>Ga0209006_10001719_pt1 | contig 19837 bp, 17 predicted proteins | sample JacPin_JW_Ref_O2_FD_188567 | JGI IMG/M metagenome (GOLD analysis project Ga0209006, IMG submission 188567) | Forest soil microbial communities from Algoma, Ontario, Canada - Jack Pine, Ontario site 1_JW_Ref_O2 (SPAdes) (version 2) | ecosystem: Environmental > Terrestrial > Soil > Boreal...
TAGACCGTGCGATAGACTTCCTTGATCAGATCGTCCTTGCTTGGAAAGTAGCGGTACAGCAGCGGCTGGGTCACGCCGAGCCGGCGCGCCAGATCGCGGGTCCCGCCGCCAAATCCCTCCTCTGCGAAGAATTCGGTCGCCTTGGCGACGAACTCCTTGCGGCGATCATCCGGCGATAGCCGCCTTTGCTTGGCGCGGACCGGCCTGGGCGCGGCTTTCCGGGTCACGTGACGAACCGGCCGTACCCGCTGCGATGAAACAGCAACGGCTCCTGCCGGTTGTAGGCATAGGCCTCGACTGCGCCTAAGAAAATAACGTGGTCGCCGCCATAATACCGGTCGGCGGCGCGGCACTGGAAATTCGCAACGCTGTCCGCAAGAACCGGCGCGTTGCCAAGGCCCGGCGTCCATTCGACCCCGGCGAACTTGTCCTCCGACGAGGTCGCGAATTTGTTGGCGAGGGCTTGCTGCGATGCGCCGAGTACATTGACCGTGAAATGGCTGGCGTTCTGGAAAATGCTCATCGCTTGCGAAAAGATCACCAGACTCCACAGCACCAGTGGCGGATTCAGCGACACCGAGGCGAACGAATTGCAGGTCAGCCCATAGGGCTTGCCATCGGCCGCCATCGCCGTGATGACGGTGACGCCGGTGGCGTAGGTTCCCAGCGCATTGCGAAAATCCCGCGGATCGATCGGTGATTGATCGCTGGCCAATTCGTTGGCCGGATCCGGATTGATGGGATGCTTTGGCGCCTCGGTCATGCCTTCATCTCAAAGCGTCAGGTTTTCGGATGGCAGGCCAAGCGCAACGCGGCCGTAATTGGTGCCGGCGGAATCAAAATTGAACGCTAGATGCGAATTGATCGCGTGCGCATCGCGAAACTGCCGCTGCAAGGCGCCTGCCGTGGACAAGCCCCGCGCGCCGCTCGCCGCAAACAGCAGCGACACCGCCTCCGTGCAGAGATTGACCGAAAATGCCCCGTCGCGCCGCAATCTGGTCTTGACGGCGGTATCCGGAACGTAGCCGCGCCGGGCGTCGGTCATCGCCTCGATGCATGTCGAGCGCATGATGAGACGGGCCGCATCGATCTTGGCGGAAGCCTCGGCAATCTTGATCTGGGTGCTCTGGAAGTCGCCGATCTTGGCGCGGTTGTAGGTCGATACGCGATGCCGGGCGATCCCGGCATAATCGTCGAGACAGGCCTGGGCATTTCCCAGTGCTACGCCGGAAAGCACAAAAGGAAACAGCGAGAATACCGGCAGCGCATAAAGCGCGTTCGGATTGGCGACGCTGCCCGGCGTCGGGCCGCCGTCGAGATCGCTCACCGCCAGCGTCATCTCTTCGGCAACAAAGGCATCCTTGACCTCGACGTCGTTCGATCCGGTTCCGCGCAACCCGGTCGCGTTCCAGGTGTCCCTGATCTTGTAGTCACTCTTGTTGAGCAGAAAGATCCGGTACTGGATGCCGTCGGCTTCATCGTCCGATGAAACGACGCTGGCAAGCATGTTCCAATCGCAGGAATCCACCCCCGACGAGAACGGCCAACTGCCGCGCAGCACATATCCGCCATCGACTTTTCTGGCGCGGCCAGCCGGAAAGATGAAGGAGGACGCGATCAGGGTATTGGGGTCCTTCCAGGCCAGATCCTGCGCGCGCTTGTCGAACATGCCCAGCATCCAGTGATGGCTCGCGAGATTGGCCAGGTTCCAGGCGACCGAGGCGTCGGCTCGCCCGATCGCATCGGCGCAATCGACCAACGCGACATAATCGAATTCTGAACCGCCCACCCGCTTCGGCTGCACGATCCTGAACAGGCCGGCCTCATGCAAATCGCGTTCGGTCTCGGGCGGCAGACGCCGCAACTCCTCGGTGCGGGACGCGCGGGCACTCAGTTGCGGAATTAGCGCTTCGGCGCGGGCGACCATGGCCGCATAGGCGCCGTTTTCCGGATCCGGTCCGAAGGACAGGCTTGCGTTTGGCTTCCGACCAACACCCGCCATTTCGTTCCTCGCTATCTCGCCCGTCGTGCGGTCTTGAGATGCGGCCGATCGAGATAGAGCGAAGCGGCCAGCCCTTCCTCGTTTTGTTCGGCGAATTCGGTCAAGAGCTTCATCTCGGGAATGCGCGAGCGATCGAGCGTCTCGACGTCGGGCCAATCGATCTCGACCAGATTTCCCGCGGGGTCGCGCAGATACATCTGAACGCAACCATCCGGCAGTTCGTTCACCGGATTGCGAAAGGCGGTCGAGTCAAGCGCGCCCATCGCCTTGGCCGCGTCGTAGGCGGCATGGAAATCGTCCACATCGACCGCAAAGTGCTGGTAGACCGGAACCTGATCCTCAAGTTCGAAAATGTGCAATTGCAAATCTCCGCAACGGAGATATTTGGTCTTGAAACCGAAATTGTAGCTCGGGATCGCCTGCATCCCCAACACCGTCTGGTAGAATTTCACCGACTCCTCGAGATTCCGGGAACCGATCGAAAGGTGATTGAAGCCGGTAACCTTCATGGCGGGCCTCCCCTGAAAGCAACATGCGCCGCGACGCGGCGAGACCAATTGAAGCAATCCGCCAAATTGTTTATCGCTTGATCACTATTTATTCAAGACGCGGCCGTGGACGACCAGGACACCGCGGCCGTCTTCGAGGTGTTGAAGAACACCAAGATCACGGACTGCGAGCCTGGTGCCGGCGAACGCGCATGGACAGACTTGCTTCAATCGAAACGGAAAGGCTCGGAACTTCACAGATAACCCGCGCCGGCCTCGGCGGCAAAACGGCCGGGATCGCCTTCCCAGACGATCCGCGCGTGCTCCAGCACATACACCCGGTCGGCATGGGGAAGCGCGAAGGTCACGTTCTGCTCGCCCAGCAAAACCGTGATCGGCGTGGTCTGGCGCAATTTTTCCAGTGCCTTCGACAACAGCTCGAGAATGACCGGCGCCAGCCCGAGCGTGGGTTCGTCGAGGATCAGGATCTTCGGCTGCATCATCAGCGCGCGGCCGATCGCCAGCATCTGTTGTTCGCCGCCCGACAATGTCTGCGCGGCCTGGCCCTGACGCTCCTTTAGAATCGGAAACAACTCGAACAGCCACGTCAGTTGCCGGTCCTTGTCTTCAGGCGACAGATGCTGGCCGCCGAGATCGAGATTTTCGCGCACGCTCATCTCGCCGAACAGCTCGCGCGATTCCGGGCACTGCACGAGGCCGCTTCGAGCGATGCGGGCCGGGCTGATGCCGCGCAACTTTTCGCCGTCCCGCACTATTTCGCCGGTGTAGGGCAGAAAGCCTGAAATGGCATTGAACAGCGTGGTCTTGCCGGCGCCATTGAGGCCGACGACCGAGACGAATTCACCCTGATGCACATGGATCGACACGCCGTCCAGCGCCTGCGCCTTGCCGTAATGGACGCTGACGTTCTCGACTTGCAGTAGTGGCACCTTGTCCTTGAAGCTGGTTTCCGGCCGGGCCGAGGTTTCGATCGCGCCGCCGAGATAGACTCGCCGTACCGTCTCGTTGCGCATCACCTCGTCGGCGCGGCCGGTGATGATCTCCTCTCCGAGATACATCGCCAGCACGCGATCGACCAGCGCCGCGACGCTCTTGACGTTGTGGTCCACCAGCAGCACAGCGCGGCCCTCATCGCGGAAGCTGCGGATCAGTTCGGAGAACATGCCGACTTCGGCCAGTGTCAGTCCGGCGAACGGCTCGTCTACCAGCACTACCTTGGGATCGCGCGCGATGGCTTTGGCAAGCTCAAGCCGGCGCAGGTCTGCGAACGGCAATGTCGGAGGGTGCCGGTCCATCACGGCGCCGAGGCCGACACGGTTGGCGATCCATTTGGCGCGTTCGGTCAGCGCCTTGTCGGCAAACAGCATGAACAGGCTGTCCGGCAGCAGCGCCACCATGATGTTTTCAAGCACGGTCTGCCGGTTCAGCGGCCGCGAATGTTGAAACACCATGCCAAAACCCTTCCGCGCGATCTTGTGCGCGGGAAGGCCGGCGACATTTTCGCCCTGGAAGATGACATCGCCCGCGGTCGGGCGTTCGATTCCCATGATGGTCTTCATTGCGGTCGACTTGCCGGAGCCGTTCGGGCCGATCAGGCCGAAAATTTCGCCGGCGCGCAGATCGAGGCTCAGGTTCTTGACGGCGGTGAGCCCGCCGAAGCGTTTGGTGAGCCCGCGGACTTCGAGAACGGGAGCGTTGCTGACGGCATCCATTATTGCCGAGCCCCATGCGCCAGGGCCGAACCGAGGAAGCCATTGGGCAAGAACAGGATCACCAGCAGTGCCACGGTCGAGACGATGAACGTCGCCAGTTCGCCGGTGGGGCGCAGGAACTCACCGGCCACGATCAGGAAGATAGCGCCCAGCGCCGCGCCCAGCACCGTGCGCCGCCCGCCCAGCACGGCGGCAACGATCACCTGCACCCCGACGGCGACATCGACCACCGTTCCCACCGATGCAGTCCCGAAATAAAACACCAGCAACGCCCCCGACAGGCCTGAGAAAAATGCGCTGACCACAAAGGCGGCAAGCTTGTGCTTGACGATGTTGAAACCGAGCGCGCCGGCCTGCACCGGATCCTGGCCGCTGGCCTGCAGCACCAGGCCGACCGGCGACTGCGAAAGCCCGTACAGAACAGCCGCACTGATGGTCATGAAGCCAAGCGCGATCCAGTAATTGGCGCCGGCGTTGATCGTGATCACGTCGGGTATCGTCAGGCCGATCTCGCCGCCGGTGAGATCGGCGAACACCACGATGAAGTTCTGCAACATCAAGACGGCGACCAGCGTGGTCAGTCCGAAATAGGGCCCGCGCACGCGCAACGCCGGAAGCGCCAGCACAAATCCGGCGATCACCGACGCCAATGCACCGAGCACGATGCACAGATACACCGACCAGCCATATTGATTGTTGAGGATGCCGGCGGTGTAGGCGCCGACGCCGATCAGAAAGGTGGGGCCGAAATTCACCTCGCCGGCGAAACCGAACAGCAGATCCCAGGCCATGGCGAAGACGCCGAAGTAATACGCGACCGTGAGCAGCCCGAGAATATAGCCGGACACATAGAGCGGCAGCGTGGAGGCGATGATGACGATGCCGAGCGCGATCCAGAACAGCCTGGACTTGAAGAAATCCGACATGCTCATCGCCTCCCGAGCAGGCCCTGCGGCCGGATGTACATCACCACGACCAGCAGCAGCAATGCCGGAATGGTCCGGTACGCGGGCGAGCCCAGATAGGCGGTCAGAGTTTCGAGATAGCCGACGACGAATGCCGCGATCAGCGAGCCGGAAACGCTGCCGAGGCCGCCCAGCACCACGATCGAGAACGCGCTCGCGGTGAGCGGCCCGACGCTATAGGAGCTGACGCCGAGAAACATTCCGAGCAGCACGCCGGCGATGCCGGCCAGAATGCCATAGATCGCCCAGACCACGACATAGATGTTGGTGAGTTCAAGTCCCAGCAGCGTGACGCCGCGCGGGTTCATCGACGCTGCCAGCACCGCCTTGCCGGTTCGGGTGCGGTTCACCAGCAGCCAGAGCAGGCCTATCACCAGGCAGCAGACCAAAGCGGTAAAGATTTCATTCCTGGGCGTCCGCACCCCGAGGATGTCGACAACGCCCTCGACGATCGGGAGCACGGTCTTGGCATTGTTGGTGAAGAAATAGGCGATCAGCTCCTGAATCATGATCCCCCAAAGCAAGGTGCCGGTGAGAACGAAAATTTCCTTCTCCTCGTTGGGGATTCGCGTCGATTTCTGAATCGGCTGCACCACCGAAAAATAGGTGATGAGCGCCGCAACCAGCGCTGTCGCGACGCCGATCAGCGCGCCGGCATAGGTGTCCATATGCAGCACGCTCGCCGCGGCCCATGCCGCCACCGCCGCCAGCACCATGATGGCGCCGTGCGAAAGATTGAGCACGCCGGAGACGCCGAAAATCAGCGTGAAGCCGGTTGCGCCCAGAGCGTACAACGCACTGATGGCAAAACCGTCGATCAGGATCTGTAAGGCAAGCATTGATGATGGCCGCGGCAGCACCGCTGCCTCACTCTGGTAAACTGCAAATGCGAAAATGCTCCCGGGTCAGCCCGGGAGCATGATCATGGAGGGTTCAGTTCGACGTGACCTTGATGAAGCTTGGGAACTTCAACTGGCCCTTGGCGACTTCCTTCGGCCAGACGCTGATCTGCTTGCCATCCTGCCACTGCAGCATCAGGCCGGTGATCAGGCCCTTGCCATATTTGATCGAATGGGTGAACGGATCGTCCTTGCCATAGAACTGGGTGCGGCCGATGGTGCCTTCCCAATCGGTTTTTTCCAGCGCCTCGACCATCTTGTCCGCATCGGTCGATGCGGCGCGCTTCACCGCGTCGGCGATGTAATAGACTTCGTCATACGCGGTATAGCCGGCATAAGAGGGATAGTTGCCGAACTTCGCCTTGAAACCCTCGGCGAACGGAACCGACTTCGGCGTTACCGCGACATCGGGACCCGAGACGCCCTGATAGAGCACGCCGTCGGAGGCATTATTGGTGTCCTTGCCGAAGGTGCTGTTGGTGGCCTGTGAGGCGATGCCGAGCATCGGGATCGGAACCTGTTGATTCTTCCACTGCACCGTCGGCTGCACACCGACATGCGAGATGCCGGTGATGATCACGTCCGGCTTTGCCGCTTCGATCTTGTTGAAGATCGGCGTGAAGTCGGTGGTGTCGGGCGAGAAGCGGATATGGTCGAGCACCTTCAACCCGATCTTGGGCAGGCATTCCTCGTATCCGATATCGAGCGGCTTGGTCCAGGCGGCATCCTCGCTCATGATGACGGCTGTCGTCATGTGCTTTCCGTCCACCAGCAATTCCTTGGCGGCGTCGCACACCGACAGCGCCAGCGCCGCCGAGGTCAGATAGCCGTGGAAGGTATATTTGTTCTTGTCGTAATCGTTATGGATGCTCTTGCTGATCTCGTTGGACGCCGCACCCGGAGTAATGAAGGGCGTCTTCAGCCGCGCCGCCCAGGGTTCGAGCGCCAGCACAACTTCGCTGATATAGCTTGCGATGACGACGTTGACCTTGTCCTCATTGACCGCGCGCTGGAATGCGCGAACCGAATCCGCCGAGGAGCTGTGGTTGTCATAAGTGACGATTTCAATCTTGCGTCCATCCACTCCACCCTTCGCGTTGATCTCGTCGGCGGCCATCTGGGCGGCCTGCGGGATCGACGCACCGGCAATGGCCTGCGCCTCTGCAATGACACCGATCTTGATCGGGTCCGCGGCCAGGGCCTGACCTGAGGCCACAGCCAGCAGTCCGAGCGCAGTTGCTCCGAGCAGCCTGCCCAGCGACCAAAGAGCAGGCGGTCGGGATGTTCTTGTCATATCGTTTCTCTCCAAGTGATCGCCTTCTTAAAGTATCGCCTTCTTAAAGTGATCGCTTTCTTAAAGCGATAGCCTTCTTACGTTGCATTCCGTCATTCTAACCACGCTTGCGCACCGGGCAAGCGAAACCGCACGGTAAATCCGTTCAAGAAAGCGAAACTTGATCGGCACGACCTCATGGTCACCGGGGCCGGTGAGAACGCTGCCACATTGTTGATCATCTGTCGCCGGCGGCTTCCGGATGGTGCTCCAAATGCGAGTCGTCGGCACAATGGATGCGCAGCGCATCAGCTCATTCCTCGGCCAGGTTGTGCACAGCTTCGCGAATACGGCGTCACGTTACGCAGTCCCAGATCACGATAATTTCACGGCAGGCCCGCCAGTCTCGCATCCTGACAGCAGGGAGAGACTTTCGTGCAGAAAGGATCTGAGGCATCAGCCCGCGGGATTTGGCAAGCTGCGCCGGTGAACTGTCCCCTTCATCATCACGGGACGCCTTCCGGGTTTCGACATTTCCTCGGTACGCCGAAAGCGTCGCAGCGATTCAAGGCCTACGGGCTGGACCCGCTCGACGCCCCGGAACATCTGCCGAAAGTGCGCGGGTTGATGAACCGGTTGTCCCGGCGGATGGATGCCGAGCTGAATTGGCCCAGCCACCCCGACAGCACGACCGAACGCTGGGAAAACCCTCATATCCCTTCGGGTTACACTTACCTGCTGCAATTTGTGGCACATGATCTCGTGCACTCGGCGATTCCGCTTTCGGTTACCGGCAAGCTTGGTGCCGACACCGCCAATGCGCGCCGCTCAGCCCTCAAGCTCGAAACGCTGTTCGGGAGCGGTCCGGTCGGCTCGCCTTTTGTATACGCGCTGGATGCGCCAAACGACGAGCGCCGCACCAAGCTGCGGCTTGGTCGCATGCGCTGGGATGAGAAAGGCGTTGAGCCCAGCTGTCCATTCCGCGACATCGCGCGAACCCCGGCGGAGAATGTCACGGGGATAGATCGCAGCATCGCGGGGCATCGCGTCGCGCTTACCGAAGCGCTGGTTGCCGATCCTCGCAACGACGATCACGCCATCATGTCGCAGCTGACGGCGCTGTTTGCGCTGCTGCACAACGGCCTTGTCGACATTGTTCGCCGCGGCGAGCCCGCCGTCGGGATCAATGCCAACCTCGGCGCCGCCTACAAGCGGTTTCTGTGCGCGCGTGACGCACTGACGTTGATCTATCACAACATCATTCGCAAGGACTTGATGCGGCGGGTGATGCATCCGGCCGTCTACGCGGCCTATTGCGGTCCGGCCCCGGACTTCATCGACCGGCCCGTGCTCGGTCTACCAGAGCGCGACGGCTGGCAGGTCCCGCTCGAATTCTCCCACGGCGCATTCCGCTTCGGTCACGCGATGGTCCGCCCGGAATACGTGATCAATGATCTTTCCACCCACGATCTCAACACAACCCTGGAAAAGACCTCGGCGAACGATCCCGTCAACATGCCGCTCGATACGACATGGATTGTGAAATGGTCGCGCTTCTTCGAGATCAAGGGGTCGAGGCCGAATTTCAGCCGGCGCATGGGTCCGTATCTCAGCGATGGGCTCGGCAACGACCAGATATTTCCCGCCTTCGACCAGACCAACCGCGTCGGCCTGCTCTATCGCGACCTTCTGGGTTCAGCACTTGCCGGGCTATGGTCGGTGGATGCGCTGATTGCCGAGATTGCGGTCCGGCGCCCGCAGCTTGTCAACATGTCTCGGCTGCTTGCCGACCGTTGCTACCGGGTCGAACAGCTCCGCGAGTGGCTGGTTTCCGAACCAACTTACGGCCGACTGACTGCCGAAGACGTCGAGACGCTTGCATGCGATCCGCCGCTGCCGTTTTTCATTTTGTTCGAGGCGATGCGGCAACCGCAGGCCGAGGGCCTGTGCCTTGGGCCGCTGGGCTCGATCATCGTGTCGGAAGTGATCTTCGGCGCGCTCGAACATCACGAGATTTCGGCCGGACGCAGCGCGGATTCGCTGGCCGACGCGCTCGCTGAAGTCTCCGCTGAATATTTTCCGACAAATGTCTTTGCGGCAGTACCTGAAATTGAGCGCATGGACCAACTGGTCGAGTTCACCGCGGAGATCGGTGACTTGCAGCAAGCCGTGCCCGCATTTTTGTGAGTCGGGCTCATTCCGCCTCACGCAACCCGGAGGAGTGAACAATGGCGATCGAAAGAATGGTAGTGACGAACCATGAGCGTTGGGGCAACCTGGTGAAGACCTGGTCAACCGGCAAGAACTATCTTGGGGACGACAACGAGTATCCGATCCCGGAAAGCGTCGACGAATTCAAGGAGCAGCTCGCCAAGGCCCAGGTGTTCATGACGGTGCCGGAGCGCTACACGCAGATCAAGTTCGTGGCACAGGACATCGATACGATCGTGGTGCGATTGCCGCCGAAGTTTGCGATCGAGGATTCCGAAGAACGGCTCAGTCAGCCGGGCGCAACCTATCCGATCCCGCCGTTCTACAAGCGTCTGTTTAATGGCATGGATCCGGTGATCCCCGAAAACGAAAAATTCCGGGTGCATGCCGAACGCATCGGCGACTACACGATCAGCTTCTGTGCCTGAAAAATCCAGCTTACAGGGATAGCTGGACGATACCCTCGACAGGAAGCCCCGCGCCGCGCAATCCGTCGCGCAGGGCTTCCCATCTCGCGCTTACGCTGATCGGATGAGCTTGCAGAGCCCAACGCACCACCGCCTCGTCGGTCGGGACGGACGATCCAGCCCAAAACGAACGTATTCCATTGACGAAGCGCTGGGCCTCTTCCCGCGCCTTGGCTGGCTGCCCGAGATAGAACAGCGCCGCCGTCCGCCATGCGGGCAGGATGCGTATGACATCATGCGCGCGATCGCTGGCTTCGAGAACGCCGGCATAGTCGCCGCACAGGAAGCGAATGGTGGTGTGGTAAGCCCATTCGAGATGTGAGGGCGCCCGCGAAAGAGCCAGCGACTGATCGGCCCGCAGCCGGGCCAGCTCGATCGATCCGCAGAAAGCGCTATAGTGCGCACAGGACAGCAAGGTCCACGGGTCGTTGTCGTTCAGCTCGCAGGCGAGATCCATATGCGGCGCTGCTTCGGCTTCCCGGAACGCCATCACATAAGACCAGCCACAGCACAGATGCGCCCTGGAATCGACCGGATCCAGCTGAACGGCGGTTTTCGCAAGTTCAAGGGTCGCTCTGGCCTTGCCGAGATCGCGAAAGAAGCCAGGATGTACAATATGTTCGATGTTGTTCATTTGCACGAGGCTGCTGTAGCAAGGCGAGAAGGCCGGATTTTCGCGGATGGCATCGCGAAAGATGGCGACGGCTCGCTGCCAGCTTTCCGGATCAAATTTCGATATGAGATTCTGTCCGCGAAGCCAGCGGTCATGAATATCCAGCGACACGTCAGGTTCGCCCGCAAGCCGCATCAGCCGCTCGGCTGATAACTGCACGTTTAGCGATGTCGCAATCCGCCGGATGATGCGCTGCTGCGTCTCGAACCAGTTGCCGAGGCCGAGGCGAAAGCTTTCGCTCCAGACATAAATGCCGGTCGTGTCGTCTCTCAGCACCATCACGATGTTGATTTCGGCGCCGGCCTGGTAGGCCGTGGTCTCGATGCAGTATTGCGCCGCCGAATCCGGTCCGGACGGCGCAAGAGGGGTGGGAGCACGATCGACTACGCTCCATTCGCGGAAGCGCACAAGCGAGGCCGCCAGATGCTGATGAAAACCCTGAACGAGGTAGGCATGATCGCCGTCGATGCCGTGCATGGCAAATGGCCGCAGCACGAGGCAGGTCTTGGCTAGGCAGGTCTTGGCCAGGCAGGTCTTGGCGCCTGCTTTGACCGTCGCAACCGCCCGCGGAACGGCCCGGTCGATGTTTGCCTGGATCACCCGCAATGCGTGCTTATCGGCCGGCCCGGGCGCCGGCGGCTGTTCGAATGCCCCAAGCTTGATCTTTGCAACGAGTTCTTCGGTCACGGGTGACGGCTCCATGCCGTAATCCCGGTCCAGCAGATTCCACAGCGCCTTGTAGATGCGGAGGGCTCCTGCGACATCGCCTTCTTCGGCGTGCACCCGCATCAGATGGCAACAACCCTCTTCGTGGGTTGGATCGAGATTGACGATGGCGGTCGCCATCTGCTTTTTGACGGCAGCGGCGACATCGTTTCCCACCAGGCCGGCATCGAGGCTTCGCATCAGCCTGTCATGGATGGTCTGACGCTTGGCCAGAACCCAGACCCGAAATGAAGGATCGAGATCGTCCATGCCCTCAAGGACCCGCTCGTCGAGGTGCGGCGTATTAAGGAGGAGTGAATGCACGTTGCCGCTCTCCGCCGCCCGGATGATGCTTTCGACGTCGACCTCGATCTGCTCGGGATCGAGATGGATTGCGAGCCTGCCGGCGACAAATCCGCGATATCCTGCATCCTCAAAGGCGGCACGAAGTTCGCGAACGACCTGGCGCAAGGAGGCGCGTGCCTTTTCCTCATCCGACCGGCTCCACAACAGGCCGACCAGCCGTTCGCGGCTTTCGTGTTTCGCCTCGGTGAGCGCAAGATAGCTGAGAACGGCGCCGGCCTTTTGGGTTCGCAGTTCGATCAACCGGCCCTTGAATCTGATGGCAAGACGCCCAACCAACGACACCGAAAGGCGCGCAGCGCTTCCCGGCGCGGTCGCGGACTCGCCTGCAGCCAACCTTTGAACGCCCGCAGCCTCTTGCATCCACCGATACCAATCCGGTTTGCGGTCCGGACAATCTATATCAAAGCGACCCCACCGGTATAGATTGCGCCGCCGCCGGTTCGCGCCATCATGTCGGCGAGCCGCGGCATCACGATCTCGGAAGGTTCAAGCTGGAGGCCGGGCGTGATGACGCGGGCCGCCGGAATGGCAAGGTGCGCACGCGTGAGGTCGAGAGTAAAGGTCTCGATGCCGAATCGCTCCAGGCGTTTCGCGATGAGCTGCAGCACGGAGTTTGCATCGGTGGTGTCGATCGCAAGATGCTCCGATGGCTCCGCCACTGGTTGCAGCAGCAGGCATCGATCCGCGTTGATCGTGGTGGCCCGGCGCCGATGAACCCGATCTCGCTCGTTGAGCGCGGCTTCCCCGCGCTCTCGGCACTTCGCTTCAACCACCGCGTAGGCCAGTTCACCCTGGCACATTTCCAGAACGGCGCCGCGGGCCGCGGCTGCGAGTGTCGGCCGCGCGGCCAGGCCAAAGGCAAAGCCAAAACCATCCGTCGCGCAGGAGACCGCCGCAACGCTGGGCACGCCGATATCCGTCGTTATATCGAGCAACCAACTCCGCCGCGCCGAAGCATTTTGCCGCAGCCGTGCCAGCAGAGCCTGGGCCATGATGTGGGCCTCGTGCTGGGGCGGGATCGATCGGCCGCGGTTGCCGCCCCACCACCAAAGGCTGGCCGCGTCCCGTTCGATTACCTCCATGAGCCCGTGCAGCGCCGCCGCGTGCCAGGACGTGCCGGCGGCCGATCCGGTACTCAACGGGAACGGCGGCCTGATCTCTCGCTGGTCCAGCGGCCGGCGCAAGCACAGATCTGACGGCAGCAAGACCTCGCAACGATCGGTGACCCGCGTGACGCGGTGCCATGAAAGTCCGGCATCCGGACGCAGGCGGCAGGCCTCGAACGCGGTCAGGAACTCCCGTGTCGCCGGACCCAACCCGCCTGCCGGACCGCTGGGATCGGGCAATTCCAGCACGTCGGTCCCGGTCTGCAACTGAGACAGATACTCGATACCCTCGCCGATACATCCCTGAAATGCTTGCTGCGGCGAAAGACCAACGCCGGAAACGCTGACTGCGGGACTGCCGGTATGCAAGGGGTCGGCCGTCGCCGGATCGATTTCAGCGCCAAAGCAGACCAGACCCGGAGCCTCTGGCGCGGCCAGCTCGAAAACCCGAACGAACCGGGACGCCGTCGTCAGCAGGCGGGCACGGTGGTGGGTCTCGGAGCCGGATTTGCCGACACCACCGGCCGGATCGGCGTAGCCAAGCGCCCGCAAAAGCTGCCGGGCATCGGGGTCGCCGGCATCTTCCGGATCATCGCGCAGCAACAATGAAGCGGCGCGCGTGAACAGATTTGGCATCGGGTCTCCCGCCTGTTCACGATGGTCTCACGCCTGCCGCGCAAAGTCTGGCGCATGAGAGCGTCCACCCCCGGAGAAACATATGCTCGCCAAAGCCTTTGTCCTCGCCATGACAGCCGATATTGCCCGGTCGGACTACGCAAAGCCAACCCTCATCCGCAGCCGCAGCCGCGAGTGGTTGATCGCCTGCCGCTGGGGTCCCGACGGCGAATACCTGTCGATCGCGACGGCGGGCGCCATACTGGGACCCAACGGAGCTGCAGCGCCCGACGCCATTGCGCCGATCCATAGCCTGTTCGGCGTGCTGGTCTCCGAATCAGAAAAGGAAGCCGCCAGCACTTTTTTGCTGGTGCGCCAGTTGCCGATTCCGATCGAGCTTGCCGGCACTTTCTTTCCCGCCGACGGCTACGCCTTGCTGCAACAGCGAGAAACGATCAACCTTGTCTGCAAGACCCGCTATTCGCACAGTTGCGGTTGGCTGAACGGCAGGGAAGTCCGCAAGGACATTCCCGACCCGGCGCCGTCCTCGCTGGAGGCCATGGCATGGCACATCGAGGCCAGGCGCTGCAACTGGATCGGCGAGTTCATTTCCGAATCAGTGCAGCGCGAAAGGCGCGTCGTTCGCGCCAGCGGCTGAGCCCGCTCAGCACCTCTGAAATGCCGCTCGGCTTCCAGAGCCACCGTACGAGCCGGGTCGCAATTGTCAGGATCTTCCTACCGAACGAAAATTCCTGGCAGGAGAATTCTTGGGAGCAAGAATGCAACGTCCTGCCGGGTCGATCGTCACCGTCATCGACTGCGGGGGCATGGCTGCAAGGAAATCTTGCAGTACCAGCCTGCCCTCGTCAGAGAGCCCAAACAGCCCGCGCATCAGTTCGAAAAACCCCGGCTCCTCCCCGACATACAGCAGTTCGAGAAGCTCCGCGCTGGTGTACCGTCCGAGAGCCGAGAAAAGCCGTTCCGTTTCATCAATGGGCCCGCTCTCGCGGGAGCGCTCAAAATTATAAATTACCGCAGTCATTTGCGCCTCAATACTCGTTATGATCGCTGGCAAAAATACTTTGCCAACCTGCCGCAAAATCGAGATTGCCCGTTCATCGTGAATTCAGCGTGATCGCCGCGGTCCGCTCTCGTCCGCGTCAGAAGCAGCAAGCGCGGACGGCATCACCCTGACCATGGCCGTGGCAGCCGCTTGCAGACTGCGGCGGCCTCGACAGGCCCGATGCCCAGCGGGTAGGGTCCGTGCCAAAGGCCATTGCAGAGATGCGCCGTTGCGGGAAAGATTCAAGCTGAAGCGCGATTACTATTCCGGCGCCTTGATGGTTCTGCTCGGGGTGGGCGCGGCCGTGACCGGCAGCGGCTACAAGGTCGGCAGCCTTGCCAAAATGGGGCCGGGATTCATGCCGGTCGTGCTGGGTGTCGTGCTGGCGTTTTTAGGCATCCTGATCACCGGCACCGCCCTGGGATCATCGGAAGCCGACGACAAGAGGTTCCTGCCGGACCATCCGCAATGGTTCGGCTGGCTCTGCATTCTCGGCGGTCCGGTCCTGTTCATCATCCTCGGGGAGTTTGCCGGCATGATCCCGGCGGTGTTCGCCTGCGTGTTTGTCTGCGCGCTCGGGGATAAAACAGCCACCTGCAAATCATCAGCGATTTTGGCGGCCGGCGTCACGGTGTTCGGCGTGCTCTTGTTCCATTATCTGCTGAGAATTCCGTTCCCGCTGCTGCGCGGGGTCAACCTGTGATTTCGACGGCGATTACCGATCTCTGGTACGGCTTCGGCGTGGCGCTCGAGCCGCATAACCTGATGTATTGCTTCCTCGGCGTGCTGGTCGGCAACCTGGTCGGCGTGCTGCCGGGAATGGGACCGGTCGCGACGATCTCGATTCTGCTCCCGCTGACTTTCGGGATGCAGCCGGTGCCGGCGATCCTGATGCTCTCGGGCGTCTATTACGGCGCCCAGTATGGCGGAGCCATCTGCTCGATTCTGCTCAACCTGCCGTGTCATCCGCCTCACGCCGTGACCTGTCTGGATGGATTTCCACTGACCAAGCAGGGCAAGGGCGGCACGGCGCTCGGCATCACCATCATCGCCGCCTTCGTCGGCGCATCATTCGGCATCACCGAGATGATCTTCCTGGCGCCGTTCCTGGTCAAGGTGGCGCTCGAATTCGGTCCGGCCGAAGTATCGACGCTGATGCTGGTGGGACTGCTCGCGGGCTCGACGCTGGCGAAGGGATCGCCGCTCAAGGGCATCGCGATGACGGTTCTCGGCCTGCTGGTCGGCATCGTCGGATCGGACATCGAGACCGGACAGCCCCGCTTTACCTTCGGCATCACCGAACTGTTCGACGGCGTCGAAATCATCGCGCTGGCGCTCGGGATGTTCGGCGTCGCCGAGTTCATGAACAGCATCAACAATACCGAAACCGTCGACATGAAATACGCCAAGGTCGGAATCTCCGACATGTTTCCGTCGAAGGCGGATCTCAAGCTGGCGTTCTGGCCGATGATCCGCGGCACCCTGCTCGGCAGTCTCTGTGCGCTGATTCCAGGTACCGGACCGACCATCGCCTCCTTTGTGTCCTACGCCACCGAGAAGAAGATATCGAAGACGCCGGAGCGTTTCGGGCACGGGGCGATCGAGGGTGTCGCATGCCCCGAGGCCTCGACGCATTCCTCGGTGCAGGGCGACTTCATCCCAACCATGAGTCTTGGCATTCCCGGCGATACCGTCATGGCATTGCTGTTGGGCGCGCTCATCATTCACGGCATCGTTCCCGGCCCGCAACTCATCAGCCAGCACGCCGACATCTTCTGGGGCCTGATCGCGAGCTTCTGGATCGGAAACATCCTGCTGGTCATTCTCAACGTGCCGATGATCGGTCTTTGGGTGAAGCTGTTGAGCATTCCGTACCGCTACCTCTATCCGAGCGCGATGTTCTTTGTCTGCATCGGCGTCTATGCCGCCAACAACGACATGTTCCAGGTCGGCGAAACCCTGTTCATAGGCGTGGCGGGCTACATCCTGTTGCGCCTTGATTTCCACCCCGCGCCGATCCTGCTCGGCTTCGTGCTCGGACCACGCTTCGAGGAGAATTTCCGGCGCAGCCTGCTGATCTCCCGCGGCGATCTCATGACGTTCATCGAGCGCCCGATCAGTGCATTCTTTCTCGCGGTCTGCGTGCTGCTGATCGCGGCCCAGATCTATGTCTGGCTGCGCAAGCCCAAAGTCCCTGCCGGGGAAAAGCCGATCGAGGCCGAGAGCCCGACCACGCGGGTTTCAGAACTGGCGGGTTGACTGGATTTCGGTCGACCGTTCAACCCCGGATGGCGGGTGCCTCGCGCGCCCCGCGTCCACGTCAACCGCTGGCCCAAACGAAGGCCCCGCAAATGCGAGGCCTTTCTCTTGCAATTAGCTGGATCGTTCCGTCCGTCGTTCGCAGGGCTCACCCCGCCAACAACCGGCTTTCGTCGCTTGCACGGGCATGAGACGCTGCACGTGCGACTTCAGCGGCCGGCGGGGTGCGGTTGCATTCGATAAAGCGCGAGGCGATTTCCTGCTGCGCCTTGTGGTGCCACATCTCAGCTTCAGCAAGCAGCCGCCAGCTCTCCAGCGGGCGAAACACCGCGCTCTGCCGGCACAGGGACTCCATGGCGCGGTAGCGAACGAGGTCATTCATTTGACGCCTCCTGCCTGCCCCCCAAACCCATCAAAGACCGATTCTGCGGCCGTGTCAGTATGATTCTGAACTTTACGGTTGCGATCTGGAGAACCTGCCGGCCGGTTGCGGAACCCTTTTCGATGACGCCTCGAAAACCCGAATTGATGACATCGATAAGACGTGTTCCCGACCGGCGGCGCCCCCGGAACGTCAGGTATCGCGCATCGATCAGCGCACGTCGCGGGTCAGGACCGCATGGAAAGCGTTGAACTCGCGCACGGTCGCTTGCGCACTGCACAATAGAGTTCAGTTCATTTGCGCGGTGAAATGTGAAAGGGTGCGCCCGCTGGAAGCCGCTCACCTGCCGGCTGGTGGAAAAAAATGTTGGATCGTAATCACATGGACACCGTCGAAACCCGCACTATCGCCAAAGTCTCGATGCGGCTCGTGCCGTTCCTGATCATCTGCTACTTCGTCGCATATCTGGACCGGGTAAACGTCGGCTTCGCGGCGCTTACGATGAACAAAGACCTCGGGCTGTCGCAGACCGCGTTCGGCTTCGGCGCCGGCGTCTTCTTCCTCGCCTATTTCATCTTCGAGGTGCCATCCAACCTGCTGCTCGAAAAATTCGGCGCGCGCAAATGGATTGCACGCATCATGCTGAGCTGGGGCATCCTGTCCGGCGCGATGGCGTTCATCCCCTACATCGCCACCGCAACCGGGCTCGGCAATGAACACAGTTTCTACCTCGTTCGGGTGCTGCTCGGCGCGGCCGAAGCCGGCTTCTTTCCCGGCATCATCTTCTATCTGACCCTGTGGTTCCCGGCGGAATACCGCGCGCGCATTGTCGGCTACTTCATGGCCGCCATCCCGCTTTCCACCGTGATCGGCGGACCGATCTCGGGCTTGCTGCTCTATCTCCAGGGCGGGCTCGGTCTTGCCGGCTGGCAGTGGCTGTTCATCATCGAAGCCGTGCCCGCGATCCTTCTCTCCGCGGTGGTCTTCTTTTACCTCACCGATCGGCCTGCTGACGCGACTTGGCTCGCGCCGGACGAGCGGGCCTGGCTTGCCGAACGATTGACGGCTGAAGAGCGTCAGCGGCAGGCGGTGCATAACTACTCGGTGGTGCAGTCGCTGTTCAATCCGCGCGTGCTGGGACTGAGCCTGGTCTATTTCGGCGTGGTGGCGATGAATTACGGCCTGAGTTTCTTCCTGCCGCAGATCGTCAAAGCCTTCGGGCTCACCACCTTTCTTACCACGGTCGTCGCGGCCACGCCCTATGTCGTCGGGGTGTTCGCCATGGTGTGGTGGGGCAGACGCTCGGACCGCAAGGCCGAACGGCGGTTCCATGCCGCCTTCCCGCTGCTGATCGCGGCGGCCGGTATTGCGGCCTCCACCGTACTCGATGACCCGACATTGAAGATGATTTCGTTCTGCGTGGCCGGATTCGGTATCTTCGCCAACCTGCCGGTGTTCTGGACGTTGCCGACCGCCTTCCTCTCCGGCGCAAGTGCGGCAGCCGGGATCGCCGTCATCAATTCGATCGGCAACCTTGCTGGATTTGCCGGACCGTTTGCGATGGGGTGGATCAAGGATGAGACCGGCAGCTATGCCGGCGGGCTGTTGTTGCTGGCCGCGCTCGGCATCATGGCGATAGGTATCGTGCTGGCGCTCGGGCACGACCAGGCGCTCGAACGCGCTCCCCTTGCCGCCGCCGAATAAACGCGGAGTTCATCGGCCAAATTTGATCCTGCCGCGCCACCCCGCGGCGGGTGCTGTTGCGGTTGCCAGACGCGCCGCGACTCCCTCCCAGGCTGCCCAACTCCATTGCATACAATCAACAAATAATGATGAAAATTTAGACAGAACGGGCGCATGCCCAACTTTTGCACTGAACGTCGTCGTCTGAAATATTAATGTTATCAAATGATTACAAGAAATTAACCCTGCTATAGGCGATGGCACGAAGCTTGCGATGCAAGCTTCGGGCTTTGCCGGTCCGGCGAAGCCGCGAAATCAGCGGCGGTCAGCCCGCCAAAGGGAGCAACCAATGGATTTTGGCAGGATTTCAAGACGACATCTGTTGCAGGGAAGTGCTGCGCTGACGCTCGGAACAGCTCTTGGCGCCCGTTCCGCCGCGGCGGGAGACACCACCATCGGCTTTATCTATGTCGGGTCGCGCGACGACTATGGATACAATCAGGCCCATGCCCAGGGGGCCGCGGCCGTGAAGAAAATGCCGGGCGTCAAGGTGGTCGAGGAAGAAAAGGTTCCGGAAACCGACGCGGTCGAAAAGACGATTGAATCGATGATCAATCTCGACGGCGCCACGCTGATCTTCCCGACCTCGTTCGGCTACTACAATCCACACATGGTCAAGATGGCGGCCAAGTTTCCCAAGCTGCATTTCGAACATTGCGGCGGACTGTGGAGCGAGAAGGATCCGAAGAACGCCGGTAGTTATTTCGGCTATATCGACGAAGCGCAATATATCTCCGGCATCGTGGCCGGCTATTCCACCAAGAGCAACAAGCTCGGCTTTGTCGCCGCCAAGCCGATCCCCCAGGTGCTGCGCAACATCAATGCCTTCACGCTCGGCGCCAAACTCGCCAACCCGAAGGCCACCACCCAGGTGATCTTCACCGGCG
>Ga0209006_10001720_pt1 | contig 19832 bp, 11 predicted proteins | sample JacPin_JW_Ref_O2_FD_188567 | JGI IMG/M metagenome (GOLD analysis project Ga0209006, IMG submission 188567) | Forest soil microbial communities from Algoma, Ontario, Canada - Jack Pine, Ontario site 1_JW_Ref_O2 (SPAdes) (version 2) | ecosystem: Environmental > Terrestrial > Soil > Boreal...
CGATCAGGTAGCTGACACTGAGGATGCCGACGATCGTGCCGTAGGAAGAGAAGTCGAACCACTTCGAGGACACCTTTATCAGCCCTGCCCAGGCGATCGACTGCGTCAGCCGGTTGCCCACCCACGCAATCGTGAACAGCGGCAGCGCCCCACCGAGCGCGAACAGCGCGGTGAAAACGGTGGCGCCGCCCAGGCCGATCAGGAAGTTCGGTCGCCCACCCCAGAAATCGCCCAGGCCCGTGAGGAACAGTTTGCCGAGTGCATACGCGAACACGCCCAGCGAGACGATCTGCCCGATATGCAAGATCGCATCGGCGTGGCTGATGCCGCGGCTGCCCAGTTCATCCACCAGCAGCGGCGTTGCAACCGACAGGTCGGCGCGGCAGAAATAGCAGGCGGCGTAACCGCCGAACAGCAGGGCGACAGTCAGCAACTGCCGCCATCTGAGGGCACGGGACACTGGAGACTTTATATGCAGTGTTGCGACATTGAATTTGCGATCTTACAGCACGTGTATGTCGCAGCAGTGGCTGGCGGTTTTACCAGCGTGGTCGTTGATCCGCACACGACGGTGCACAAGGAAAGTGCCGCATGCGCCTCATTTGCACCGCGATAATGCATGTTGCACAGTTGCAACATGGGCGCACGGGGTTTTGCGCCGCACGCTCATAAAGGACGGGCGCGAACCGCAAGGTTACGATTGTCATCGGATTGTAATGTGATATACAGAAGATAACAGGGTTCGACTTAATACCGCCGACGCGTGCAGATTGCCAACAACAACGGCATCGCCGCTCGGACGGCACAAAACGATTGGTCTCACTCAGCCCTCGCGCTGAATTGTTGATGGGAGCAACTTGTGATCAAGAATGACCGCATTAGTTTGGCCGTGGCCGCTGTGCTCAGCAGTTGCGCTGCCGCCGCCGTCGCAGACGAATCGGCGACTGCCGGCATGGGGCTTGAGGAGATCGTGGTCACGGCGCAGCGCCGTACGGAATCGGCCCAGGACGTGCCCATCACGATCCAGGCCTTCACGGGCGATCAGCTCGGTCAGTTGAACGTAGCGACCTTCGACGATGTCCTCAAGTACCTGCCGAACGTGACTTTCAGCTCGAACGGTCCGGGCCAGGGCAACGTCTACATGCGCGGCCTGAGCGCCGGCTTTGCCGGCAACCAGTCAAGCGCCGCGATCGATCCGTTCCCGAACGTCGCGACCTACCTGGACGATCAGTCGATGACGTTCCCGGCGCGCAATGTCGACATCTACATGGCGGACATGGAGCGAGTCGAGGTGCTCGAAGGTCCACAGGGAACGCTGTTCGGCGGTGGCGCCGAGGCGGGCGCGATCCGCTACATCACCAACAAGCCAAAGCTGGATGTCACCGAGGGCAATGCCGAAGCCTCCTACGGCACCACCGCCCACGGAGATCAAAACAGCGCGCTCACTGCGGTACTCAATGTGCCCGTGATCTCGGACACGCTGGCGGTTCGTGCCGTCATCTACAACGATCGTCGCGGCGGCTACATCGACAACGTGCCGAGCCAGTTCACGCGCTTCCCGACGGATCCGGGCACTATTTCCTATCACCTGCCCTATCCGGCGAATTCGGCCACTGCCAACAACTACGAGATCGCGGCGCGAGCGCAAAACCCGGTGACCTACCAGGGCGTGCGTGGCTCGCTGCTCTGGCAGGTCAACAACGACTGGAATGTGCTGATCCAGCAGAGCTACCAGTACATGGACGCGGAGGGCACCGACGAGCAGTACCCGATCAGTTCGCAGGAGATACCGCTCGGCCCGTGGCAGGAGACCTCATTCACCCCGGCCTATGACAAGGACAGGTTTGAGAACACTTCCTGGACCGTCAACGGCAAGATCGGCGACTTCAAGCTGGTATACACGGGCGGCTACCTCGATCGCACGATCGACAACGCGGCGGATTACTCGAACTACACGCGCTCGGCGGGCGGTTTCTACTACACCTGCGCCGGCGGCGGCGCGCCCATCGGCAAGGGCGTGGGTCCGCTGACCTGCTACTCGCCGGTGTTGTCCTGGCTGGACCACGTCAAGTCCACGCATCAGAGCCATGAGCTGCGGTTCAGCACGCCCGACGATTGGCGGCTGCGGGGCCTCATCGGCGCCTTCTGGGAGGATTTCGACATCAAGGACGACATGAACTTCCTCTACAAGTCGATCCCGTCCTGTACACCAGCGAACCTCGCGCTGTACGCGGCGGGTACGCAGGCGTGCGCCGGCAACGTGATTCCGGCTCCGGGGTACGCGGCGATCGATCCCACCCAGCGGAACGACGACGTCGCGTTCGGCGAGGACCTCGAGCGCGGCTACAAGCAGACGGCGCTCTTTACGTCGATCGACTTCGACATCATCCCGAAGGTGCTGACGGTGACCGGCGGGACGCGCTACTACCACTATTCGGAGACCTTCAAGGGGTCGCAGTACTCCACCACACCCGCGTGTGCGGGTGTCCCGAACGGCGCGTGCGTCGGCGGCGCCCTCACCCCGGCGACGCACGATGCGACGTACAGTGGCTTCAAAAGCCGCGGCAACCTGACCTGGCACATCATCCCGGAGGCGATGGTCTATTACACGTACTCGCAGGGCTTTCGCCCGGGCGCCGGCAATCGCAAGGATAGCGCCGAGGTCTCGATCGACGTGGTACAGAACGCCGCTGGCGCGTTCGTGCCGACCGTCGGCCCCGACGCAAGTCCGACGCTCGTCAAGCAGTTCAACAAGCCCTATAAGTATCCGCCCGACTCGTTGACCAACAACGAAATCGGCTGGAAGACGGAGTGGCTGGACCACCGGCTCCAGGTCAATGGCTCGGCGTACATCATGAACTGGACCAACGTCCAGACGCTGATCTACAACCCGCCGATCTTTGGCAACACGACGTTCGGCGTGCAGGGACCCGACTACCAGATCAAGGGCGTCGAATTGCAAATCGTCGCACGCGTCACCCAAGGCCTGACGCTGCAGGGTTCGGTGTCGCACAACAACGCATCCGAGACCAACTCGCCGTGTATCAAATCAACCAACGCGGTGGCAAATAACCCGACGCCGCTCGGCAACTGCATCACGCAGGTTTGGAATTCGGCGCTGAGCCAGAACGTGCCGCTGCAAAATCCGCTCGGCAGCGTTGGTGCAACCCCGGCCTTCTCGCCGACCATCGAGTACAACCTGCGCGCGCGCTACGACTGGCTCCTCAACGAGTACAAGATGTTTGTCTCGGTCGGCGCGGAGCACGTCGGCGACATGCAGAACGAGCCGAGCAGCTTCCAGTCCGGCGCAGGAACGCTGGTGCCGACGACGACCTGGCTGCGATACGACCAGCCGGCATACACGACATATGACGCCGCGCTTGGGATCTCGAAGGACCGGTGGCATATCGAGGCCTATGGCACCAACCTCGGCAACTCGGATGCGAGCCTGTTCACTTCGTCGGCGCAGTTCATCGAGTCGCAGGTACCGCTGAGGCCGCGGGTGGTGGGAGTGAAGGTCGGATTTAAGTTCTGAAGCCGCGCCCCGCTCGGGCATTTCGGCCCCGGTCGGTGCGGTTGCGCTAGCGCTGGACTTCAGGGTGGGCATCGAGGCCCACCCTGTTTGCTATCGTATGCCCATGACTGCCACCGCCACCGCTCCTCCGACCTCGACCGTGGAGTCCGAGGTCGTGCGCATCCGGGCCCTTATCAAGGAGCGGCGCTTCGCCGAAGCCACGGCGGCCGCGGCTGTGCTGCGGGACCGAGTCCCCGAAAACCGCGACGTGCTCTATCTGCTCGCGCTCGGCCAGCGCCAGCTCACCCGTACCGCGGACGCGCTTGCGACCCTCGAGCAGCTCGAGCGGTTTCATCCCGGCTACAGCCGCCTGTATCAGGAGCGCGGCCATTGCTACGTCGCGTTAAAAGACGCGCCGCAGGCTATCCAGGCATTTCTTGGGGCCGTCGCGATCAACCCGGCGCTGCCGGCGAGCTGGAGCATGCTGGAAGGGCTCTACCGCATGCGCGGCGACGCCGACAACGCGGGCCGGGCCGCAGCGCACGTCGCGAAACTCAAGTCGCTGCCGCAGCAAGTGATCACCGCGACCGGGCTGTTCAGCGACGGCGAGCTGGTGGCGGCCGAGAAAATAGTACGCGCGTTCCTGCTTGCCCACGGCGATCACATTGAGGCGATGCGCCTGCTGGCGCGGATCGGTGCCGCGCTCGAGGTATTCGACGATGCGGAATTGCTGCTCCAAGCCGTGCTTGAGCGCGTCCCCGACTACCTCGCCGCCCGCCACGACTACGCCTCGGTGCTGCTCGGGCGGCACAAGCATCGGCAAGCCGTGGTCGAGCTCAACAAATTGCTGGCGATCGATCCGGCTAATCGTCAGTACCGTACACTGTACGCAACGGCCACCGTGGGCCTCGGCGACCACGCGCGGGCGATTGCGCTGTATACGGATCTGCTGCGCGATGCGCCGCCGGGCGCCGCCAGTGCCGAGCTGCACCTGTCGATGGCGCATTCGCTGAAAACGTTGGGTCGTCAGCCCGATGCGATCGATGAGTACCGGTCTGCAGCCCGGAAGCGTTCGGACTTTGGCGACGCGTACTGGAGCCTCGCCAACCTCAAGACCTACCGCTTCACCGAAGCAGAGCTCAAGTGCATGCGCTTGGCGGAAGCGGAGGCAACCACGGCGCCGGCCGACCGCTACCACTTGTGTTTCGCACTCGGCAAAGCCTGCGAGGACCGCGGTGAATATGCCGAGTCGTGGTGTTACTACGAGCGCGGAAACGCTTTGAAGCGCGCCGAAAGCCGCTACCGTCCGGAAGTGATCGAGCTCAACACGGTGAACCAGAAGACGGTCTGCACTCGGGAATTCTTCGAGCAGCGCACGGATTATGGCGTAGCAAGCACGGCGCCGATCTTCGTCGTCGGACTGCCACGCTCGGGCTCGACGCTGATCGAGCAGATACTGGCCTCACACTCCGAGGTGGAGGGCACGCAGGAGCTCGCGGACATCCCGCGCTACGTGCTCGAGTTGCAGGGGCGAGATCGAGATCTGGAATCGCCGCGATATCCCGCCGTGCTGGCGCAACTTCCGGCCGCGGAACTGGTGCGCTTCGCCGAAAGGTATCTGAACGACACTCGCGTCTATCGGGGCGGCAAGCCACATTTCATCGACAAGATGCCGAATAATTTCCGGCACATCGGCTTCATCCACATGATGTTCCCGAATGCGAAGATCATCGACGCGCGCCGCGAACCGATGGCCTGTTGCTTCGGCAACCTGAAGCAACTGTTCGCGCGCGGGCAGGAGTTCACCTACAGCATCGATGACATCGCCCGCTACTACCGCACCTACCTTGAGTTGATGGAGCACTGGGATGTCGCGCTGCCGGGGCAGGTGCTGCGCGTGCATTACGAGGACGTGGTCGACGACCTCGAGCCTAGCGTTCAACGCATCCTCGACTTCTGCAATCTGCCCCCCGAGGCGGCCTGCGTCGAATTCCACCGCACCCGGCGCAGCATCAGTACGGCGAGCTCAGAGCAGGTGCGCCAACCCATCTTCCGCGAGGGCCTTGACCAGTGGCGCCACTATGAGGCCTGGCTTGAGCCGCTGCGCGAGGCGCTCGGCGACGCACTCATGCGCTACCGCAGCTAGATGCCGCCCGGTCGCAACGAGTCCTGCCCCTGCGGCAGCGGCCGCAAATACAAGCACTGCTGCGGCGACATCCCGGAGGGTGCGCCAACCCCGACACGGCCGCCGCCGGACGCAGCTCGCGCCTGGGCACTGCTTCGGAGCGGGCGATTCGCGCAGGCCGAGACCGAATGCGAGCGCGTGCTGGCGCGCGAGCCGAAGCTTGGCCAAGCGCTGCTCTGCCTCGGGCTTGCCCGGCAGAACCAGGGCAAGGACGCGCTGGCGGCGTTCGAGTCGGCCAGCCGCGCACTGGCGGGCGATGCTCAGGCGCACTATGTGTTAGGCCAGGCGCTCGAGGAGCATGACCTGCTCGAGCGGGCAGCCGAGAGCTTCGGGCGCGCGATCGCTCTGCGTCCCGGGTTCGCCGAGGCGCACAACGACTTAGGCCAAGTGCTGCTGCGGCTGGGACGCACCGCCGACGCGATCGCGAGCTGTGAGCGCGCGCTCGCACTTCGGCCGCGATTCGCCGCGGCGCTGGGCAATCTTGCCAACGCCGAGCGCGCACGCGGTGAGCTCGCGGCGGCGATCGAAGGGTACCGGCAGGTGATTGCGCTCGAACCGGGACTTGCCGAGGCTCACCGCAACCTCGGCAGCGCGCTGCTCGAGGCAGGCGATAACGAGGCGGCGATCGCCTGCTTGCAAAAGGCCATCGAGCTGCGGCCGCAGTTTCCCGGCGCCATCACCCAACTCGCACGCGCGTTGACCATCGCCGGTCGGGGAGCGGAGGCGATCCCCTACTACCGGCGGCTGTTGGCCAGCGAACGGCGCGCCGAAACCCTCGATGAATTTGCGACCCTGCTGGCGGGACTCGGCCGCTACGAGATCTCGGCAAGCTGCTATCGCGACGCGCTCGACCGCGCGCCGGGGAATGCGCGGCTGCACGCCAACCTCGGTCACGTGCTGCATTGTCTCGGCGACTTCCGCGCAGCGACCGAGCACTGCAGGCGGGCGCTTGAGCTCGATCCGCGGCTACCGGAAGCGCACCTTAACCTTGGCAACTCGCTGCTGGCGCTGAACGCGTTGTATGAGGCCGACGCCGCCTACGTGGCCGGACTGGAGATCGCGCCGGATCATGCTGCGCTTCATAGCGCTCACGCCATGGCAGAGCGAGCTCTCGGGCGGCTCGCGGATGCGGAAGCGAGCACGCGGCGGTCGCTTGCATTGCGTCCCGGCGCCGCCGACACGCTCGCACTGCTCGGCAGCCTCGCGATCGATCATGGCCGGTTCGAGGAGGCAGAGGACCTGCTGCGCACAGCACTGGCGCGCGACCCGGAGCTGCCCGAGGCGCTGACCAGCCTCACAGCCGTGCGCAAGATGACCTCGGCCGACGTGCCGTGGCGCGACGCCGCGCAGCGCGTGCTCGCACGCGGCCTGCCGGTTGCACACGCCATCAACCTGCACCATGCGCTGGGCAAGTACTACGATGACGTCGACGACCGAGAAAACTCTTTCCAGCACCATCGGTTGGGAAATGAGCTCGCCCGTCGCACTCGCTCTCGCTACGACCGTGCCGAGATGACGCAGCGGGTCAGTGGAACTCTCGCGGCGTTCGATCGAAATGCGCTCGCGGCCCTGCAGAGCGGCGAGGCTGCCTCCGAACTGCCGGTGTTCGTGGTCGGGATGCCGCGCTCAGGCACCAGCCTGACCGAACAGATCCTCGCCTCGCACCCGCAGGTCTACGGCGCCGGTGAACTGCTCTATTGGCTGTCTGCGGCGGACGCCGAGCGTGAAGCGAGTGCGGAGCAGCGTGCGGCGACGATTGCCGATCTCGGACACACCTATCTGCAAGGGCTGGCGATGCAGGCAGGTAACGCGTCGCGCGCAGTGGACAAACTGCCGGTCAACTTCCGGCATATCGGTCTCATTCACGCGGCGCTGCCGGGCGCCAGGTTCATTCATCTCGAGCGCAATCCTCTCGACACCTGCCTGTCGATTTATTTCCAGGGGTTTTCAGCCGCGCACACCTACGCGACTGACTTCGGCGACCTTGCACATTACTATCATGAGTACCAGCGCCTGATGGCGCACTGGCGCACTGTGTTGCCGCCGCAGTTGCTGCTCGAGGTCCGGTACGAGGACCTGGTCGAGGATCCTGAACGCTGGATCCGCAGGATGCTCTCGCACATCGGGCTGCCGTGGGATCCGCGTTGCCTCGAGTTCCACCGCACCGATCGGCCGGTCCTGACCGCGAGCAACTGGCAGGTGCGCCAGCCCATCGGCAAGGGCTCAGTCGAGCGGTGGCGGCGCTACGAACGCTTCATCGAGCCGCTGCGCCAGGCGCTCGGCGACGCGTAGGACCTCGAGATTACTCGATGAAGAGATCTACCGAAGATCTACCGCGCAACTCCCAAGCGCGCATAACAGTCGCCGATCGCCCGCACGTTTGCTCACAGATGTGGCTTTGAGCACACGGGCGGAGTGAAAGCCGGGTTGAGCAACGGGAATGGCACGTCGATGGACAGACTTGTGATCGGGTTGGGTTTCCCATCGAGCCGCGTGTACAGCGTATAAAATAGATTCAGGATGCGCGTGCGCGTCCGGCCATAGGAATTCGGGTCGATGGAGTTGCCGCCAAACACCGTTCCATTCGCTGTCACGTACTTGTCGGCGTCGTAAAGTGTGGTCTCCGCGCAGGCATGGCTTCCGGTCGCAAGGAACAGCGCGCTCTGAGTAAGGATCGCCAGGAGTTTCACCTTATTCGACAAGGGGACGTTGTCTACTGCCACCTCGGTGAAGAGATTGGCGTACTTGTATCCGGCGAACTCGGCCAGGTTGACGGGTGCCGAATTGTGCGCAGCCGCTGGCCCCAATTCCTGGACCGCATTGCTCAGATTCAGCGTCACGCCGATGAGCGTCACCGATACGCCGCCACTGGCATTCTTTTGGCCGCCGCAGCCATCCGTTACCTCCTCGACTCGAGGGGTTTCGGGAATGGCGCCCTCGACGGCCGACCCGCTCCATGGCGCCCAGCCGACACTGATGCCATCCGGGTTGCCCGTGATGGGACTGATCGGTAGACCATCCGCGTTGCACTCAGACGCATACCCACCAGTGGGTATGAAGTGGAAATACACATCAGGGTTGGCGTCGCTGATCCACAGCAGTCCAGGGATCCCATTGACGCCGTTGCCAATTCCCTGCAGCACTGCGAGACCGTTGTTCGGGGCTACAGGGGGCACCTCCGGCCCGTTGCTGCTGTAAGCGCCGCACAGGTAGTCCGGCACCACGGTGTTGCCAAATCCCGGGCAGAATTCGCTGACGGGGAACGTCGTGTTCTTGGTGTAGTGCGGCGTACTCGAGATGGCGCCGCAGATTGCGCGCGGATCCTGGGCGATGAGGCACACGTTCTCCGTGATCAGGGCGTTGCTGCCCGTCAGGCGCGCCAACGCGGCCGCTGCGGCGGCAGTTCCCGCTGCGACCGTCTGGCTGTCGCCACCGGTCAGATTACAAACCGCCGGGGCCGTGCATCCGGCGACAGTCCCTGTACTGTTGGCCCCGACCTGATACGCCCCGCTGGTGCAAGTCCCTTCTAACGGGCCTGACGTTGGACGCGCCGCGCCGCGCTGGTCCGTTGTCGGGCAATTCGCGACAACGCCGTCGCTGCTTGCCACGCTGCCTCCGAGCACGGCGATGGTCTCGGTGGGCCCACCGTTGTAGGCCAGGCTGCCGAGATTGAGCGGTATCGGTGGCGGTGTTGCGTTGGTATCGGGGACATTGTTACTGCTGCTCGCGAGGGAGAAGTCGCAACTGGCGTCGTCGCTCAGATTGCCACCGCCGTCGGTCAGGGTACTGTCATCTTCTATTCCGCCGATGCCGCAGTTGCCGTGGGAACCGCCAGCCGCCAGGATTGTGTTGGTGAGCGTGCCGGCACCATCACCGGTGATGTAGATGGCGCCGCCACCGCCAGAGGTGCCAGCCGTATTGCCGACAAAGGTACTGTTGGTGACGGTCATCGTGCAGCCGTCGCAATTGATCGCCCCTCCCCAGACGGCAGCCGAGTTCTGGTAGAACGTGCTATTTTGAATGGTCAACGCGGCGTTCTGCATCAGAATCGCGCCGCCCAGGCTGTTCACAGACGAATTGCTTATGAAGGTGCTGTTGAAGACGGATAAAGGGGCGTAGTAGCCGCTGATGCCGCTGAAGGTGCATCCCTGTTCATTGGAATTGCAGGAGAAATTTTCGATGGTCAGCGCCGTGAGGGTCAGCGGTCCGTTATTTTGGATCATTCCGGGAGTCGGGTTTTCGGACAGGCCCTGCTTGCTGCCGCTGATCACGATGCTCTGAGTCGAGCTCGTGGCATCAATCGTCAGCGCGAGCTCGCTGAAGGTGGCCGGCAATACGGACAAGAGCGAGAGAGTGCAAATGCCCCCCGAACAGCCGGGGTCGCTCGCGGGGATGTTGAAATTGATCGTGTCGGACACCGGGGAGTCGTCCCCTCCCGTGTCCGCGTTCGCCTGGTTGACGGCGTCACGTAATGAGCAAAGGCTGGCTGTGCAGGCGCCGTCGGTGCTATCCGCCGAAGTGTTGACGATGTAAGTGTTTCCCGGTTCGAAAATTTCAGCATTCACGAACCCAGGCAGCAGCGTGAGGGCTACGCCGAGAAGGGTGAGTTGTCTCAGGGCGATATTCTTCTTCACGATCGGCTTCACGATCGGTACTCCCATAAAGATTAATAAAGATCGGAGAGACGGCGTAGATACTCGCAATGCATCCCGCAGTTTGCTTCAAGTTATTGGTTGTGACGGTACGCTCACGCACATGTGCCTGTCAAAGCCAATCCGCGGCGTTGAAGAACTGACGAACAGCGCAAACTCCAGGGGCGGTTGCCTGCGCGATTGAGACAGCAACGCTCTCGGGCAGATCTTATGTCACTTGTGCGCGGCGGCAAACGGCTGCGGTGTCGTAATGGCAGCCGCCCGCCCCGGCTGCGGCGCGCCTCTTTCCCGTTGATGCAACTGCACCAGGTAGCGTTGGGCAAGGTCTCGATAGGCGAGCGGTGTACCGGGATCCTTGCTGAGGATGGCGGCGCCACGCTGCAGCAGCGGTTCGGCCTCGGCATAACGGCCCAGTCCCGTGAGTGCGGCGCCTTCCGCACTTTGCGCGAGGGCGGTCTTCCAGTTCGTTGCCGACAGCGCCGTGGTGAAGATATCGACCGCACCTTGTGCCGACTCGAGGGCTTCGGCATTCTGTCCCCGCGCGACCTGCAGGATCGCGACGACGACCAGGCTGCTGGCGATGTCGGGATGCTTGTCACCGAACAATCGGCGCCGCATCGCGAGCGCATCCTGCAAATCGTGGTCGGCTTCCGCGTACTCACCCGCATCCGTCAGCCAGGAGCCGATGCGGTTCTCGATGCGCGCGACCTCGGGGTGGTCGCCGGGAAAGAGCTGCCGCAGTATGCGCAGCGCCTCGCGTTCGTTTTCGAGCGCGGCGGCTCGGTCGCCGCGAGCGTACTGGACGAAGGCCAGATTGTTGAGTGTCGTGGCGACGTCCGGATGCACCACGCCGAGCGTCTGCTGCTGAATCGCGAGTGCCTCCCGGAACATCGCCTCTGCCCCGCCCAGGTCACCCCTGGCTTGCCTCACGAGGCCCAGGCTGGAGAGCGTGCCTGCAATCAGGGGATGCTTATCTCCCAGTAGGCGATGTCTCATCGCGAGAGCTTCGGCATAGAGCTGCTCGGCGCCATCGTAGCTGCCATCCTCGTACAGCAGCTCGGCGAGATTGTGGATCGCCAGCGCCAGCCCGGGGTCCGGCTGCGAGCCGTTGAGCGCGCGCTGCATATTCACCGCTTCGCGCATCATGGGGATGGCCGCCTTAAGATCACCAGCACCGTCCATCACCAGGGCGAGGTCCTGCAGCGTTCGTGCGATATCGGCGTGCGCCGGTCCAAGTACCTGGCGCTGTATGTCCAGAGCCTTGCGAAAGGCCTGCTCGGCGTCCGCGTCGCGACCCTGGCTCGTCAGCACTTCTCCCAGACCGTGCAGGGACTTCGCCAGGATCACCCGGTTCTGCGGCGTAGCCGGCTGCGCCGACTCATTGGCAATCGCCTCGCGGTAGCTCTTCTCGGCGGCCGCGTAATCGGCCTGCCAGTACGCGAGCTCCCCCAGGTGGCTCAGCGAGTCGGCCAGCACTTCGGGACGGGTGCCTTGCAGATTGCGGCGCTGATCGATGGCACGATCGAGTAGCGGTCGGGCCTCTTTATAGAGCCCGAGCCCCATGTAGACCGTGCCGACTGTATCCATCAGGGTGGCCCGGATCGCAGGCTGCCCCGCGAGCTCGTGGTCGAGTCGCGCGGCCCCCTTGTCGAGCATTTCGCGCGCCGTGACAGTGTTGCCGCGCGCCTCACTCGGATCGGAGACCTTGAAGAGATCGACGAGGAACGTCGTCGTCTGTCTAGCGGTCTCGGCTTCCGCTTCCGCGCGCATCATCTGTTTCTGGGCAACGCCGCGCTGCAGGAGCGCGTAAACGGCCAGTGCGCTCGTCAGCACCATGCCGGCTGTGGCGCTGCCGGCGAAGATGGCTAGCCTGCGGTGGCGCCGCTGCTGCTCACGCCTGCGCAGTGCGTCGAACCCGACCCCAAGCATTCCGGCGATCAGCTTCAGTCTGGCGTTCCCGCGGCCGTCCTTGCCTGGACGCGCGTCCGCGGCGATCGGCTCCATGCGAACCGAGCTGAGCTCACCGCCCGCCCCGAGCGCGTAGCGCAGCGCCGGCGGGAAGCACTCCAGTGCTTGCTGACCGGGAATGTCGGAGGCGTTGGGCTCACCGTCAACGATGAAGCAGAAGATGCGGTCCTCGCGGCCGAGCCGTTTAAACGCAAGAATCTCTTCGTTCACCCACCGGGACTGGGTCGCTCGCGGCGAGCAGATGACGATCTGGCACGCGGAGTCAGCCAGAGCGGCGTTCAGCACGTCCCCGAGTGCGGTCGAGCTGGCGAGCTCCTCCCGATCGCGGAAGACCGGCGCGAGCTTCTCGGGAACCATACCCCGAGCGGTCACAGTACCGACCAGCGACTTGGGCGGACGGTAGGACTCGAGCGAGCGGTGCAGCCAGGTTGCCCAGCGCGTGTCGCTGTGGCTGTAGCTGATGAAGGCCCGGTACTTCTCCAAGTGCGTGCCCCGAGTGCCCATTTCCCGAGGGCGGCGTGTTTCCTGTTTCCGGAACCGAACCCGTCGGCGCGGACTTTTCAGAATCCTCGGCTAAACAGACTCTACGCCTTCTCCCCCACCGCCGACACCGGGGATTTATAGGGAATTCCGCATGAGTGATCCGGGCAATACCCACCCGGATTCTTCGCCAGGTACTGCTGGTGATAATCCTCGGCATAAAAGAACGGCGGCGCCTCGCGGATCTCGGTAGTGATCTTGCCCAGCCCGGCCTTGTCGAGTGCCGCCTGATAGGCCAGCCGCGAGCGTTCTGCCGCCTTGAGTTGTGCGGCGTTGGTGGCGTAAATGGCCGAGCGGTATTGTGTGCCGACGTCGTTACCCTGGCGCATCCCCTGCGTTGGGTCATGGGATTCCCAGAATACCCGCAGCAGTTCCTCGTAACTTATGCGCCTGGGATCAAATATCACCTGCACTGCTTCCGCATGCCCGGTCGTTCCGCTGCAGACCTGCCGGTAGCTCGGGTTGAGCGTGTGACCACCAGCGTAGCCTACTGCGGTCGAATACACCCCCGGCAGCTGCCAGAAGGTCTTTTCCGCACCCCAGAAGCAGCCCAATGCGAACAGGGCGCGCTCGAGCCCCTCAGGATACGGCGCCTGGATACGCTGACCGTTTACAAAATGCGTCTCGGGAACTGACATGGCCAAACCCTCGTGCTTTTGCGCTCGTTACCGCTACAATCGTGCCGCCTGACCGTTATTCAAGCCTTGTCACCGCCTCCACTATGAGCGTCGTCTGCCAACCGCACAATCTGCGCCGCCCGGTCAGCATCGCACCCAAGCCCTATGGCGTGCGCGTCAGCCTGCGCAGCGGTGACCCGTTCCGCAAGCTGATGGGGGGCGAATGGCATCAAACCCACTGGTTCACAACCAGTGCCGAGCGCGACGCGGCACTGGCCGAGATGAGCCGCAAGCACGAGTATTCGCGGGTGGGGGACAAGCCGGCGCTGATCTGGGAGAAAGTCGAGAATCTCGCGGCAAGCCGCGGGTTGTAAGGCAGCCCTAAAAACTGCGCCCCAGAAACAGGTAGAAGGCCGTGGAGCCGGTCTCGTCGTAGCCCACCGCCAGGTAGGCCGGCCCGATGTAGGTGTCGGCGCCGAAGAACACCGAGAAATCCTTGCGCGTGGAACCGAAACTGATGTCGTGCCGGTCGCTCCATACGTTGCCGGCCTCGAACGATGTGCCGACGTATGCCGGCACGGACAGAATGCCCTCACCGCCGTTGCCGACCTTGCGCAGATAGATCAGACGTCCGATCGCATACTGCGGTCCCGCCAACGTTTCGGCCGGTACGCCGGACAGGTTCAGGAAGCCGCCGAGCGGAAAGAAAGTGCGTACGTTGGTTTGGCTGCCGCCGATCGTGCTGCCGGCGGTGACCCAGGCGACCACCGTGTTCCTGGCCCAGGAGTGCGCAGCACGCCAGTCGAGAGTGAACAGGTCTGTGCCCTGCTCGCCGCCGCCGTTGCCCTCGACACTCACCTGAGCCAGCAACGCCTGTCCGTTGCGGGGAAAATTGGCGCTGTTGAGGCTGTCGTAGCCGAAACGGAAGAAATATTCGGTCACATCAAAGCTCGATTCCGGAGCGCTGACTCCCAGCTCCACGTGCGAGTTGCCGCGGCTGTTGAGCACGCCGACACGCGCCTCTCCCCAATTGCCGAATTCACGGCCAAAATCGATCCCGTAGTCCACGCTCGAGACGCGAAACTCGCCGACCTGCCGGTCATCCACGACCTGCGCGACATCGTGTGCCTCGACGTCGGCGTGAGGCGCGATGAAATAGCGGGTCACATTCGACAGCGGCAGGTAGAGCTCGGTCGCCAGCAGCGGCGCGGATCCAACCTGCAGGTCCCACACGGACTCGGCACCCAGCGAGTTGAGTTCGGTGATGTCCAGGCGTCCAGCGGCGTTGAAGATCGTCTGGCCCTTAAAGTCATCCTGCAGTGAAATTCCGAATCGCAGATAGTTCGGTCCCCAGGAATTGCGCCGAGCGGAAAAGTCCAGACCGAACTGTCCCAGCGGATCCTGCACCAGCCGGTAGTCGAGCATCTCAAGGTCGCCGCGGCCGTAAAGCGCCCCGACCTCGGCGTTAAGCGCCTCGGGTTCGAGCGTTCGGCCCTGGAACTGACTGAACATGTCTTCGATCGGGCGCTGATAGCTCTTCGAATCCGGCTCGACGCGCACGAATTCCACTTTCGGCAGTCCGGAGCGCGCCGCATTGCGAACCTGCTGATAGTGCGCATAGTCCTGGTCGGATAGCGCCAGCGCGGCGAGCCGCGTCTGGACCGCGCCGGCTGCGACCACACCGGCGTGCACAATTTTCATCGTCTCTGGAAAGTCATACGAGGAGAAATCACCGAGCTCCGGACTAACTACGATGTCATTCGGGCCCAGCGTCGCAAGATCGCGCTCAATGTCCTTGCGCAGCAGGATCGACAACATCTGATTGGTGATCCCGGGCAGCGAGATGAGACTCTTGCGCGGCTGCAGCGGAAATCCGGCGTCGACCACGATCAGGATGTCCACGCCCATCGAGCGCGCGACATCGATCGGCAGGATGTCGGTCAGGCCGCCGTCAACCAGCAGCTCACCGCGGTATTCCACCGGGGCGAACAGTCCCGGCACCGACATGCTGGCGCGCATGGCAGTGGTCAGATCACCGTCAGCGATGATCCGCTTGCTGCCGGTCTCGAGGTTGGTCGCGACGGCGCGAAATCGCGTAGGCAGCAAATCGAAGTCGCTGATGCCCGCGACCGGCAGCGTCAGCTGACGCAGCGTCTCGGTCAGCATCTGGCCCTGCACCAGGCCTTTGGGGATTACCAGCTTCTTGCCCTGCAGCCCAACCGGCAGGTTTACCAGGAACTCCCGGTCCTCCTCCTTGCGGCGGTAATCGAGCTCGGTGCGCGGCGGGCGGTCGCGGAATGCCGCCTGCCAGTCAATCGATGCCATCGCGCGCTCGATCTGCTCGCCCGACATGCCGCTGGCATACAGTCCGCCGACCACGGCGCCCATGCTGGTACCGGCGATCACGTCCACCGGCACATGCAGCTGGTCGAGCATCTTCAGCACACCGATATGCGTCGCGCCGCGCGCACCGCCGCCCGAAAGCACCAGCCCGATGCGCGGGCGTGCCTGGGCCACCCCGCTTGCAGCGTCATCGCCCGATGAGCCCTGCGCGCCGGCAGTCGCGGAAACGAACAGCAGCGCCGCGAGGACCACTATTCTTTCTATACGCATGCACCTCCCGGAAGCCACGCTACCGCCGTTCAGCCCCAGCCATTAAGCTTGCACGCATGAGCTCGGCGTTTATTATTTCGCTCGTCATCCAGGTGCTGCTGATCATTCACTGTATCCGCACCGGACGCAATTCGCTGTGGATCTGGGCGATCGCACTACTGCCCCTGGCCGGTCCGATTGCCTACATTCTGATCGAACTGTTGCCCGGGCTGTTCGCCAGCCGCGGCACGCGCCGCGCTGTACGTGGCGTGCGCAAGGCACTCGACCCGGAGCAGGACCTGCGGCGCTACCAGGACGAGGCACGCCTGATCGGCGACGTCGCCAGCCGCCAGCGCTTCGCCGACGAACTGGTGCGCCAGGGGCGCGCGCAGGAGGCGATCGGCATCTACCGGCAAGCCCTCAGCGGTCTGTACGAGCAGGACCCGAACCTGCTGCTCGGACTGGCGCGTGCGCAATTTGCCAGCGGCGCCTTCGGCGAGGCACGTGCCACACTCGACGCACTGATCGCGCACAACCCGCAATTCAAATCCCCGGATGGCCACTTGCTGTACGCGCGCGCGCTCGAGGGCGAGGGAAACATCGACAAGGCGCTCGAGGAGTATGCCGCGGTCAGCTCGTATTACGCCGGTGCCGAGGCGCCGCTGCGCTACGCCCGCTTGCTGCGCACCAGTGGCAAACAGGAGCAGGCACGGCGCGTGCTCAAGGAATTGCTGGAACACGCCCGGCTGGCGCCGCGCCATTACCGGAAGATGCAGCAGGAATGGCTCGCCGGGGCCGAGCGCGAGCTGGCCACACTCTAGTCGATTGCGAGCCGTCAGCGCCGAGCGCGCTGCGGCTGCTGCTGCGTGATGCAGTGCAGGTTGCCGCCACCGAGCAGGATCTCGCGTGCCGGCACGCCAACGATGCTCCGACGCGGAAACACCCGGCGCAGCACCCGGCGCGCCGCGCTGTCGGTGCGTGCATCCAGCAGCGGCAGAATCAGTGCGCCATTGGCGAGATAAAAATTGACGTAGCTGCCGGCCAGGCGCTGGCCGGCCCGCAGCGGGCGAATCGCGTGGTTCCCGGCCACGCCGGCCGCTTCGCGCCGCGTCATGTAGAGCGGCCCGGGCGATGGCAACTTGTGCACTACGAGACGCCGGCCACGCGCATCGCGCGCCGAGTTGAGCCGCTCCCAGGCGTCCTGCGAGACCCGATGTTGCGGATCGTTCGGATCGGCGCTCCAGGTCAGGCACACTTCACCGGGGCGCGCAAAGCAGGCCAGATTGTCGATGTGGCCGCACGTCTCATCGTCGATCACACCCTGCCCGAGCCAGATGACGCAGCTCGCGCCCAGGTAACGCTTCAGCAGCGTCTCGATCCGACCCCGGTCAAGCGCCCGGTTGCGCCGAAGCAGGCATTGTTCGGTGACCAGCACGGTCCCCTGGCCATCGACATGAATTGCGCCCCCCTCATTAATGAATGGCGCGCAGTAGCGCTCGCAACCCTCGATCTCGAGCACCTTCTGCGCCACCATTTGATCGCGCTGAAAATCCCGGTACAGGCCGCCCCAGGCGTTGAAGCGCCACTGCACGCCGCGCAGCGCGCCGGCGGCGTTGACGACGAAGGTCGGTCCGACGTCGCGCATCCAGGCATCGTCGCTCGACAGTTCCAGCACCCGCACCGCGGCCGGTAGCGCCGCGCGCGCGCGCGCATATTGCTGCGCCGAGGCTCCGACGTTCACCGGCTCGAACCTGGCGATCGCGGCGGCCGCCGCGACAAAGGCCTGCTGCGCGGGCTGCGCGCGCCGCCGCCAGTTGTCGGGTCGCTCCGGCCAGAGCATCCAACAACTCTCGTGGGCTTCGAACTCGGCAGGCATCCGAAAGCCGTCGCGGGCGGGTGTTGATTTCAAGGTACGAGGCATGTTGACGGGATTCTAGCAACCTGGAGCGCAAGCGCGGCGTTCCGCTCGGAGCGCTGTGATAGCATTTCTGGATGACCAACCCCAACCCGACTTCCGTCAAGCCGGTCGTGCCCGCTGACGGTCAGAAGATCACGCTCAAAAACGGCAACCTCACGGTGCCGGACCGGCCCGTGATCCCATTTATCGAGGGCGACGGCACCGGCCGCGACATCTGGCGCGCCAGCGTGCGCGTCATGGACGCCGCAGTCCAACGCGCCTACGGCAGCCGCCGCAAGATCGAATGGATGGAGGTTTACGCCGGCGAGAAGGCGTTCAACGCGTTCAAAACCTGGCTGCCGGATGAGACCGTCGAGGCCTGCCGCGAGTATCTGGTCTCGATCAAGGGGCCGCTGACCACGCCGGTCGGCGGCGGCATCCGCTCGCTGAACGTCGCGCTGCGCCAGCTGCTCGATCTGTACGTGTGCCTGCGTCCGGTGCGCTGGTTCAAGGGGGTACCCTCGCCCGTCAAGGCGCCGGAGAAGGTCGACATGGTGATCTTCCGCGAGAACACCGAGGATCTGTACTCCGGCATCGAGTTCGAGCAGGGTACCGAGGACAACCGCAAATTTCTCGAACTGCTGAAGAGCAATTTTCCAAAGCACTACGCCAAGATCCGCTTCCCCGCCAGCAGCGGCATCGGCATCAAGAACGTCTCGATCGAGGGCACCGAACGGCTGTTCCGATCGGCGATCGAATACGCACTCGCCAACAAGCGCAGGAGCGTGACCATCGTTCACAAGGGCAACATCCTCAAGTTCACCGAAGGCTCGTTCCGCGCCTGGGCCTACGCCCTGGCCGAGCGCGAATTTGCCGATCGTGTCTATACCTGGCCGCAGTGGGAGAGGACCAAGGCGGCCGCGGGTGAAAAGGCAGCCAACGACGAGCAGGCAGCGGCCCTCAAGGGCGGCAAGCTGTTAATCAAGGACGCCATCGCTGATATAACGCTGCAGCAGGTGCTCACTCGGGCCGATGAATTCGATGTGGTTGCAACCATGAATCTGAACGGCGACTACCTGTCGGACGCGCTCGCCGCGCAGGTTGGCGGCATCGGCATCGCGCCCGGGGCCAATATCAATTACATCACCGGACATGCCGTATTCGAAGCCACGCATGGCACGGCGCCGAAATACGCCGATCTCGACCAGGTCAATCCCGGCTCGATGATCCTTTCCGGGGAGATGATGCTGCGCTACATGGGCTGGCTCGAGGCAGCCGACGCGATTATCGGCGCGATGGACCGGACCATCGGCCAGAAGATCGTGACCTACGACTTTGCGCGCCTGATGGAAGGTTCGACCAAGGTCAAGTGCAGTGAGTTCGGCGACGCGCTGATCCGCAATCTCTAGCCACGCTGCGGTCTAGATCCTGCGCTGAGCGGGCGGCGGCGGTGTGTACTGGTAGACCCAGGTTTCGGTCAGGGCCTGGCCGTTGAGCGCCAGGAACAGCCGCAGATCGATCGGTTCCGTGCTCTCATCGGTGGGCTTCAAATCGAACATCGCGCGCCAGCCGCTGATCGAGCGCAGCGGCCGGGCCGAGGTGATCTCGATCTGGCCGCGCGAAGCGGTGATCACCGGCTCGATATGCGCATCTTCGCCGAGCGGCAAAAAGCGTCCGCCGGCGAAGTCCACTGCGAAGCGCCACGAAAAGTACGTGCGCTTCTGCCCGACGACGCCGCCGATGCCGTCGCGCGTCGCATGCACTTGTGCCAGCGGACAGGTCAGCGGATTGTAGCGGCACCAATACAGCCGATAGCCAAACAGCAGTTCCTGGCCGCGCTGCGGCTTATCGGCTGGAGTCCAGAAGG
>Ga0209006_10001722_pt1 | contig 19828 bp, 20 predicted proteins | sample JacPin_JW_Ref_O2_FD_188567 | JGI IMG/M metagenome (GOLD analysis project Ga0209006, IMG submission 188567) | Forest soil microbial communities from Algoma, Ontario, Canada - Jack Pine, Ontario site 1_JW_Ref_O2 (SPAdes) (version 2) | ecosystem: Environmental > Terrestrial > Soil > Boreal...
TGTATCGAGTCTTCTTCATCCGACAACCCTCCCTTCAAGCCGCCCATTTTGCCGGATTTTCTCTCTCTTCGCTTGGACCAGTTTTCGGGGAGGACCTCACCACGATTAGGATTTTAAGTTTACGCAAGTTGCGCTCCTGGTGGAGTGGTGCAAAACCTGTACTTCAGCGGCTGAAGCCGCGCTGCTATTTCTGCGTTTATGTCGTGGCTAAAGCCACGACCTACAAAGATTCCCGAGTTCTCACACGAACTCTGAAGCTGGCCGCTACCCTTCGATCCCGTCCCGCAGTCGCGGGACGGGGTCTCAGGATGAATCGCCCGCCGCGGTGGGCGATTCACAAGAAGCGCCCCTACCAATTCAAAACCCAAACCAAAAGCAAAGGCAAGATTGCCTATGCTGCGAACGCCGAGCGGGCTTGGTACATGTAGTTCATCGGCAGGAGGGCGCTGGTACGTTAACCGTGGAGGTGGATTTTGAATACCAGGGAGAGGAGGCGCATACTATGCGGGGCGTCTGAGGTGGTGAAGCCATGAAAACAGGGCAGTTTGGGAGCGCGCGGATGGTGCTGCTGATTGTGCTGGTGGGGGCGCTGATTGTGGCGGGCGGGGCGTATCGGATGGTGAGCGCGTCGTCGGAGAAGGCACCGGCGGTGGGAGCGGTGGCGCCGGAATTCACGCTGAATTCGCAGGAAGGCAAGCCGGTGAGTTTGGGTGAGTATCGCGGGAAGTGGGTGGTGCTGTACTTCTACCCGAAGGACTTTACAAGCGGATGCACTATGGAGGCGCACAACTTCCAGCGCGATTTGGCGCAGTACGAGGAGAAGAACGCGGTGATATTAGGCGTCAGCGTGGATACTGCGGACTCGCATCAGAAGTTTTGCACGAAGGAAGGGCTGAATTTTAAGTTGCTGGCGGATACGGATCATAAGGTGTCCGAGGAGTACGGGTCGATTATGAATGTGCTGGGAGTGAAGAAGCTTTCGGCGCGGCATACGTTTTTGGTGAATCCGCAGGGCGTGATTGTGAAGGAGTACATGGATGTGGAGCCGGCGAAGCATAGTGAGGAAGTGCTGGCGGCGTTGAAGGAACTGCAGCAGGCGCAGGGAGCGAAATAATGTTGAGTCGCGTGGCGTCCGGGGTGTTCGCCGAGGCTTGGTAGCTTTTCCCGCGGACGCTAAAGATCGTTGAAAGTTAAGAGGTTAGGCCTGAAGGGTCGAAAAGGGATTCCATGAATATAAAGGTTACGGTTTTGGCGGTGGTTTGCGGCGTGGCGCTGGGCTTGGGATATGGGGGCGCAGTGGTGGCACAGCAGGCGGGTGGGGCTGCGGCGGGTCGTCCCTCCGGCGCGGCTCCGAGTGGTGGATCGGCCGCGGGTTCGGGGCAGAACGCGGGCGGCACGGGGGCGATGAGCGCGGACACGCCCGAAGATGATGCGGCGTTGGAGCTGACGGACGAGCAGAAAGCGCAGATCAAGACGATCCGCGAGGACGGCAAGCAGCAGATCGCGGCGATGCAGAAGGATTCGTCGCTGAGCGCGGAAGCGAAGCAGCAGAAGTTGAAAGTGATCCGCAAGGACATACGACGGCAGGTTTGGGGCGTGATGACGCCCGAGCAGCAGAAGCAATGGGCCGCTGAGCAGCGCGAACTCCGCGAACATAAGCGTGGCGGTGGCGCGGCCGCCGAAAGCAAGCCGCAGAACTGAAATCGCGGGCGACGCGGCGCATCCTTTTGCCCCACCGTTCCGCGGACTCCCTCCGAAGCACCCCCGCGGTCTCCGGCAACGCCGACGATTTGGTTTTCTGATTGAAGCGCAGCGGCTCGTCTGGCAGCGAACGAGCGCATCGGCGCGCGACGTCCGCGACCGTACCGAACTTCTAGATCCAGCTTCCCTGCTGAAAAAATTTTTGATTCCTTGCATATTTTTCTTGCATCAAAGGTGAATATCCGTATTCTGCATGTTGCAAACTCGCTCCAGGCGCGCGGCTGAGAGAGAGCGAGGGTTGCAGATGGAGGACGCGACAAAAAATTGAGCACTTTATCCCTCCCAGCCCAATTTCCTGCCCGGGCAGTCACTTCCACAAAAAGAAATGCAAAGCTAACACTCTGGCCGCTGGTGGCCGCGACATTTTTCATGGTGTCTGGCGGAACCTACGGAACCGAAGACATCATTCACGGCGCAGGCTACGGCCTGGGAATTTTGCTGCTGCTGGTGACGCCGCTGATCTGGAGCCTGCCGACGACTTACATGATCGGCGAACTATCGAGCGCGCTGCCGTCGGAAGGCGGATATTACGCGTGGGTGCGGCGGGCGATGGGAAATTTCTGGGGATTTCAGGAAGCGTGGCTTTCGCTGGTGGCGAGTATTTTCGATATGGCGATTTATCCGACGCTTTTTGTGGCGTACCTGACGCGGCTGATACCGTGGTTCGCGGTGGGGCATCGCGGGTGGATGGTGGCGATGGGCGTCGTGACCGTGTGCGCGCTGATGAATATCGCCGGGATACGCGTGGTGGCGATCAGTTCGCTGTGGCTGTTCTTTTTGCTGTCCGCGCCGTTTGTGCTGATTGTGCTGATTGCGCCGGCGAAGATCGGAGAGCTGCAGGGTGCGGTTACGGCGCCGACGACATCGAGCGTGGGATTGATTGGCGGGTTGCTGATCTGCATGTGGAATTACATGGGTTGGGACAACGCTTCGACGATTGCGACGCAGGTGAAGCGGCCCCAGAAGACTTATCCGACGGCGATGATCGTCGCGGTGATTGTGGTTTCGCTGACGTACGTGCTGCCGTTTGCCGCGATGTGGCTGACGGGAGTTTCTTCGTCGGCGTTTGAGACCGGATCTTGGGCGGATATTGCGGGGATGATGGGCGGATTGATGGGCGGTCCTTTGGTGGCGCGCGGGTTTCGCGTGGCGCTCGTGCTGGGCGGAATGATGAGCGCGTTCGGAATGTTTAATGCGCTGGTGATGAGTTATTCGCGATTGCCCCTGGCGATGGCGGAGGATGGGCTGCTGCCGGCGGTGTTTGGCAAGCTGCAGCGGAAGACGCAGGCGCCTTGGGTCGCAATTACTTTTCTGGCGGCGTGCTGGGCTTTGTGTTTGGGTTTGGGATTTGAGCGGTTGATTACGATTGATGTGCTTCTGTATGGGATGAGTTTGATGTTGGAGTTTGTGGCTTTGATTGTGTTGCGGATTAAGGAGCCGGAGTTGCGGCGTCCTTTTAAAGTGCCGGGTGGGATGGTCGGGGCTGTGTTGATCGGCGTGTTTCCTTTGTTGCTGCTGGGATTTTCGATCGTGCACGGGGCGGGCGAAACGATTTTGGGGATTAGTGGGCTGGCGTTTGGGTTGATGCTGATCGCGGCGGGGTTTGTGGTTTATTGGGCGACGGCGGGATTGCGGCGGGATCGTTGGAGCGCAAGGGTTTTGAAGGATGAGCAGCGGGCGGCGTAATTGTTTGCGCCGGCGTTCATGTCGGCAAGACCGTGGCGCGGTTCACCAATCAGGAGATTGGCGTTCTCAGGGTGGGGGCCTGGCATGAATTCGTTTGGGAAAAAAGCAGTGGCTAGTGACGAATGGTTAGTGGCTAGAAACTCCTCGAAATATTCTTGAGCTTCCATCCAGACTTTGGTGTCCTGCGCTTCCGAGTCCTCCAGATAATTCGATTGCTGGGCGGCGCTGCATGGCATTTAATGCATTGCGTTCGCTATGACCGGTAAATCCAAAACATACGATTACATTGTGGTTGGGGCGGGGTCGGCGGGGTGTGTGCTGGCGGCGCGGTTGACGGAGGATCGGCGGACGCGCGTGCTGTTGCTGGAAGCGGGCGGGGCTGGTGGCGCGAAAGAGATTCGCATTCCGGCGGCGTTTTCGAAGCTTTTCAAGACTGCTGTGGACTGGAATTACGCTACGGAGCCGGAGGCGCAGCTGCACAATCGGCGATTGTATTGGCCGCGGGGGAAAGTGCTGGGCGGGTCGAGCGCGATCAACGCGATGATTTATATTCGCGGAAACCGCGCGGATTACGATTATTGGCGGGAGCTGGGCAACGCGGGATGGAGTTTTGCGGAGGTGCTGCCCTACTTCAAGAAATCGGAAAATCAGGAGCGCGGGGCTTCGGAATATCACGGCGTGGGCGGGCCGGTGAATGTGGCTGACCCGCGATATGTGAATCCATTGACGCGGGCATTTCTCGCGGCTGCGGAGGAAATCGGGATCGCGAGAAATCCGGATTTTAACGGCGAGGCCCAGGATGGCGCGGCGCTGTACCAAGTGACGCAGAAAAATGGCGGGCGCCGGAGCGCGGCGGACGGATTTTTGCAGCCGGCGCGCGAGCGGGACAATCTTACGGTGATTACTGGGGCGCACGCGGCGCGGGTGTTGATGGAAGGAAACCGCGCGGTAGGCGTCGCTTTTCTGCGCGATGGCGCGATGGAAGAGGCGCGCGCCGACGCCGAAGTGATTCTGGCGGGCGGGACGATTAATTCCCCGCAGTTGCTGATGCTTTCGGGGATTGGTGCGGCGGATGAGCTGAAGGCCGCGGGAATTTCGGCGATTCACGATTTGCCGGGTGTGGGAAAGAATTTGCAGGATCATCCGATGGTTTCGGTCGGATATTTATGTACGCAGAAAATAAGCCTGGACGGCGCGGAGACTCTGGGAAATTACTTACGCTGGCTGGTGTGGAAGAATGGGCCGCTGGCATCGAACGTCGCGGAGGCGGGGCTATTTTTGCGCACGCGCCTGGGTTTGGCGGTTCCCGACTTGCAGTTGCTGTTTGGGCCGGCTTATTACCGCGGGCATGGGTTGGTGAGGCGCAAGGAACATTGCTTCGGGTTTGGGCCGACGTTGATTACGCCGGAAAGCCGCGGGACCATTTCGTTGCGGTCGGCGAATCCGCTGGATGCGCCGGCGATTCGCGCGAATTATCTTTCGACCGATGCGGATTTGCGCACGATGATCGCGGGAGTGCGGCTGGCGCGGCGGTTGGCTCATGCGAAGACCTTTGACCAGTTTCGCGGCGAGGAGCTGCATCCGGGAGCGGCGATGGAATCGGACGCTGAGATCAGCGAATTTCTGCGGAACGAGCTGGAGACGCTCTATCACCCCGTGGGAACGTGCAAGATGGGAAATGACGCGCTGGCGGTGGTGGATGCGCGGTTGCGAGTGCATGGCATCGAGCGGCTGAGGGTGGTGGATGCGTCTATTATGCCGCGCGTGCCGGCGGGAAATACGAATGCGCCGGTGATAATGATCGCGGAAAAAGCGGCGGAGATGATACGGGAAGGTGCTTAGACCTGCGCGACGCTTTGAGTTGTTCGCGGCTGCGAGGCGCGGCATTTCTGCTATGCTTTTTGCCGTGCGACGACTGTTATTTATATTTGTGATTCTTGCGACTAGCTGGTTGCTGAACGCGGCGGTTGCATCGGCCTCTGGTTGGCAAGACGGTGGCCAAGCGCCTTCCCAAGCTCCTGCGCCGCTACCGACGCAACCTACGCCAACTCCTCCGCAGCAGCCTGCAGCCGCGCTAAATCCGGCGCCACCTGCAACGCCGGTGCACACCGGCCCGGTGATCGTGATCAATGCGGCGCATGGCGGTACGGACGAAGGTGCGCGGGCGGACAACGGCTTGCTCGAGAAAAATGTGGTGCTGATATTTGCGCGGATGCTGCGCAGTGAATTTGAACGGCAAGGATTTCGCGTGGTGATGACGCGCAATGACGATTCGAATCCTTCTTATGAAGACCGTGCGGCGGTAGCGAACGCTTATCGCGACGCGATTTTTATCAGCTTGCACATTTCGTCCACGGGACAGTTGGGCGCGACGAGGACTTACTCCTATCAATTTTCGAATCCTGTGGCGATGGTAAGTTCGGCTGCGGCCGCTGGTCCGGCGAATAGCGGGGCGACTGGTACGACGAGCGCGGCGCCGCCAAGTGCGCCGAGTATTGGGTTGCTGGTGTGGGAAGAGGCGCAGCGGCCTTACACAGAGAGCAGCCATCGGCTGGCGGACACGCTGCAATCGGCGCTGGCGCAGAAATTTCCGGGTTCGCCGGCGACATCCACGCGATTCGCAGTGCGCGAGCTGCGGTCGGTGGCGGCACCTGCGATTGCGGTGGAGGTTTCGAGCGTGTCGGCTGGCGACTCGAATTCCCTGCTGGCGATGGGGTCAGCAATGGCGGCGACGATCGGGCGGAGCATTCAGGCGGTGCGGCCGCCGGGATCGCTGCCCGCGAGTCTGGCCGGAACGGCGGGTGCGAAATAATGCCGCGGAATCTGAAAATAACTTTGGGGATATTGTCGGTGGCGGTGCTGATCGGATTGATCAGCCTGCGCGGATTGCATCAGCGCATCGAACATTTGTCGCAAGAGCAAGGTTCGGAGGAGCAGCAGCGGCGTGAATTGCTGAGGCCGGCGATTGCGACGTCCACGGACGTGATGGTGAACACGAAGATTTTCTGGGCGGCGGGAGCGGATCGAATCGCGCCGGTGGAAATGCAGCTGCCGCTTTCGGCGGACCCTGCGAAACGCGGGCGGCAGGTGCTCGACGCATTGATCGCCGATGCGCCTGGCGAAGCGCAGCGAACGCTGCCCGAGGATGCCACGCTGCTGGGATTTTACATTTTGCCGGATGGCACGGCGATCGCGGATTTTTCCGAGGCGCTGGCGTCCGAGACGCCTTCCGGGATTTTGAGCGAAGAAATGGCGGTGGATTCGATTGCGCGGACGCTGGAGAGTAACGTGGCCGGCGCGCACCGGTTGAAAATTCTGATTCATGGACAGGAAGTGGAGACTCTGGCGGGGCACGCGGATTTGACTGGATTTTTTGATTTGAATCCGGCGGTTGCGGCGAGCGCCCCGGTGACGCCCGCGGTGGTACCGGCTGGTGCGGTTGCGCCCGCGGCACCCGCGGTGGCTCCGGCTGCGGTGCCTGGAGGCGCTGGCGGAAAACCCTCGCGCTGACCTTTTGGGCGTGTGCGAATTTATTGCGTTGTTATAAGCGAACTCGAAACGAGTCGGCCGCCGGGGATGACGTTGTCGCAAGCTTTGGCGCGGCACTTCGATCGCGCATCACGGGATCTCAGGATGAATCGCGTTGCAGCACGATTCACAAATTCAACTGCTAAGAGCCGGCGCTACGAAACCCGAGTGCAGTTAGCCGCCGCACCTCAACGATATGCGGGCGAGGCGGGCGAGACAAGCCTCGCCCGGGGCGTTTTTTGCCGGACTTTCGGCTTCTGCGAAAGCGGCGGCAAGCCGCCGCGCTCCAAAATGGGCTGCGCGTTGCTCGAACTGAGATGTTCGCTTGCGACTTTCAGGCTTTCTGTTTACCGATGCTGCTACGCGAACTGGGGCGCCGACCGTTTTCGCGGTTGTTGACAGTTGCGGGGGTAGTCGTCACACTTAGTGCTCCGAATTCCTGTGGGATCCATTGCAGAACGTTGTTTGAAGGGAGAGCCATTCTTGCGAGTTGACGGACGTACGGCTGACCAATTGCGGCCGGTGAAGATTACGCCGGATTTTATTCCTCATGCGGAGGGGAGCGCGCTGATCGAAGCGGGCGACACGCGGGTGATCGTGACGGCGACGGTGGAAGATGGAGTGCCGTCGTTTCTGAAGGGCAAGGGACGCGGATGGGTGACGGGCGAGTATGGGATGCTGCCGCGTTCGACGGAGAACCGCACGCCGCGCGAATCGAGCCGCGGCAAGCAATCGGGACGCACGCTGGAAATTCAACGCATGATCGGGCGGACTTTGCGCGCGGTGACGGATTTGAAAGCGCTGGGCGAACGCACGGTGTGGCTGGATTGCGACGTGATTCAGGCGGACGGCGGCACGCGGACGGCTTCGGTGACGGGGGCGTTCGTGGCGTTGGCGCTGTCGCTGGAACGCATGGTGGCGGCGGGAATTTTGCGTAAAGTGCCGCTGATTGATTTTTTGGCGGCTACGAGCGTGGGGATTGTGGAGGATCAGCTGCTGCTGGATCTGAAGTACGAAGAGGACTCGCGTGCGCAGGTGGATATGAATGTGGTGATGACCGGGAGCGGAGAGTTCGTTGAGGTGCAGGCGAGCGCCGAGGGCCGGCCGTACACGGACGTGGAATTGCAGGATTTGCTGAAGCTGGCGGCGAGCGGGATACGGCAGTTGGTGAAAGCGCAGCAGGAGTTGTTGCAGATTAAATTTATGGCGCGCAGCAAGTAAGCCGGGATGCAGCAGCGCGAACCGATTATACCGTCAAGATTATTCGTACGAATCGTCATATAACAATGCCGCGTCAACCGAGCAACGCGGCTTCAGGGGCTGAAGCTCTTCTCGTTGTTGAGCCTTACGGCGGGGCTGAAGCCCCGCCCTTCCGAGTACTCCCTTCATGAGATTGTTTCTGGCGTCTTCGAATCCTGGAAAGCTAGGCGAGTATGTGGAATTGGCGCGCGGGGCGGGCGTCACGATCGAATTATTGCCGCGATTTGGCGAGTTCGCTGCGTTTGCGGAATCTGCTCCGACTTTTGCAGAGAATTCCGTGGGGAAGGCTTTGCATTACAGCCGGTTCGCGGACGGCGCGGTGCTGGCGGATGATTCCGGGTTGGTGGTGCCGGCACTGGGTGGCGCGCCGGGAGTTCATTCGGCGCGGTATGCGGGGCCGGGCGCGACGGACGCGGACCGCGTGCAAAAATTGTTGCGCGAAATGCGCGGCAAACAGGGTGCGGAACGCCGCGCGCGATTTGTGTGCGTGACAGCTGTGGCGCAAGCGGGCCATGCGATCGCAGTGGTCTCTGACCTCGCTCACGGGGTGATCACCGAAGCGCCACGCGGGATGGGCGGATTCGGGTACGATCCCGTGTTCTTGTTTGAAGAGCTGGGGCGCACTTACGCGGAACTGACGCGGGACGAGAAAAACGCCTACAGTCATCGCGGCAAATCTTTCAGTAAATTACTGTATACGCTTCCCTTGGACAACGTTGCACCTTCCTGACGCGCCGGGGCATCCAATTCCCTGCTTACGAAATAGCTTGCCGCGAGACCAACGGAAGGGGTAAAAGAGGAGTCCCCCCCTCTTCGAGGTGAACCGTGACAGCTTCCCGAGTAGTTGCCAGGCTAGAACCAACTTTACTCACGCGGTTGGAAAGCGCGCGCGCGAATACGGACGCGTTATTCGCGTTGCTTCCGCCGAATTCCTATTACGAGCGGGCGATTCCAGAGCGGCACCGGCTGATTTTTTATCTTGGCCACCTCGAGGCGTTCGACCGGAATTTGCTCAGCCCAGCGCTCGATCTTGGTCTGGACGACTCTCCTTTTGACAAGTTGTTTGCGTTCGGGATCGATCCTGTGGGCGGGGGATTGCCGAACGATCAGCGGAGCGAGTGGCCGGAGATCGGACAGGTGGAGCGCTACAACCGGCAGGTGCGCGCGCGATTGGATGAACGATTGCGCGATCCGAGCGTGACGCGAGCGCTCGCGGCGTCCGCCGAGATTAGCACGCTGCTGCAAGTGGGCATCGAGCACCGGCTGATGCATGCGGAGACCCTGGCGTATTTGCTGCACAATCTGTCCTTCGAGAAAAAGGTTCCACATGCGGGACCAGCGATCGATGCGCGGCCGGCGCCCGACCCTAAATTGGTGACGATTCCTTCGGGAATCGCGACCTTGGGACAGCCGCGCGATGCGCTGGCGTTTGGCTGGGACAATGAATTTGGGATGCAACGGGTGCTGGTGCCGAGTTTTTCGATCAGCGCATTCCCGGTGACGAACGCGGAGTATTTGAAGTTCGTGCAAGCGGGCGGATACCAGGCCGGAAAATATTGGCGGACGGAAGATTGGGATTGGGTGCGCAAGGAAAAGTTGGAACATCCGCATTTTTGGAAGCGCGCGAGCGAATCACCGGCAGAAGACGCGGCGACGAAATGGGAGTATCGCGGAATGTTCAGCTCGATTCCCCTGCCGCCATCGTGGCCGGTGTACGTGAGCTTCGCGGAAGCAGCAGCATTTGCGAAATGGGCCGGACGAAAACTTCCAACGGAGGAACAGTGGCAGCGCGCGGCGTATGGCACGCCCGAGGGACGCGAGCAGAGCTACCCCTGGGGCGATGAGCCGGCAGAATTTTGGCGAGGAAATTTCAATCAGGACCGCTGGGACCCGACGGGCGTGGATACGCATCCGGAAGGGGCCAGTGCTTTCGGGGTATTGGATTTGCTGGGGAATGGATGGGAGTGGACGTCCACGACATTTGGGCCGCTGCCGGGATTTGAGCCGTTTGATTTTTATCGTGGATACTCGGCGGATTTTTTCGACGGAAAACATTACGTGATGAAGGGCGGCTCGGCGCGCACGGACACGTGCATGCTGCGGCGGTCGTATCGGAACTGGTTTCAACCTCATTATCCTTATATCTACAGCAGCTTTCGGTGTGTGGAGGAATAACCAATGGCATCCGCACCAGGCATGGCAAGGACGGGTGTTTCATCGATACCAGCCGCAGTAACGGCGGAATTCTCGAGCGACGTAGTAATCGGGCTGAGCCATGCGGGACAGAAAGAGCTGCCATCGAAATATTTATACGATGAGGTGGGCTCGGCGCTGTTCGACGTGATTTGCGTGCTGCCGGAGTACGGGTTGAGCCGCGCGGGGATGCGGTTGCTGCAGCGCGACTCGCACGAGATTGTTTCGCTGCTGCCAGCGCCCGTGCTGGTGGCCGAGCTGGGGAGCGGCAGCGGGCAAAAAACGCGGCTGCTGTTGCAGGCGCTCTCCAAGCGGCAGAGGGTGAATTATTATCCGATTGATATTTCGGGGAGCGCGCTTTCGCGCTGTCAGCAGGAAATCGGGCAGATGGATCTGGTGAGCATCGTGGGATTCGAAAGCGCATACCTGGAGGGATTGCAGGAAGTGGCGGCGCGGCGGCGCGAAGGCGAGCGCATCCTGGTGCTATTTTTGGGCAGCACGATCGGAAATTTCGACCGGCCGGCGGGCGATCAATTTTTGCGCGAGGTCCGGCGGATTCTGAGCGAAGACGACGTGTTGTTGCTGGCGACGGATCTGGAAAAGCCCATCGAACAATTGCTGCTGGCTTACGACGATCCCGCGGGAGTGACGGCGGCGTTCAATCTGAATTTGCTGGCGCGGATCAACCGCGAGTTGGGCGCGGATTTCGATTTGCGGCAATTCGAACACGTGGCGCGCTACGACGAGTGCGAGCGACGCGTGGAAATGCATTTGCGGTCGAAAGTCTGGCAGCGGGTGACGATTCAGGCGGCGGGGCAGCGATTTAGTTTGCGCGAGGGTGAGACGATCTGGACGGAGAGTTCGCACAAGTATAGTCCGCAGGCAGTGGTAGAGATGGGCGAGCGAACGGGGTTTCGTTGCGCGCAGCAGTGGTTTGACGCGGAATGGCCGTTTGCGCAGAATTTATTTTTTGCGGTGTAACGAAGGCAGTGATGAGTGATAAGTGACCAGAAACACCCGCGACGATTACCGAGCTTTCATGCGGAATCTCAAGCCCCATCATTCCGAGCCCGCTGCGAAGTTCTGCGTGTGATATATTCTTCGGCCTGATGGCCAAAACAAAAAAGAAAAACGGTAAGAAGAAAGCCGCCGGGGCGGGAAAATCTGCCGGTCGTTCCGGGAAATCCGCGCGCGGCGGCGCTACGGCTGGGGGACGCAAATCGGCGGGGGGATTGGCGCTGGGCCGCGGGCCGAATCCGGCACGGGTAGGCGCAATTCTACAGGGGCTGGATGAGGCATATCCGGAAGCGAGCTGCGAACTGATCCATGAGAACCCCTTTGAACTGCTGATTTCGACGATTCTCTCCGCGCAGTGCACAGACGTGACCGTCAACATGGTGACGAAGGATTTATTCCAGAAGTATCCAGATGCGCAGGCGTTGGCCTATGCCGATCCGCGCGCGCTGGAGCAGGAGATTCGGCCGACCGGTTTTTTCCGCAACAAGACGAAGTCCATCATCGGAGCGAGCAAGAAGATTGTGGAGGAATTTGGCGGGAAAGTGCCGCAAACGATGGAGGAACTTCTGACGTTGCCGGGTGTGGCGCGCAAGACGGCGAACGTGGTGCTGGGGTCAGGGTTCGGGATCGCGTCGGGAGTAGTGGTGGACACGCACGTGCAGCGGCTTTCCGAGCGGTTGGACCTGACGAAGAACACGGACCCGAAGAAGATCGAGCAGGATTTGATGCAGATTATTCCCCAGGGAAAGTGGATTCTCTTCTCGCACCAGTTGATATGGCACGGGCGGCGGGTGTGCAACGCGCGCAAACCGAAATGCGCTGAGTGCAATCTAGAGGGGTTGTGCTATTCAAAGGACAAAACGATTTGAGGTGGGTTCGCGGGTAAACGCAACGACACCACGGAGGAGTACCTGACGCGGTACTACGCTCCGTGGCGTGCGCACGTCGATTTTCGACTGCTGTGCGTTATTTGCGGGACTCTGACGAGTGGTCCAGCAAGCTGATTAGCGCGTGAGCCGCCTCTGGTGGGGGCACGGCGCCCGAAATGATTTCGGAGGCCGTGATTTCCTTGCCGTAGAGCGCTTTGTTCGCATCGCGGTCCGCGTCCATCGAGGCGCCTTCCAGCGACACGCCGGCGAAAAGCCCCTTGGTACGCGAGTAAGTCAGCACGTCAACCTTCATCGCATCGGCGTTGTAGCCGTTGGCCTGCGCGCCCGTGGGACCAGCAGCAGCGGCTGCGTTCCCGCCGAGTTTGGTCTTCCCATTCTGAATTTGCTCGACGCCTTTGTGGCTCATAACCACGAGCACGAAATCCGTGGCCGTCGAACCCAGCTGCACACCGAGGCTGGCCTGGTCGAGCGAGTACATGGCCGGAGCTCCCCAGGAACCCGCCATATCCGAGCCCTTGCGGCAAACCAATTCACCACGGCCGTAGCTTCCGCCAATGCCGATCGCTACTTTCTTCACGCTCGGGAAAATCAGCACGCAGTGAGCGTGATCGAGGATGGAGGTGGGCAGGCCCTTGTCACCTTGTAGGATGGCCTGCATCGCGGTGGCCGATTTTTCCAGGCGATCGTCTACTTTCTTTTGAGCAAACAGGGGGAAAGCCGCAATCAGGCCGAGTGCGAAAATACACAGATTCTTTTTCACTGTATCGTCCTCTCTTAGAAAAGATGGCTCGGTCCCGAGCCGAAACCCGGAATCGTAGCATCAGAATTTGCTGTGGGTTGAAGTTAACGCCGAGTAGAGCTTAAAGCCCTCTGCGCGCCGCACTGGGCGCCAAAAATCACAACGGCGATCAAGGGGCCACTCAGCAACGTGGCACGAAGAGTGTACCGCGGATTGTGACATTTCGGAATGGCGTGTCCAAAAAAAGCTCGTCACCTTCCGAGGGGCGGGAGCATCTGTACCTCACGGCGCGCTGGCGGCCGGGTGAGGGCTCGCGGAAATCGTGAGACTCAGAGGTTCAGGGCATTGGCCGTCGGTAGGATGTGAAAATAATTTAGACCAGCTGGCTCAAGAAAACGGAGGCCGATAGAAAGTGGCTACGAGCGGGCGTGAACGAACAATGTGGACTACTGGAGCATTGGGGCTGGTATTGATCCTTGCCGTGTTTCTGTTTCCGCCGGCATGGACGCAGCATCCGAATGTAGCTCCTCAGCAAGAGATGACGGGGATGGACGACATGCCCGATATGGGAGGCATGCCGGATATGCAGCACGGCGCTGCGGCAGGTGAGCAGACGCAGGAGGCGCGAGCCAAGCAGCTGGCGGATAAGCGCGAGAGCGAGTTCAATCATCACCTTGCGGGCGTGCTGATGATATTGGCGGCGTTGTTTTTTCTTGCGCAGAACCGATTGGCGGGGCGCTGGCCGGCAGCGCATTATGCCTGGGCGGCGTGCCTGCTGTTTGCCGGATTTTTTCTGCTGGTTTTCAGCGATACGGAAATCTGGCCTTTCGGCTACCAGAGCTTTTACTACGCGGTGACGCACAACCCCGAAGTGGCGCAGCACAAAACTTTTGCGGCAATTCTGCTGGCGCTGGGAGTGGTGGCGATGCTGCGCACGAGCGGGCGATTGCGAGCCGCATGGAGCGCGTGGATATTCCCGGCGCTGGCGCTCGGGGGCGCGACGATGCTGCTATTTCATCATCACGGGGGCATGCACGGACCGGATGCGATGCAGACGATGGCGCGGGTGCAACATCAACATTTGCGGTTCGCCGGAGCTGGCGCGGGAGTGGCGCTAGCGAAAGGGTTGGCCGATAGCAGCGGAAAATGGCGGCCGTTGTTCAACAAGCTCTGGCCGATTTTCATGATTGCGCTGGGCGCGTTGCTGCTGCTCTATACGGAGTAGCTTCCTGCAAACGGATTCCCTGTGTGCAGCTCGCACGTGGAGCTGAACGCGAACGCGGCCAAACGTAAGATTCCTACCGGTAACCATAGGAACGTTCTATAATTGCTTGCGAAGCAATTCCTGGGAATTGGGCCAACGATTATTCAGGGGAACGCATCCGAATTACGGTGGGTGCGGGCTGGTTTGGGTTAAAGTCAGAGAAGGTCCACCGGTTTTCCACTCTCACACATTATCCCTCGGCCGCCGTCACGCGGCGCACACACCAAGCACCTCACATACAGGGCATACGTTCGAGGTACGGCGGGAAAGGATCAAGCTGGATGTACACATCGGAAATAATTCAGGCTTGGGGCAAGATCCTCAAGGGCGAACAGCCTTCCCTTTCGATCGAGATCACACGCGAATGCCCGTTGCGGTGCCCGGGATGCTATGCGTACGAAGACGCGCATCTGGGCGGCGGGCAAACTTTGCGGCAGCTGATTGATCGCAAGGGGCAAGCGCTGGTGGATGGCGTGCTGGAAATTGTGGACCGGCTGAAGCCTTTGCACCTTTCTATTGTGGGTGGGGATCCGCTGGTGCGTTATCGCGAATTGGAATTGCTGCTGCCGCAATTATTTGCGCGCGGGATTCATGTGCAAGTGGTCACCAGCGCATTCCGAACGCTGGGCGCGGGATGGGCGGATATGCCGCTGCTGCACGTGGCCGTCTCGATTGATGGATTGCAACCCGAACATGATGTGCGGCGGGCGCCAGCGACCTACGAGCGCATCCTTAAGAACATTGTGGGGCAGAGCGTGACGCTGCATTGTACCGTGACGGGGCAAATGATGAAACGGCCGGGATATCTGCGGGAGTTTCTGGAATTCTGGACGCCGCGACCGGAGATCAAGAAGGTGTGGTTCAGTTTGTTCACGCCGCAGATTGGAGATCATTTGCCGGAGATGCTGACGAGACAGGAGCGAGCGCAGGCTATCGCGGATATGCTGGAACTGCGGAAACAATATCCGAAGCTGGACATGCCCGAGATTGTGATTCGGCAGTTTGCGTCGCCGCCGCATACGCCGCAGGACTGTGTTTTTGCCCAGACTACGCGGACGTTGTCGGCGGATTTGACGACGGAGATTACGCCTTGCCAGTTTGGTGGGACGCCGGATTGTGAATCGTGCGGATGCGTGGCTTCGATGGGACTGGCGTCGGTGGCGGCGCATAAGCTCGGGGGATTTATTCCGGTCGGCGCGATATTTAAGGCTTCGATCAAGATTGGGCGGGCGCGCGCGAAGGTGAGGACGAAGCAGCAGGCGAAAGAGACGCAGCGGCGATTGCGCGCGAATGAAGAGGTTTTTGCGCATCAGGATGGGCGCGGCGTTTAACGCAGGGCGGTTTCTCGTAGAAAGCTCATCGTTTCGGCGAAAAGCGGCTCCCTGGCTACGCTCGGGATGACACCCCATTTTTTTGCGAATTGCGGAGCTATTCGCCGCGGATGAGATCGCTGCGGGACTCGCGGTTGCGGACTACCCGGAATTTGTTTTTCTGCACTAGAATTTCGGCGGGCTTGGGGCGCGAATTGTAGTTTGATGCTTGCGCGAAGCCGTAGGCGCCGGCACCCCAGAGAACCAGCTGATCACCTGTTTCCGGCAATTCTATTGGCCAATCGCGAAGGAAGCAGTCGCCTGTCTCGCAAACGGGGCCGACGATGTCTGCTTTCGCGATTTTGCCGTGGCCGCGATGTACGGACGTGATGGGGTGGACGGCTTGGTAGAGCGCGGGGCGGATGAAATCGTTCATCGCGGCATCCACCACGATGAAAAGTTTTTCGCGGTTGCGTTTGATGTGCAGCACGCTTGTGAGCAGCACGCCTGCGGGGCCGACAATGGCGCGGCCGGGTTCGAGCAGCAGGCGACATCCGAGCGTGAGAATGTGCGGCAGGATGGCGCGAGCGTAGGCATCGAGGTCGGGCGGGCTTTCGCGGGTATAGCGGATGCCTACGCCGCCACCCAAATCGAGATAGGACAGATTTATTCCAGCTTTTGCCAGTTCGCGTACTAAGGACGAGACGCGAACGACGGCGCGACGAAAAGGCGCTAGCCCCAGGATCTGCGAACCGATGTGGGCGCTAATTCCCTGCCAGGAAATCCATTTCGCACGCGATCTATCGAGATAGAGGCGGCGGGCGTGGTCCCAGTCAATCCCGAATTTGTGGCGATGATGGCCGGTGGAGATGTGCGCGTGGGCGCCGGCTTGGACGTCGGGATTGACGCGCAGGGCGGCGGGGGCGCGGCGTCTTAGGCGCGCGGCTTCGGCGGCTAGCGTGTCGAGCTCGGATTCGGATTCGACGTTGAAGAGAAGGATGCCGGCTTGGAGGGCTCCGCGGATTTCTTCTTTGGACTTTCCGACCCCGGAAAAAACAATGCGGCGGCCGGGGACGCCGATGTGGCGCAGGCGATGCAGCTCGCCAGCGGAGACGATGTCGAAGCTGCTTCCGGCGCGGGCGAGCAATTTGAGGATCGAGAGGTTTGAGTTGGCTTTAACCGCGTAGCAGATGGAGTGCGGGATGCTGCGGAAGGCACTGGTGAAGCGGCGGTAGGCGTCCAGAATGCTAGCGCTGCTATAAACGTATGTGGGTGTGCCGTATTTTTCGGCGATGCGCGAGAGCGCGACGTTTTCACATTCGAGCGCGCCGCGGCGATATTTGTAGTGGGGCGTGTATTTGGTGGGATCGGTGAGGACGATCCGTTTTGAGAGCTTCAAACAGTTCCCTCAGCGGCTAAAGCCGCTCTGATTTTGCGACGGTTGTGGCACGGCGGCGCCTGTCGAAAAATCTAGCGCGACATCCACGCCGGCGAAATTGTTGCCTGTTATTCCGCTGGCGTCGCGATTGTTGGCGCTGTTCAGGCGCTGCGCGACGGCAAAACCGTATTCGGGCGCGAGCTGCTCGATCAGTCGGCCCATTTTGCCGTGTCCGATGATGGCGAGATTCATGAGCGTGGAGCCTTGGCGGCGCGAGTGCGGAGTTGCGCGACCATTTTTTTGTAGATTTCCGCGGCTTCGAGAAGTTCTTTCTTGGGCACGCGCTCTTCGAGCGTGTGTGCTACGTGGATGCTGCCGGGGCCGATCAGGAACGGTTGGCCCCAGGCGTTGGCGAACGCGGGAACGTCGGTGGTGTAGGAGACTACCGTTGATTCGAGGCCGTCGAATGAGGTGAAGCGCATCGGCGGAATGGAGAATGCTTCATTGGCTGCGGCGCGGCCGGTGACGGCGCGGGTGACGGCTTGACGCAGCGTGTCGCCGGAATCAACTGTGCGGAAAGCAATCTCGGCGCGGGCGGCGTCGGAAATTACGTTGGGTGCGCGGCCGCCGGAGATTACGCCGACGTTCAGCGTGCTGCGGCCGAGGAGTTCGTCTTCGGGCAGAGGAATTTTGCGGATTTCGTGCAGCGCATCGAGAAGCTTGTCGATCGCGGATTCGCCGAGCTCGGGATACGCGGAATGGGCCAGGCGGCCGGTGGCTTCGATTTCATAGCGCAGGATGCCTTTGGCAGCGAGGACCAGCTTGTTGTCGGTGGGTTCGCCATTGATGAGAAAGCGCGAGCCGCGTGGGTCGCGGGCTGCTGCTAGCGCGCCGGAGCTGTTGCGTTCTTCGCCGACTACGAAGAGGAGGCCGAAATTGCGGGCGCCCTCGGCGAGTAATTTTTCGGCTGCGGCGATCATGCTGGCGATGATGCCTTTGGCGTCTGCGGAACCGCGGCCCCAGATGAATTCGGAATCTTCGCGAGATGCGAAGAAGGGCGGCACGGTGTCCATGTGCGTCGAGAGGGTGACGAGCGGGACGCCCCAGTGCGCGAAAACATTGAAGCGATTGGCTTCGACCGGGCAGCGTTCGACGGCGCCGCCGCTGCGGGCAGTGAGGTCCGAGAGGAGGCCGAGGAGGAATGAGCCGACGGCCTCTTCGTTGTTCGTCACGGACTCGATATCCACAAGCGCGCGGGTCAGTTCGAAAAGATTCATCGTGAACTCTTAGTCTGATTCCTTTGGACCGTCGATTGGAGATTCCGGTATGGGTTTGCCTTTGTGGAGGCGGGTCCAGTTTTCTAGCGTGGTGAAGGTGCGGGTCAGCATGCGGTCAATGTAGAGGGCGCGGCGGAGGTGGTCGATTTCGTGCTGGAGGATTCGCGCGTACCAGCCGGAGGCTTGGACGAACTGGGATTCTCCGCGCTCGTCCAGATATTTAACGCGAATGGTGCGTGCCCGGGGAACGACGGCAGAAAAACCGGGGAGGCTGAGGCAGCCTTCGTAGAAATTTTTCTTTTCGTCGCTGGAGTAAGCGATCACTGGATTGATGATCACGTGAAAAGGGACGGGGCGGCGCTCTCGTTCGGCGAGGTCATCGGCGGAAAAAGCTTTCAGCAAATCCTCGCGGTCTTCGATCACGGCGAGTTGCAGCGGCAGACCGACCTGCGGCGCGGCCAGGCCTACGCCGGGAGCGTCACGCATCGCGTCGCGCATTTCGTGAATGAGGCGCTGGGTTTCTTCGCTGAGGATTTCCTGAGGCGTGAGCAGGCGGGCTTCTTCGCGGAGCACTGGCTCGCCCGCTTGCATGATTTTCAACCGCATTCAGAATCCTCGAGGTGACGAGGCGCCACAAATTCGACCGTTGGTGCAGCCACGACTGCCTAAAATTTATTGCAGATTGTATGACACCATCGGGAGCTCCGAAGCATCGAACCGTCGGAGCGATGTGCGAGGGAATTCTACAACATTTCGGGGCTTGAATTGAGCGCCGCGGGTCAAGGTTACGCTTGTGTGAATGCGGCTGGGAAATCCGCTGACGTCGCGTGAATGTGGCTTGACAAACGAATCACTGAAGAATTACAAATACGAGTTCTGCGACCGGTAATTCTTGACCGAATGCGGAGGACATTCAATGCAGACGTCCCGCAGAGATTTCTTCAAGGTAGCCGCAGTCGGCGGGGTTGCCGCCACAATCTTCGGATTTGACCTGAAACCTGCTTACGCTCAACTGAAAGAATTGAAAATTGCACGCGCTTCGGAGACACGCTCGACGTGTCCGTACTGCGCGGTGGGTTGCGGCGTACTGATTTACACGATCGGGGATAAGGCGAAGAACGTGACGCCGCAGGTGATCCACGTGGAAGGCGATCCCGACCATCCGACGAATCGCGGAACGCTGTGCCCGAAGGGATCGTCGCTGGAACAAGACATGCTGAATCCGCGGCGGCTGACGAAGCCGCAGGTGCGGCGGCCGGGCGGGACGGACTGGGAGGACATTTCCTGGGATAAAGCGCTAGATGAGATTGCGCAGTGGACGAAGAAAACGCGCGACGCGACGTTTGTGGAGAAGGACGCGAAGGGGCTTCTCGCGAACCGCTGCGAAGGGATTTCGTTTATCGGCGGCTGCACGGACACGAATGAGTTCAATTATCTGGTAGTGAAAGCAATGAGGAGTCTGGGCTTGGTGTATTTAGAAAACCAAGCCCGTGTTTGACACGGCCCCACGGTCTCAAGTTTGGGA
>Ga0209006_10001723_pt1 | contig 19826 bp, 23 predicted proteins | sample JacPin_JW_Ref_O2_FD_188567 | JGI IMG/M metagenome (GOLD analysis project Ga0209006, IMG submission 188567) | Forest soil microbial communities from Algoma, Ontario, Canada - Jack Pine, Ontario site 1_JW_Ref_O2 (SPAdes) (version 2) | ecosystem: Environmental > Terrestrial > Soil > Boreal...
TGATCAGCAGCACGAGGACGATGTCGATGAACGGGACCATGTTGATCTCGGACAGCGACGATTGAGTCGATCTGGATGTTTGCGGCATATGTTTCCCGGTGCGGCCGGCTGAGGGACCGCGAATCGCAATCAGCTAAAGGATTTTTCGACCTGCGCGGCGACTTCCGTCGTGAACGTGTCGAGGCGCTGCGCGAGAACGCGAATATTCTGCAAAAATTGATTGTAGAAAATTACGGCCGGGATGGCGACGAAAAGGCCAGCTGCGGTGGTAAGAAGCGCTTCCGAAATACCTGGCGCGACGGCGCGGAGGCTGGCGGCATTGGCGTTACCCAAGCCCGAAAAGGCGTCGATGATGCCCCAGACGGTGCCGAAAAGGCCGATGAATGGAGACACGGAACCAGTGGTTGCGAGCCAGGACATGCCTTTTTCGGCGCGGCGGACTTCTTCGGCGGACGCGACCTGCATGTTGGCGGTCACGGCCGACAGGCTCTTCAGTTTCGGAGGCTGTGTGGCGCCGGGCGCGTAGGTTACCTGGGTTTGGAGCTCGCGATATCCCGCGGCATAAACCGAAGCAAAAGGGGAACCCGCTGCGGCGAGTCCCTGCGGATTGGCGATACCGCGAGTCGCACGGAAGACGCGCAAGAAATTATCGCTTTCGCGACGTATGCGTCCGAAGAATCCCAGCTTCTGAAAAATCATGCTCCAGGAGATGATCGAAAACAGAAGAAGAATCGCGAGGACGACGCGCGCAACCCAGCCAGTATCTTGGAGAATGCTTCCGAGGTCGATGAGAACGACTGTCGTGAACAAAAAGATGACGATTTCCCTCAGTCCAATGAAAATTTTTACGACTTTAAGAACCGTAGCACACGCATTTATGTGAAGCAACGAAAGCTGAACGTAGTTGTCGCTTCTGGAAACACGGTGCGACGCTGATTCTGAGCCGATTTTAACGCTGACCCGACTGCCGGGATGACGAAGTGACTGTGTTAAACTGCGAGCTTGAAGATGGCTCAAGCATTTGACATCAGTTTGGACTCACTTCAGGGCCGCTCGGTTGCTAAACCAGATGCGGCAGGGCGCGGTGCAGGCGATCCCGCGGGTGAGGCGAGCGGGACTTTCTTCCTCGAAACATTTGGATGCCAGATGAATGACCACGACTCGGAAAAAGTCGCGGGGGTTTTGGCGTCGCGCGGGTATCAGCAGGTGGCTTCGCCGGACGATGCGTCGTTAATCCTTTACAACACGTGCAGCATTCGCGAGAAGGCGGCGCAGAAGGTGTTCTCGCGCCTCGGTGAATACCGGACACGGCAGAAGGATGGGCAGATCATCGGTGTGTTGGGCTGTTTAGCTCAGCAAGAAGGTGAAGAGATATTCGAACGCGCGCCGTGGGTGAGCCTGGTTTGCGGCTCGGCGAGTTATCGGAAGCTGCCGGAAATGATTGCGCAGCTTGAGGAAGGGAATCGGCGGGTCACGGGGCTCGATACCGATACGGACGAGACGTTCGAAACCGAGATTACGAGGCGCGACAATCCTTGGCGTGCGTTTTTGACGATCATTGAAGGGTGCGACAAGGCATGCGCGTACTGCGTTGTGCCGTTTACGCGTGGGCCGGAACGGTCGCGAACGCATGAATCGATCTTGAAAGAAGTGCGGGAACTGGCGGAGTTGGGGTATTCCGAGGTGCAGTTGCTGGGGCAGACGGTGAATTCGTACGCCGACCCGTCGCCGAAGAAGTTGCGATTTTCGGATTTGTTGCTCGCTGTCGCCGATGTGCCGGGAATTCGGCGCGTGCGATTCACGACTTCGCATCCTCGTGATTTCTCGCGCGACATTGTTGAAGCGATCGAGTCCGAGTCAAAATTGTGCAACCACGTGCATCTGCCAGTGCAATCGGGATCGAGCCGTGTCTTGAGCGCGATGCAGCGCACGTACTCGCGCGGGGAGTACTTGGACCGGATTGCGATGTTGCGCGGCGCGAAGAGGCCGATCGCGATTACAACCGATATCATTGTTGGCTTTCCTAACGAGACGGCGGACGAGTTCGAAGAGACGCTGACGCTGATGAACGAAGTACGGTATGAGGGCGTGTACTCGTTCAAATACTCGCCGCGGCCGAACACGGCGTCGCTTGCGATGGGCGACACCGTTAGCGAAGATGAGAAAAGCCGGCGACTGGCAGCGTTGCAACAGCGGCAGCGGGAAATTCAGACGGAGCACAATGCCGCGCTCGTGGATTCAACTTTCGATGTTATGGTGAGCAACAAGTCGCGGCGCGAGAATCGTTGGAGCGGGCACACGACCTGCAACCGGGTGGTGGCTTTCACCTCGCGAGAGCCCGACCTTCTGGGCACGTACATTCGGGTGCGCATCACTGACGTGGGTTCGGGCAGTCTAACCGGAGAGCACGTCAGCTAGACGAGATCAGTTGGACGGGGGAGGTCTCGATGGAAGTCGAGATGAAAATCCGGGGATTGATGGTGGACCCGGTGACAAATATGCCCATCGTCGTGCTGAAGGATGTGCAGGGACAGGCGATTCTGCCGATCTGGGTCGGCGTGTACGAGGCGAATGCGATTGCACTGGAGATCGAGAAAGTGCAGACGCCGCGGCCGATGACGCATGACCTGCTGAAGAATGTATTGCTTGGACTAGAAGTGCGCGTGCAGAAGGTTGTCGTCAACGATCTGAAGGACGACACGTTTTACGCATTGATTTGGGTGGAACGCGACGGCGAGATGATGACCATCGATTCGCGGCCGAGCGATGCACTGGCGTTGGCGCTGCGGGTCGATTGCCCGATTTTTGTCGATGAGATCGTGCTGAAGAATTCGAAAGTGTCGAGCGCCATTTCGGAGCGAAGCACGAACGAGCAACTGCGGTCGTATCTGGAAGGGCTGTCGGACGACGATCTCGGTCGATATAAGATGTAGCTCAGTTGTTTCGCTGAGCAGATTAGGCGGCAGCCAATTTCTCCACGGTGCGACGCCAAGCAAACAGCAACACAATTCCGATCAAGACTAGCGCGAGGCTGAGGCCAATCCACAGGCCGATTGCTCCCCAAGAGCGCCTGAAGCAGAGCCATGCGCCGAACGGCAATCCGAGGACCCAGTAAGCAAGGAAATGGCAGATCATCGGAGTTCGTGTGTCTCCGGCGCCGCGGAGCGCACCGGTAGCGACCGTTTGAATGCCATCGAAGAGTTGAAACGCGGCTCCCGCGGCGAGCAAACCCACCGTCATGGCGATCACCGATTTGTCCGGCGTGTACATTCGGGCGATCCATCGGGGAAACACGAGTAGGGCCACGCCACAGCAGGCCATGAAGATGGCGCCGAGGGCGATTGCGGTGCCGCCGGAATCGCGCGCGCCGAGGGGATCTTTACGGCCGAGGGCTTGGCCGACACGGACGGCGGCCGCGGATGAGATACCGAGGGGAACCATGAACGTCAGCGAAACGGTGTTGAGCGCGATCTGATGGCTCGCGAGCGGTACAGCACCCAGTTTTGCAACGAGGGTTGTAACGGTCGCAAAGACACCCGTCTCAAGTGTGATCTGCAAAGCTGCCGGGAAGCCGAGCGTGAGGAGCCGGCGAATACGAGGCAGGTCGATGTCGACCGGAGTTTTAAGTAGCTCGGTTCGGTGTTTGCGGTCGTACCACAACAGATAGCCCACCAAGACTGCTGCCATGTAGACGCGAGCGATTGCGGTGGACCAGCCGGAACCGACCGTTCCCATGGCGGGGGCGCCCCAGTGTCCATAGATAAGGACCCAATTGAAAAGCGCGTTGATGATGTTTGCGGAAACCAGTGCGAAGGCCACCGGCTTGACCATGTTCATGGCTTGCAAACAGCGACGGAGGGCGAAGTAGAGGAGCAGAGGCAGAAGCCCGACGATCAGCGCGTTGAAGTAGGGAATTGTGAGTGATTGCACGGCGGAGTCCACGTGCACGGAACCGAGCAGGTGAGGCAGCAGCAGTACCGGCACCGTCAGAAGCGGCGTCAGCGCAAGGCTCAGATAGATCCCCTGGACGAGAGATCGGTGGCAGTCTTCGCGTTTGCCGGCGCCAAACGCTTGCGAAACCACGGTGTCAAGACCTAGCAGCAAGCCCCCGCCGAACCATCCCAGTACGGTAAAGATGCCCGAGCCTAGGCTGACCGCGCCCATGGCGACAGCGCTGTTGGGCAGGTGGCCGACCATGATCGCGTCCACGATGCCCATCGACATCCACCCGATTTCGCCGAGGACTAACGGCGCGGCGAGGTGAATCGTTGGAACGAGCTCTTTCTTGAGGGCTTTGAGAGTCAGCATCGTGCGAGTCGGACACGCAGTTTACGGGGCAGGCGAGAATGGAGCAAATCCGATGTTTCGTAGCGTGCTTCGTGTCGAAAGGACAGTTAACTTGTCGAGGGAAAACCATGGGAAGTTCCATTGACCGACACGGACGTGGTTCGTAACCTGAGCACACGAGTAGGCGTGTGTGTGCAGGCGGGAATTGCGACAATGCACAGCGAAGTTTTGCATCGCGATGAACGGCAGACAGGTCGGATTTAGGGAGAAGAGAAGTGGCGCTTGCGAAGGAGCTCAGTTTCGAACAGCGGATGAAGAAAATCCGCGCGGGGATTCGCCTGAATTCCCGTGTTCCGGTGGCCGTCGCGTGGACGGAAGCGGGCCGGACGCTTCATGCAGAAGGCTACACGGTAGACATCAGCACCAAGGGATGCCTGGCAATTCTGCCGCAGGGATTCACCGTCGGGCAGCGGCTACACCTTATTAATCTGACCAACCAAGCGGTGTGCGAAGCGATTCTGGTCTGGCGCGGGCATGAAGGCCGCAGCGGCTGGGAGATCGGCCTGGAGCTGCAGCACGCCACGGAAGAGTTTTGGGGTATGGACTTTTAGGCTGTCCGGTCGACCGTTCCAACTCAAATTCACTTCTTCCTCTCCTATCCTAGCAAGACTGATTCCCAAATCGGGACTTTGACTTTTTCCACCGCCTATTTCATTGAAAACTCACTTTTTCCTTGCCTTCGCCTATTTAACGCTTTTAAAGTGAGGCTGGGCCTAGGGGGTATTTGACGGGAGGCACCTATATATAGGAACTCGGTTGCCGAAACGCGGCAGAGTAACTTTGATCGCAGGGAGGTAGGCAGAAGGCCATGACTGCCATTATCACCATCGCGAATCAAAAAGGCGGCGTCGGCAAAACTACCACGGCAATCAACCTCTCCGCTGCAATTGCCGAACGCGGCAAGCGCACGCTTCTGATTGATCTCGACCCTCAAGCGAACTCCACGATTGCGTTTTACAATTCCGGCGAAATCGCCGCCTCGATGTTCGATGTGCTCAGCGAAAATCGCGTGTTGATGGCGAGTGTCGTAAAGCCCACGAAGGATCCGAATCTGTTTCTTGGTCCTGGACGGCTGGCGCTGGCGAAGCTCGAACAGGTATTGGCTGGGCAATTCGACGCGCCGTATCGGTTGAAGGACGCGCTCGCGCCGGTTTTGAAGGACTACGACTACGTCGTTCTGGACACTCCTCCTTCGCTCGGAATTCTGACTGTGAATGCGCTCGTCGCTTCCACACATCTCATCGTGCCCATTCAGGCCGCGTATTTCGCGATTGAAGGCACGGATGATTTGCTGGAAACCTACGAGCGAATTCGAATGCGCCCCAACCCCCAGCTGAAAATGCTAGGTGTGCTGATCACTTTATTCGACAAGCGCACCAACATTTCACGTGATACGCACGGTCAGATACGAAGCGTGTTTGGCGAGATGCTGTTCAAGACGAAAATCAGCAAGAACGTTCGGCTCGAGGAAAGCCCGGCGTACAAAGAAACTGTTCTGACGTTTGCGCCGAAGTCCACGGGCGCGCAGGAATACAAAAAGCTAGCTGGGGAGGTTGTTCAACGTGTTGAAGAGAACGGGATTGCCCGTCACGCTGAAGATGCGGCATGACGCGCACTATGTCGAATCGCTGACAAGTTATAGCGGAGCGGCCATCGGGAGAATGGTTCCGGTGGACCAGATTCGCCCGAATCCAGACCAGCCGCGCAAGGCAATCGGCGACCTTCGGGAACTGACCGATTCGATTCGCGAAAAGGGCGTGCTTGAGCCGCTGCTGGTGCGGTTTGTGCCTCGCGAGGATTGCTACTACATCATTTCGGGTGAGCGGCGGTATCACGCTTCGCGCGCGGCGGGATTAAATGAAGTTCCTTGCATCGAAAAAGTTGCTGACGACGCCGAAACGCTTGAAATCGGCTTGATCGAAAATATTCAGCGCAAGGATTTGACGCCGTTTGAAGAAGCGGATGGATTGCACCGGCTGGCAACTCAGTTCGATTACACGCATGAAGACGTGGCGCGGAAGATCGGGCGGGCGCGTTCTTCGGTCACGGAAACACTTTCGTTGCTGAACATTCCTGAGGTGTTACGAAAGCGGTGCGCAGATCAGGGAATTGTTTCGAAGTCGCTGCTGCTGCAGATCGCGCGGCAGCCGACCGAAAAGAAAATGATCGAGATGATGCATCGCATCCTCTCGGGCGGGCTGACTCGCGACGAAGCGCGACGCGAGCGCCAGGAAGAGCAGGCGATTCCGCACCGGCCGCAGCCGTTTATTTTTCAATTTGAGCCGGACAACGAAACGTTCAAGTTTCGGATTCAGTTTAAGAAGAGCCATGTTTCGCGCGATGAGCTGATCACGACACTGCGCGGAATTCTCTCACAGCTTGAGGGCGCGTCGGATTCTCAGGCTGATTCAACTGCTGCCTAAACTTTAATTCGCAAACTAGATCCGTGAACGGACTGTCGGCCGTATTCGTGTGTTTGGACCATGTTCGAATTCACTCCTCGTCAAATGAAAATCTTGGAGGAATTGGTCGGCGCTGGATTTCGGCCCGTGGCGATTCCGCCGTATGAGAGCGCATTGTGCATGCGCAGACGAGACTGTGCGGTCGTGTTGACTCAGGAACCGACCGGCGGTTTGAAGATGCTGGCACCGCCATCATTCATCATCGACGGAAACTTGAGCGTGAAGCTGCGGCGAGGGAAGAGGGACGTCTTCGTTTGGAAGAAGACAGAAGTTGATGCCACGCCTGATCGTTTGAATGAGCTGGAGACGTTCCGCAACGACATCTCGCGCATCCTACAAAACGCATCCGCTCGATAGGTTCGCTGAATTTGATTTTAAGTAGAACTCCCGGCAAACTCAAAATCCCATGGAAAACTACGATCTTATTTGCATCGGCGCCGGCCCAACTGGCTTAGCCAGCGCCATCGAGGCGAAGCGCGCGGGAATGCGGCCGTTGGTCATCGACAAGGGTTGTCTTTGCAATTCCATCTATCACTATCCGGCCAATATGATTTTTTTCACGACGCCCGAATTGCTTGAGATCGGCGATTTGCCGCTTACGACTCAAGCGGAAAAGCCGACGCGCATTGAGGCTCTGAAGTATTACCGAAAATGCGCCGAGCACTACGAGCTTGATGTTCGGCTATACGAATTAGTGCTGCGCATCGAGGGGAATGACGGCAAATTCACGGTGGTGACTCGGACGCAGACTGGTAGCGAGAAAAAATACGGCGCGAAGAAGATCGTCGTCGCGACCGGATATTACGATCTGCCGAACGAGCTTGGAGTGAAAGGCGAAAACCTGCCGCACGTCTCGCACTACTACACGGAACCGTTCGCCTATTGGCATGAGCCGGTGGTGGTCGTCGGCGGCAAGAGTTCGGCCGCAGAAGCGGCGCTCGAACTATATCGCAACGGTGCTCATGTCACGCTCGTTCATCGGGACGCGGAGATGGGTCACTCGATTAAATATTGGTTGCGGCCCGACATTATGAATCGAATCAAGGCCGGGCAAGTGAAGGCTCTCCTTGAGACCAAGGTAAAAGAAATCACGGCGACCGAAGTCATCGTCGTGAACAAATCCGGCGTCGAGTCGCGCCTGCCGGCAAAGCGAGTGTTTTTGTTGACTGGGCACCACCCCGACTACGATTTCATTCAAAGCCTGGGAGTCAAGCTGGACCCGGATTCGAAGCGTCCCGCGATTGATCCGAATTCGCTGGAGAGCAACGTGCCGGGAATTCACCTGGCTGGCGTAATCATCGGCGGGCGTTTCACCGGGGAGATCTTCATCGAGAATGGGCGATTCCACGGGAAACAAATTATCGATGCACTCACGCGCGAGAAGGAGAGTGCTATCGCGAAGGGTCACCACTAACGACGCCAGCCGCCGCAACCTCCGATACATAACTTCGACGGCGGCGGGGATTATGAACACTCTCTAACCCTCAAGGGATCGCATCGACCTGAAGGAATATTCGATTGAACGAACCCGGCACGACCGAATTGCCGGGCTTGCGTCGGTTTGTTAGACTCTAGTCCTATGCCCTCGATCATCCGCGAAGTTGCCGAGACATTCACGACGCTGGCGCAAGGCTTCAGCGTGACGTTCAAGAATATGTTTCGGAAGACGGTCACCGAGAACTATCCGCACGAGCCTGTCCACTTTCAGCCGCGCTATCGCGGCATCCACGTTTTGCATCGCGATGAGAACGGTTTAGAGAAGTGTGTCGGCTGCTTTTTGTGCGCTGCGGCGTGCCCGGCAAATTGCATCTATATCGAGGCCGCAGAGAACACCGACGCGAATCGGATCTCCGCGGGTGAGCGGTACGCCGAAGTTTACAATATCGATTATTCGCGCTGCATTTTCTGCGGCTACTGTGTCGAGGCGTGCCCGACCGACGCGATCACGCACGGTCACGGATTCGAATTAGCCACCTACGACATCAACGCGCTGGTCTACCGCAAAGAACAACTGCTCGAGAAAACTCCATCCTCGGCGCCCGCCGCTAGCTGATTCGAATTCCAAAACTTCGAAATTTTTCAACGAGGGGCGCGACTAGGTCGCGCCCCTCGTTTTTTCCCTCGCTCGGTCTCGCGACTCCCCCTCAAATTCTGCGTCTTCTAAAAAATATAAAGGGGCCAAGACGTAATGTTGCGGGAGATGCGGCTTGGCTTGGAAGGAATGGAACAGAGAGGGTAGCGGCGGGGCCTGGCTCGGCGAGGCGTCCTGGCGCGGTGGTGTTTGGACGGGGCTGCGCGTAGTTTGCGGGCATCGTCTGGGCACACGTCGACGCGAAACTCTCGACTGCCTTTCTGGAACAAAAACGAAACTCTATGGCGCCGCTGCTTCTTCTGAGGTCGCGCGAAAGCTAGGACGTTGCGCTGACTCGCATGGCTGCGATCGAATTCCCGCCGGAATTCTTATCGGACTCATCGCGGCTCCCGGCCCTTGTGCGCGATGCTATCCGACTCGGCGGTTTGTGTACGCTGCTCGGCGATGGCGCGAACGGTGCGTCGGCGCGATGATCCATGGATTCGAGCGAGTCTGTCGGGCCGCTCGCAGGGCTTGTACAAATCGCAGTAGCTTCGGCGGCCAGGTTTCGCTCGATCAGCCATCGCGCCAACAGGGCACTGCTGCTTTCGTCCACCCAGGTATCGAGCAACTGGCCGATCTCCTTTCGCACGTTGGCGGCGAAATTCAGTCGGGATTGTTCAAACGCCTGCAGAGTCGACTTCGACGAACCCAACAGAAACTCCCAATTCACTTCCTGCTTGGAATGCTGGCTCACGGGGACCCTCCTAATGAATGGAGTACGTTACCCTTTTATTAACATGCGCTTCAAGCGAAACGGATATCAAACCCGCTGTGGAAATGTGTGCAAAAGCATGGACGGTACTGAGAGTTATGGAGCAACGCGTCCTGGAATCGAGCCGGGGCGCGCGCCAGAGGAGGCCGGTCAGGGCAGTCGCATTGAGTCTTGCAGCGGATGCCGAGGCGACTATGAGGATCCCGATATTTCGGCGATGCGCGAAGAGTCATCGCTGTCGGAGAACACCGAGGAATGCGATGACGAGTCGGACGAAGAGTTTCCTGCGCGACGCGAGCGACGGTGAGCCGCGCGCGACGGGAGAAGGGGCCCGCAAGGGCGAAGCAAGGAGGACAAGTCGATGCGAAGAATCAGATTGCAGGACAACAAGAAGGCACGTTCGGTGAAGTCACTGGTGCCGAGTCAACGCGAGGTGCTGCGTGATGTCTTGCTCAGCGCGACGCAGTGCGGCTCGTGGCTGACGCTGCGCGAGTTGGCACAGATTACGCAGTTCGGCGAGGCGAGCATCTCAGCGCAATTGCGGCATCTGCGCAAGCCGAGGTACGGGAGCTATGTCGTGGAAAAGCGCGTGCGGCGCGGAATCGTAGTGACTGAGGTCGAGCATCGCGCCATCTGGGAGTATCGCCTGATGCCACGAGTGCGCGTCGGCGCGCAACGAAGGTGGACGAGCAAGGCGCTCCCGTGCAACGCGGCGGCTGCGATGGCCGCGCCGAGCTGCTGACGATTCCGACGATTCACATCTACTTCCCACCGCGCGAAACCAGGTTCGCTTTCGGTCATGGACGCGCGACCTTCCTCTAAAACACAACTCGTTCGCGCACCGACGTATGTCTGCCCGGCCGAGGATGCCGCCTCGGACGCTGCGGCGTCGTGTGCGCCGACTAACCGGCAGCGACGCGGCGGAGGGCCGAGATGAGCACGAAAGAGGAGATGGCGTTCGATGTGTGCTGGGAAGTGTATCGAGGCGCGAAGGAAGTGATGGAGGCCAAGCGGGGAATCTCCGCGCTCAAGCCCGAGGACGTGACGAAATTTCTGTGGCGGCCGGACTTCCGGCCGCGGTTGACGGAGTGGGTTACCGATTTCGCGCTCGCGGGCAAAGCGGCGCTCGAAGGACCGCGCAACGCATCGCGCATGGCGCTTTGGCGCGTGTACTACCTGGGCCTGGCGCCGTACGACAAGGCGCGGCGATTTCTGGGCGTCAGCGAAAACACTTGGGTGAATTGGACTGATGAAATCCGGCGCCGGTGCGGTGCGGAACTGATTCGGCGCGAGATGTTTCCGCCGCGAAAATATTTTACGAACAGTTAGGTGAGGACAAGTCGCTGACGACAACCGTCAACGAGATGCGCTGAAGCACACATCAGTGCGCCGGATAGTCTTTGAGTTCCGGAGGATTCGGGCGGCTGGCCGGCGGCACGATGCCGTTAAGTCGCAGATACAACACGCACTGGCCGTAGTGATCGGCGACGTGCCAGATGGCGGTGCCGGCAAGGCCGAGGCGCGTGTTCGGTCCGGCGTAGCGGCCCTCGATCGGGTCATACATATTTTTGCTGGTGATCGCGTTGAGCGACGCGTTCATCGCCGCAAAAGAATTGCGTAGATAGGTCAGCAGCTCCGCGCGCGTCTTCGCCGGATCGGGGCCGCCGTTTTCGCAATTCGCAGGCGGCGTCTTGCCATTGAGTTCGGCAGCAAAAGCGAAATTCGCGCAGGCCACGTGTTTGACCTGATCGCCGAAAGATCGCAACTGCGTCGGGCCGACCGCCGAAGGCGCGTTGCCCGCGGCAGCCGGTACGACAGGGCGGAAATTATATTTGTCTTCGGGCATGGCCTCGGCGGCCGCGCGGAATTCGTACTCCTGGCTGCCGAATGTGCGCATCAGTGCGGTGCCGACGGTTTCGTTGTGACTCAGTTCGGCGGCGGTGGGCTCGTGTTCCGGCTGAGCTACCGCGGGAGCTTGTTGCGGCGTGGTGGATGGCGTTGGAGCAGCTTGCGTGGATTGCGCGCGCAGGGAAGTCGCGCCGCAAGACAGCAACCCCGCGACGACAAACAGCGCGTTCAGAAATGTGGCACCGCCGCTGCGATTTGCGCTCCGACGCATGAGACAGGTCTCCCGCACCGGTGATTTGCCGGGCCGTTCGGCAGTGTAGCACCGCGCACGGCATCCATGAACCTCGCAGGACGAATCCAGGCAGCGATTTCATTCGGCATTTTTCACGCGACGCTTCGCGCGAACTAGGAACAAGACAAGCGATACTAGAGAGGGTAAACCATGAATCCGCGTAGACGGCACTTGCTGCCGCTGTTTCTATTGGCAGTTCTTCTGATTCTGCGAGGCGCACAACTCCGGGCGCAAACCCCGTCATCGACATCGACAACGCCCCCGGCGACAACCACGACCAGCGGTTCGGCAAGCGTGACGATTTCGTTTCAAGTCGTCGCGCCAACGGGTTGCGCCGTGGCGTTTTCGTCGGCGGGTAGCGTGCCGGTGATCAACGTGAGCGGATGCGCTGCGGCCACGGCTCCGACGAATCCAACTCTGCCGGCTCCGCCAACTCCGCCAGTTCCGCCTGTGCCACCAACTCCGCCGACTGCGCCCAAACCCGGCAGCCTCGCTGCATTTCCCGGCGCGCAGGGCGGCGGCGCAGCCTCGGCCGGTGGGCGCGGCGGCGTGGTGATGGAAGTCACGAACACCAACGATTCAGGCTCCGGTTCGCTGCGGGCGTGCGTGCAGGCCTCGGGGCCGCGGACGTGCGTGTTTCGCGTGGCGGGCGTTTTTAATATCACGAGCGGCGACAACCTGGCGAGCAGCCCGTATCTGACGATCGCGTGCCAGACGGCGCCGGGGGAAGTGATTATCGGCGGGCCGAACGCCAGCGGCGCCGCGCTGCGCATCTCCACTCACGATGTCATCGCGCGTTACTGCACCTTCAGCCCCGACAACGCGAATACTCCGTCCGGGCCGGACACCGGCACTGTCGGAATTACGATCGTCAATTGCAGCGCCTTCAAGCAAAATTTGGCTTTGACCACGCCTCCGTCTGTCACCAGCGGTTGCTACAACCTGATGCTCGATCATGTGACGACGCGGTGGTCGGGGAATAAGAGCTGGATCACGACGAGCAACTTCACTCCCACAGCGACCGTCGCTGGAGTTGGACCGAATCATTCACTGACCGTCCAATGGTCGCTGGACTACGAGCCCCATGAAGGACATCCGGTAGGCTATGGAACCGCGACGGATGAATCGTGCCAAAGCGCCGCGTCGGCGGGTGGTTGTCTGTCCAGCTATGAAACCGACATCGACTTTCACCACAATTTGTTTGTGAACGTCGATCATCGCATCCCCGAAATCGGAAACAAATCGACGCGCTGGATCAACAACATCGTTTTCAATTACGGCACCTATGCCGTGCAGGAACTCGGGGCGATGACCCTGGATGTCATCAACAGTAAATTCATCCAAGGGAATCTGAACGCCACCGCGCAGCCGCATCCGACGCACTGGACGGCAAACGGCCCCGAGATTTGCGGCCCGCCGTCAGGCTACCTTTCAGGAAATATTTTTGGCGCGTGGGGGACGAACACCGTGGCCGCCGATCAGTGGGGCACGCTGGCGATCGCGATTGACGGCGAAGATGCACAAACGGAAACCGACAAAATTTCCGACGGCGATGTTTGTCCGCAGGCGACGCACACCCCGGGCGTCCCAGTGCCGGATAGTTGGAAGCGATCGGCAGCGCAGCCGGCCAGCAATGCGTTTCCCATCGTGACCGACCCGACGGCGAACCTTGACGCAATTCTCCTGAGCGGAGCGACTCCCGTCGGCAACTCCGCGCATCTCGATTGCAACGGCAACTGGGTGAATCACCAGGACGCCGCCGACAAGCGCATCATCGCGCAGTATCAGTCGGGCGGATCAGGCGGCTACTGGCCGAACGGCGTGACGTTTACGGGAGTCTCGACCTTCCCGCCGCCAACCGCCGGCTGGCAGGACAATCCGGTCACAAACTTCACCGCGTGCACCGAATCGCTGCACGACGGAATCCCCGATCAGTGGAAGGCTGCCAAAGGGCTGAGCACGACGAACGCAACCTTGTACAAGGCGCTCGCGCCCAGCGGCTACACCTGGCTCGAAACTTACCTCAACGGCAACTGAGCTTGTGGAGTGCTGCGCTTCAGAGCCGCCTTTGAGGACTCAGCACGAGCACAGTTCCAAAATGGAACTCAAACTAGGGCGCGGTGGCGGCTTTCGAGATCTCGGTGATCGACTTGTAGCCGCACAGGCCCGCCCTGCGCAGCGCCTCGACGGCTTGCGACGCGGTCAGCAGCGGCGTTGTGCGGATATTCGACACCGCGCCGCCAGCAGCGAAGGCGATGGCGATCGCGGCAGCGTTGATGTTGTCGGGCATCTCGGTGATCGCCAGGACATCGAACTCGCCAAACGCGAAGAACGAGGTCTGCAGGCTGCCGCCGAGCTTTTCGATCGGCGCGCGCACGGCGTCGAGACGATCCTGCGGGTTCTCCATCAGGCGGGCCCAGGCTTCCTTCGTATAACTGACTTGATGGCAATAGTAGGGCATAGGGTTCTCCTTGCGGGGCAGGTATGCCGGGGGATGCCCCAGACTATGCTCTTGAAAACAAAGGGTTGTCAAGAAAACTGCAGAAAAGTTGAAAATTGCTCTTGACAAAACTTTATAATGTGATACACTTTGTCTTGTAGAAAAATGCGCCTCGGCAATCCGCCGGGGCGTTTTCGTTTTTAGCCTCGTCTTTGCCGTGAGTTGGCCGGCAACTCAGCCACAACAACTCGGACAGAACTTCAGACCGGCGCGGCCGTGTGCTAGCGCCCGTGTGTCTCCGAACGAGACTTCGCAACGCGAATTCGCAAAGCAAGCAACCCAGCACTCTCCCGCACCCCAAAGGAGCCGACATGCCGATCTATCAGAATTCCACTCCTCCGTACGCCTTGTCGTCCGGCGACGTTGGCTTCAGCTTCAACAACGAAGCGTTTCCCGCCGCCAATACCGCAGGCTCGCAATTCGCGCTGCCGAGCTACACAGGCATCTCCGACGGCGGCACCGCGGTGCGCTGGCAGACGATCTTCGGCACGGCACCGAGCGCGGTGAACATCGTCCTGCAAGGCGCGATGAACGACGTCGATGCGGAATACCAGACGATCGACACAACAACCGCTGTCGCCGGCGAAGGCCGCAGCGTTCCGAACAACGCATCGGGAACGACAAGCCCAGCGACTGGCACGGTGCAGGCAAAGTTCATCCGCGCGAAAGTAGTTTCTTCGACTGGCGGCTCCGGTCTCACGGTGAAATTCCTGGTCTAAGCGAGGAGCCGCGAATGCACTCGATACTCCACGATCCGCTACTCACGCCCGAGAACAGACTCTGGCGCGCGGTTCTTGAGCAAGCCTATGCCGACGCCGAAAGCGGCTGCGATTCCGCAGACGACAGCGATGATGCCCCGAGCGGTCCGCCCGAGAGCGTCCGCGCACGTTGCTATCTCCGTGGCGACCACAAGCAGGACGCAGCGGCGCTCACCATGGTCTGCGGCTTCGCGGAAATTCCGGCCGACCGCGTACTGAACTGGGCGCGCAAAAATTATCCGCGGCCGAACGCGAACGCGCCGACCCAAGACACGCTCGCCACCGGCGTCGTAGGGGCACGGCACCGCCGCGCCCGTTCTTGCGCAGAGGTATCCGCATGATTGGTCGTACCAAGTGACTCGCCGCAAAAATTCCAGCAGCAGCAGCTCCTCCGGCAGCGGCCGCGCCAACGGCCACGCCGGCGCGCTTGAAGTCACCGGCACGGTAGACACCGCCGAATCCGACGGCCTCGCCGCGCATCTCCATCGGGCTGGCTCTGACGACTGCACCGCGGATCTCGCCGCGGGCTCCGCATCCTCCGTCGGGGCGCGCGCAGGCCGCGAAGCGTACGCTGAGCTGGCTCAGGCCGACCCCGCCGATTCGGCCGACGCGGAAGGGAAGCGGCTTCGCCCTCCCGAAGCCGCTTCCCGAGCCGCGAACAGCGCAAACGCTGCGAGCATTGGGAGCGGCACGAATGGATTTTCAGAAATGAGCACCAACGCAACGTCACGCAGCAACGGCAGTAGCGGCGGCAGCGGATCGAGTTCGCGCGCATCCCGCGGCGAAAAATCCGAACCCGCCTTCAGCCTCACACCTCCGGGAACCGGGCCGCTTCCGCTCGACGGAGCGACCTTCGTCGAAGCGGTGCACGAACGCGTGGACCTCATAGCCCTCGAAGAGCAGCTCCTGCGTTCCGCCGACGAAAAAATTGTCCAGCGCGAACTCGCCTATCTGCGCGAGCTGCGCTACGGCAAAACCGCCAGCTTCTCGACCGACGACGAAATACCACCGCGCCTCGTCTTCGAGTCGCCAGATCCGCTGCCGTAAGCGGCGTTGCTGTATTCGCGTAGCCACCACGATTTCGCCAATGGCTTGCACATGTAGGGGCGCAGCATGCTGCGCCCCAGCTTGCCCGGGCGAAACGGACTTGGCGGCGAATCGGTTTGCTCTTCGCGATTTTGCAATCGACGCAAAACATTCTCGAATTCTTAAATCGTGCGGACCTGGGGCGCAGCGTGCTGCGCCCCTACACAAACGTGCCGCCTCACAAATCTCGAAAGGAATCTGCATGCCCTCGAATGCGCATCTCGAAAGCATCGGCGTGATCGTCGAAATCGCAGGCGTCGCCAGCGCCGTCGCCGGCGTCGTGTTGAGCCTGCATCACTGGCCGGCAGCCGCCGCGCTAATCGGCGGTGGCGTCGCCTATATCATCGGCAAAAAGCTCCGCGCGATGTAAATCAATTCGTTCGCTGAACGGAAGACGACTGACAAAGCGGAGCCGCATGCCCCTGCGAAAAATACAGTCTTCGCTGTCGTGGCGGGATTCTTATGCGCCGTTTGCGCGGCAATGTAACTTTCACAATTCGCAGGCAAAATATCGCCTTTTCGGCGGCGCCGCCGGCCCCGGCAAGACGAAAGCTTTGCTATGGGAAGCAATCAAGCAGGCGCACGACGTTCCCGGGTCCGACTCGCTGCTGCTGCGTCGCACGTATCCGGAACTTGAATCGTCACTGCTCGCATACTTTCGGCGTGATGTGCCGCGTTCGTACTATCGCAAGTACAACGAGTCGAAGCACATCGTCACGTGGAAAAACGGCTCGACCACGCGCTTCGGCCACTGCCGCAACGAAAACGACGTCTACGCGTACCAGGGCGCCGAGTTTCTTTTCATCGGCGTCGATGAACTGACTCACTTTACTCTGAAGCAGTGGCAATTTCTCACGTCGCGCAATCGCTGTCCGATTCGCGGCAGCCACGCGAAAATGGCCGGCGCCACGAACCCCGGCAACATCGGACACGCCTGGGTGAAAGCGCTGTGGGTCGATCACGTGCCGCCGCCGGGTTTCGATCGCCCCGAGCTTTACGACGCGAGCGAGTACGATTTCGTCCGTGCTCGCATCACCGACAATCCGATTTACGCGAATGACGCCGCGTATCGCCGCACGCTCGAAGTACTGCCCGAGCATCTGCGACGTGCGTTTCTCGACGGCGACTGGAACGTTTTCGCCGGGCAATATTTCGACGTTTTCGACGTCGGCCGCCACACCGCGCGCCCCGAAGATATTCGCCTCGAGCCATGGTGGCCCCGCTGGATCTCGATCGACTGGGGCTTTAAGCACGACAGCGCCGTGTATTGGCACTGCGCGGTACCAGCAACAGTCGACAGTCGACAGTTCAAAGTTGAAAATAACCCAGGAGCATCGGTCGCGACCCACGCACGCGCGCAAGGCTCGTATCAGTCGCCATTCACGAGTCACCAGTCACCACGCATCGTGACCTACCGCGAGTTCGTGCAATCCGGCCTCTCGCCACGCATGCTCGCGCAAGCGATCGCCGAGCGCAGCGGACGCGAACGCATCAGCGAAGTCTTCCTTTCGCCGGACGCATTCGCGCATCGCACATCGGAATCATCGATTGCCGAACAACTCGGTGAAGTACTCACGGTGAACGGTTTGCCGCGACCAACTGCGGCCGATGACGACCGCATCGGCGGGTGGCAGTTGATGTATCAGCTCCTCGAGTCCGACGCCTGGGTGATCACCGACAATTGCGCGAAGTTGATCGACGGCTTGCCGCTGCTCATCCGCGACGACGATCGCGTCGAAGACATTCGCAAAGCGGACGGCGATGACCCCGCCGACGCCGCTCGCTATGGTTTGGTTTCCGGCGGAAGATTCGCCGGCATCACGGCGCAATTCGCGCGCTCAGGCGGCTACGGCTCGCGCGGCGATTTCGATCGCAGCGCCGATCCGAGCGCCTTCAGCGGCGGAGCGCCCAGGGCGGGGCAAGCCCCGCCCCCACAAAGCGGACCGCGCTTCGTCACCGGCATGCCGCTCGCCGAACAAATCGCTCGCCAGGTCAGCGCCACGGATCCGACGTCGCAAGCGATCCACTATCAGCGATTGGAAGCCGAAGCGCGCCGCCAATTCCGCCCGCAAAAATTCCCCGGCCGCCGCCATTGGTGAGGCCGAGTTATTTGGGAGTTACGAGGAAACGTGAAGGATTTCATTCAACGATTGCTGAACAGCCGCTATGTCGGCTTGCTCGAAGGGGAAGTGGAGCGGCTTCGCGCGGAGAATCGCGCGCTGACGAATTCGCTGCTCGGCACGGCGGGCTTTCCGCCAGTCGACTACCCCGCGACGCAGCAGCCGCGCGAAATCACGCGCGCTCGCAAGCGCTCATGGCACCAGATTCAAGCTTGGCGTGAATCCGAAGCTGCGCGCAACACAAGTGTTTCCGTGGATGAGAGGGCGAATGGAACCGTACTCCACAGCTGAGAGCTGGACTGGGATGCCGGGCGAGATTGTGCCGGCGGATGGGAATTATGCGCCTTCTCCCGTAGCGCTGGTTTACCCTGACGCAGGAAGGGCATCCCCGCAGGCGGGTTACGCTGGCGCTGACGCAGCGCAAAATCGCCGGCAAGATGCCGGCGCTACCGATCGCGACGATTTCGAGGAGATGCTCGATCGCAACGCCAATGCTAACGTCGCCGCACCGCTCGACCTCGGCCCGAACAACGAGCGACTCGAGGACATAAACCCCAAAGTCGTTCATGCGCTGCGGGAACTCGTCCGCCAATATCGCGAAGAAGGCGTCGTCGCGCGCCGCAACGAAATTCGCCGCATCCGCCAGGCGCGCCTCTTCTGGCAAGGCTTGCAGTACGCCTGGTGGAATCCGAATGACATGAACTGGCATCTGCCGTACGAGAATCGCTCCAGCGACGATCGCCAGCTTGAAGACATGCCGCGGTATCAGTTCGTCACAAATTTTTACCAGGGATTCGGTTTGTCGTTCGTTGCGGTCTTGTCGCAAGACGTTCCGTCGGTACGTTTCTATCCCCAGTCCGCGCAGTCGTTACAGGATATTTCCGCCGCGCGCGCCGCGAGCGACGTCGCCACGCTCATCGAGCAGAACAACAAAGTCGAAGAGCTTCTCAGCCACGTCGGTTACTTCCTCTGGACCGACGGCAAACTCGGCGCCTACGTCCGTTACGTCGCCGACGGCCAGCGCTTCGGCTTCCACGAAGAAAACATGCTGGAAGCGCTCGAGATCCCGCTCGGCGACGACGTCTACGTCTGCCCGCAATGCAGCAAGGAAACGCCAGTCGGAAAATCGAAACTCGACAATCGAAACTCGGACAGCAACACCTACGACGAGACTCAGGCTTCGTCAAACGACGAATTTCGAGCCCCGAATCCTGACGAGCCAGGAAGAACAATCGATCCGCAGCAATGCTCAAGTTGCGGCGCCCGACTCGACACGAAAAACATCCGCCGCGCCGAGCGCGTCACCGTCCCGCGCATCATCGGCACGCGCCGCGTACCCAACGGCCAGGAGGTCATCTCGATTGCCGGCGGACTAGAACTCAACACGCCCGTCTGGGCCAATGAGATGCACGAGTATCCCTACCTGCAATGGCAGGCCGAAGTGCATCGCGCAAAACTGAAAGCCGCGTTCCCGCACGCCGCCGACAAAATCGAAACGTCGCCATCGCAAGGCGCCGAGGACGTTTACGCGCGCGTTTCGCGCCTCAGCGTCGAGCAAGGCCTGCCG
>Ga0209006_10001724_pt1 | contig 19826 bp, 19 predicted proteins | sample JacPin_JW_Ref_O2_FD_188567 | JGI IMG/M metagenome (GOLD analysis project Ga0209006, IMG submission 188567) | Forest soil microbial communities from Algoma, Ontario, Canada - Jack Pine, Ontario site 1_JW_Ref_O2 (SPAdes) (version 2) | ecosystem: Environmental > Terrestrial > Soil > Boreal...
CTGTGCCTGCATGAGTTCGGGCACGCCTATATGGCTTGGCGCTACGGCGACCGCGAGGTCGCCGCCCGCGGCTATCTGACACTCAACCCGCTGAAATACTCGAATCCCCTGCTGTCGCTTGGTTTGCCGCTGGTGTTCATAGCGCTCGGCGGGATCGGCCTTCCAGGTGGCGCCGTCTATGTCCACACCTCGTGGATGACGCCGCGGCGGCGCACGGTGGTGGCGCTTGCGGGTGCGGCCGTCAACGCAACCCTGGCCGTGATCCTGCTCGTGGTGACCGCGGCGTTCGCCGACGCGAGCCACGCCGTGTTCTGGTCCGGTATGGCCTTTCTCGGGTTCCTCCAGGTGACCGCAGTGGTGCTGAACTTGCTGCCCATCCCCGGACTCGACGGGTACGGCGCGCTCGAGCCGCATCTGAGCCCCGAGACGCAGCGCGCGCTGCAGCCGGCGAAACAGTGGGGCTTCGTGATCCTGTTCATCCTGCTGATCGCGCCCCCGCTCAACCAGGCTTTCTTCTCGATCGTGTACCGGTTGTTTGAGGTCTCCGGCGTCAATCCCGGTTATGTCGCATTGGGCAGCAACCTGACCCGGTTCTGGTCGGCCTGGTTCTGAACCACTTGCGACATATGCGCATCTACGCATAGATTTCAGGCATGGGCGCGGGCCACGATCACGGCGGACCCGACGCCCGCGTATCGCGGATGATCATTGCCGCAGCTGTCCTGACCGGCTTCTTCTTCATCGAGCTGACGACCGCGCTGCTGATCAATTCGATCGCTCTGCTCGCCGATGCCGGGCACATGCTCACCGATCTGGTCGCGCTGTTCATGGGACTGACCGCGGTGATCCTCGCCCGCCGCGGCAGCGCCTCCCCGGCCCGCACTTACGGCTGGCATCGCGCCGAGGTGTTCACCGCTGTCGGCAACGCGGTGCTGCTGCTCGGCGTCTCGGTCTTCATCCTCTACGAGGCGGTTGAACGTCTCGGCAACGCGCCGGCGGTCCCGGGCGTGCCGATGATCGTCGTGGCGGTGGCCGGGCTCATCGCCAACGGGATCGTGGTCATGCTGCTGCGGTCCAGCTCCAACGAGAGCCTCGCCGTGAAGGGCGCCTATATGGAAGTCGTCGCGGACACCGTCGGCAGCATCGGCGTGCTGATTGCCGGCGTGGTGACCGTGACGACCCACTGGCCGTACGCCGACGTGGTGGTCGCGGTGTTCGTCGCGCTGTGGGTGCTGCCGCGGGCCTTTTCGTTGGCTCGCGCCGCGCTGCGGATCCTCTCCGAGTCGTCACCGAGCCACATCGACGTCGACGAGTTGCGCACCGCGTTGTGCGCGGTCGACGGCGTGATGAATGTGCACGATCTGCACGTCTGGACTCTGGTGCCCGGCAAGGACATGGCCACCGCCCACCTCACGAGCTGCGCCGACGCGGCACAGGTGCTCACCGACGCCAGGGCCGTACTGGCGGCCCGTGGGCTGGAGCATGCGACGGTACAGGTGGAGCCGCCGGAGAACGCCGACGAGTGCCAGCAGGCCGACTGGTAGCGGTTAGCCCAGCCCCAGCTTCCCGCGGGCCGCAGGATCGCAGTCGTCGAGCAGGTCGAGACACCGGTTGTACTCGTCGGTCTCCCCGATCGCATCGGCCGCCAGTGCCAGCGCGGCCACGCACCTTAGAAAACCGCGGTTGGGCTCATGGTCGTAAGGCACCGGGCCGAAGCCCTTCCAACCGTTGCGTCGCAGCTGGTCCAACCCGCGGTGGTAGCCGGTGCGGGCGTAGGCGTACGCGGTGATGGCCTTGTCGTCGGCCAGCGCGTCCTCCGCCAGCTGCGCCCACGCCACTGACGCCCCGGGATGAGCCGCTGCGACGATGGCCGGGTTCTCGCTGGCCTGTAGCTCGGCCTCCGCCTCCGGGTCGCCGGGCAGCCGGACTGGATTGGGTCCGAGCAAGTCGCCGAACTGAGTCATGGCAACTATTGTGCCGTGCGGTAGTCCACCGGCGGCACGCGTGTGGCACGGCTCTGCGGCCGGGGGGTCGATAAACTTCCGCGAGGACAGCCCCATAGCCGCCGTCACCGTCACGAAACAGAGGACAGCAGCACGAATGTCGAACCCACCGGGTCCCGACCAGGACGCCACGCCTGAGGCTGAGGAAACCCCAGCTGGCGACGATCCACAGGCTCAGGCCGAAGAGGCAGCGCAGGCCACCGAGGAGGTTAAGCAGCCGACCGAGGAAACCGCCGACGAGGAACCCGCCCCGGAAGAACCTGCTGCGGAAGAATCTGCTGCGGAAGAATCTGGCCTCGAAGAATCCGCCCCGGAAGAATCTGCCGAAGCACCGGCGGAGCCCCCCGAAGGCCCCTCCGAGGCCCCCACCGAGGTGATCACCCCCAGCGAGCCCGAGCCCGAATTCGAGTCGGCCGAGCCGACCGTGGTGCTGGAGGGGGTCGACGACGCGGCCGACCTGCGCTACAGCGCGCCGTCAGGATTCGACGTCAAGCCGACCGAAATCATGCAAAGCCCGCCCGAGCCGGCCACCGAGGTCATGTCGGTCCCCGGCGGTCAACCGAGACTGGTTGCGCCGCAGGCGATTCCACCACGACCGCCAAACGGCCGACACCGTAGCTGGGCACTGGTGCTGGCGTTGATCTTGGTGATCGCCGCGCTCGCCGCAGTGGCGGTGTTCGGCACCGTCTGGCTGACCCACACTTCGTCGCCAAAGGTGTCGCAGGAAGACCAAGTGCGGCAGACGATCCACGAGTTCGACAACGCGGTCCAGAAGGGCGACCTCGCTCAACTACGGGGAATCACCTGTGGCACCACCCGAGACGGCTACGTCAACTACGACGACCAACAATGGGCCGCCACGCATGAGAAAGTCATCGCGGCGAAGCGGTACCCCATGGTGGCCAGCATCGACGAGGTCGCGGTCGACGGCCAACATGCGGAGGCCAACGTCACGACGTTCATCGCGTACGAGCCCCAGGTGCGGTCGACCCGCAGCTTCGACCTTCAGTTCCTCGACGGCCGATGGAAGATCTGCCAGGGGCCGATCGGCTAACCCGCGCTGATCGACCGGCCGGCGCTGTGCAGGTCGTTACAGGCCTCCACGACGCGCTCGCACATGTTGGCCTCGGCCTTCTTCATATAGCTCCGCGGGTCGTACGCCTTCTTGTCGCCGACCTCGCCATCGATCTTGAGCACGCCGTCGTAGTTGGTGAACATGTGCCCCGCGACCGGGCGGGTGAATGCGTACTGGGTGTCGGTGTCGACGTTCATCTTCACGACCCCGTACCCCAGCGCCTCCTCGATCTCTGATTTCAACGAGCCCGAGCCCCCGTGGAACACGAAGTCGAACGGCTTGGCGTCCTTCGGCAATCCCAGCTTCGCCGCCGCCACCTCCTGCCCCTCAGCCAGCACCTCCGGACGCAGCTTCACGTTGCCCGGCTTGTAGACGCCGTGCACGTTGCCGAACGTGGCCGCCAGCAGGTACTTGCCGTGCTCGCCCGAACCGAGCGCCTCGATGGTCTTCTCGAAGTCCTCGGGCGTGGTATACAGCTTCTCGTTGATCTCGTGCGCCACGCCGTCTTCCTCACCGCCGACCACGCCAATCTCGATCTCCAGGATGATCTTCGCGGCGGCCGTCTCCTTCAGCAGCTCGCGCGCGATCTCCAGGTTCTCATCGATCGGGACCGCCGAGCCGTCCCACATATGCGACTGAAACAGCGGGTTCTTGCCCTTGGCGACCCGCTGCTGCGAGATTTTAAGCAACGGTCGAACGTAGCTGTCGAGCTTGTCCTTCGGGCAGTGGTCGGTGTGCAACGCCACCGTGATCGGGTACCTCTCGGCGACCACGTGCGCGAACTTGGCGAGCCCGGCCGCGCCGGTGACCATGTCCTTGACGCCAAGGCCGGAGGCGAACTCGGCGCCACCGGTGGACACCTGGATGATGCCGTCGCTACCTGCATCCGCGAAGCCTTTGAGCGTCGCGTTGATCGTTTCCGATGACGTGCAGTTGATGGCCGGGAAGGCGAAACGGTGCTCCTTGGCACGACCCAGCATCTCGGCGTACATCTCGGGCGTGGCGATGGGCATTGGAGTTCCTTCCAGCTGATCACAGGCCTTGCGACTGTCCCTGGCAGTATCTCATCGGCCCCGCCGGTATGTTTAGTCGTCATGAGTACCGGAGCCGCTGGGCGGCGACATATGAGCGCCGGAGCCGCCGGGAGGCGACGTTGACTATCGCCACCATGGCCATCCCGCACGTGATGGACCCGATGTATTGGATCGGCCCCAACGGCCTGTTCGCATCGGCGGTACTGCCCGGGATCTTGATCATCGTGTTCATCGGGATGCTGTTCCCGTTTCTCCCCGGCGACTCCCTGCTGTTCCTCGGTGGCCTGCTTGCTGCCCACGGAACGTTGAACGTCTGGACGCTGGTGGTCCTGATTCCGCTCGTCGCAGTCATCGGGGACCAGATCGCTTACTCCATCGGGCGCGGGACCGGCCCTGCCTTGTTCAAGAACGAAGATTCGCGGATCTTCAAGAAGCGGTACATCACCGAGTCGCACGAGTTCTTCGAGAAATACGGTCCGTTCACGATCATCCTGGCCCGCTTCGTGCCGATCGTGCGAACGCTCGTAGCGTTCGTCGCTGGCGCATCGAAGATGCGCTATCCGGTCTTCCTCGGCTTCGACATCATCGGCAATATCGCGTGGGGCGCGGGTTTGACGCTGCTGGGCTACTTCCTCGGCAACGTGCCGTTCGTTAAGAACCACCTCGAGCTGATGATCCTGCTCGTGGTGTTCTTGTCGATTGTGCCCGCGCTCGTTCCGGTCGCACGCGGACTGCTGCAACGGCGCCGAACACCGCGGGAGCCGATGCCCGAACAGTCGGGGTAGTGCCGATCACCATGGCCGCCCGATGGTCGGCTATGGATAAATGTGACGCTGCGGATGACCAGACGCGAATCCCGTTAAACGCCACCTGTTGTCGCCCGCCCCGACAGTGCCCGCCGATACCTTGCGGCGTTTGATGCGTTGGCCGTCCACGCCGGTGAGCGCCGTAGACCGGGCCAATTGGAGTAGTCGACTACTCTATGAACCTTTCGCGCACCCGCCGAGCATCAAGAGCGTCTAAGACTGCTCGGGCGCGAGGAGATCACCATGAGCGTTGCAATCGTCGGACTGCGTTGCCCCAGCGTGTTCGAGGCCGACCTGCCATCTGTCTCCTACGAGGAAGCCGCCAGCCCAGACGGGGCACACCGGAACCTCCGGAAGGCGCTCGAGCAGGGCCCGATCGCGATGGGCGCGCACGGCCCCGAAATTCTGAGCTACGAGCTGGTGCGCAGCACGCTGCGCGACTCGCGGTTCCGCCCGCCCCCGGGGCTGAGCCTCGAGGCACAGGGCATCACCTCCGGCCCGCTGTGGGATCGCGTGATCACCAGCCTGCTGAGCATTAACGGTGACGATCACACCCGGCTTCGCCGACTCGTGTCGAAGGCCTTCACACCGCGGTCGGTGACGCGGCTCGACACGACGATCGTCGACGTCATCAATGAGTTGATCGACCCGCTCAGCGTCGCGGGACGCGCCGAAATCGTGGCCGACATCGCCCGTCCGTACCCCGTCCCGATCATCTCCGCGATGCTTGGCGCGCCTCGCGAGGACTGGCGCCTGTTCACCGCATGGGCCGATGACTTTTTCAAGATCTTCACGTGGCGGGTCGCGGAATACGAGCGCGAGATCTTGACGGCCTGGGCGGAGCTCGACGGCTACATCGATGACATGGTCGCCGATCGGCGCACCTCGCTTACCGATGATCTGATCTCCGATCTGATCCGCGCCGAGGACGAAGGCGATCGGCTGAGCATCGATGAGCTGCGGATGCTCGCAGCGGGCATTCTGATGGCGGGCACCGACACCACTCGCAATCAAGTCGCCGCAGCCGTGGACGTTTTCTGCGACCACCCCGGCCAATGGGAACTTCTCGCCGAACGGCCGGAGCTGGCGATGAAGGCGGTCGAGGAGGTCATGCGTTATTCCCCAGTCATTTTCGGCGCGATGCGGATCGCGACGGAGGAGGTTGAGCTTGCAGATGTCATCATCCCGGCCGGCACGTTCGTTATGTGCAATACGGCGGCGGCCAACCGCGACCCAGATGTCTATGACGAGCCGGACCGGCTTGACATCACGCGCGAAGGCGCAGCACCGATGCAGACCTTCGGCGCCGGCGCGCACTACTGCCTCGGCGCGAACCTGGCCCGGCGCGAGCTCGCCGAAGCGCTTCGGGTTCTGGCACAGCGGATGCGTAACCTGCGTCGAGCCGGGCCTGTTCAGTGGAAGCCGATCGTCGGAATCACCGGCCCGGCTGTGCTTCCGGTTCAGTTCGACGCCGCCTAACGCGCCGATCGTCGGGGTCAACGGCCTTCGGGTCGGCTGTGGATGAATCCGGCGTTGTGGAAAACTGGCCCGAATCCCGTTGGACGCCAGTTGTTGTCGCTCGATCCTGTCTGTGGTGGTCAATACCCTGCGGGTATGAGTTCGACCACGTTCAAGCGGGCGGCGGCCGCATGGGATGCGGTGGCCGAGCATGCCGATCAGCCCACGGAATTGTTGAATGTGTCGCAGGCGATGGAGCAGTTGGAGCGAGTCGAGACAATGGAGCGCATTCTTACCGCGCTTCGGCATGAGCTGATCAATCAACTGGCCGGCGCATCGGTGGACGAGCTGGGCGGCGCGTTGCGGCGAGTGCTGGCTGACCGGTTGCGAATCAGGCGCAGCGAGGCGGGCCGGCGGATCGAGGAGGCCGCCGACCTGGCGCCACGCCTGACGCTGACAGGGGAGTCGCTACCACCCAAGCTGGAGGCCACCGCAGCAGGTCAGCGGGAGGGCTCGATCAGCGGCGAACATGTCAAGATCATCCGCGGATTCCTCGCGCAGCTGCCGAGTTTTCTCGATGAGCCCACCCGAGCCGATGCCGAGCAGAAGCTTGCGGCGGTGGCCGCGTCTTATCGGCCAGATGAGCTGCAGCGCTTCGCCGACCACCTGGATCTGGTGCTGAACCCCGACGGTCACTTCGGCGACGAAGATCGCGCCCGCCGCCGCGGCATCACCGTGGGCCCGCAGGGAACCGACGGGATGAGCCGGCTGAGCGGCTGGCTGAATCCTGAACTGCGAGCGGGGCTCGACGCGGTGCTGGCCAAGTGGGCGGCGCCGGGGATGTGCGACCCCACCGCCGAGAGCCCGATGGTCGAGGGGACACCCAGCCCGGAGGTCATCGGGCGTGACGCCCGCAGCGCCGCGCAGCGTAATCACGACGCATTCAACGCGATCGTGCGCTCCACCCTGATGTCCGGCGAACTCGGGTCGCATCAGGGGATGCCGGTGACCATCATCGCCACCGCCACCATCGAAGACCTGCAGGCCAAGACCGGGGTAGCGCACACCGGCGGTGGCACCCTCCTACCCATGCGCGACGTGATCCGGATGGCCGCCCACGCATACAACTATCTGCTCATCTTCGACAAGGCCAAACGCTGCGAGCTCTTCAAAGGCCGCACCACCCGGCTGGCCACCCCCGAGCAGCGGCTGGTGCTCTACGCGACCGAGCGCGGCTGCACCCACCCCGGCTGCGACATCCCCGCCTACTGGTGCCAGGTCCACCACGTCAACGACTGGCGCCGGGGCGGACGCACAGACATCGACAACCTCACCTTGGCGTGTGGCCCCGACAACCGCCTCGCCGACCAGAACGGCTGGAGGACCAGAAAGAACGCGAGAGGCGAGACCGAATGGCTTCCACCCCCACACCTGGACCCGCCACACTTAAACCGACGCCAACCCCGGACCAACACCTACCACCACCCCGAAAAGCTCCTGCGCGATGACGAGCAAGACGGCGACGAACCGTAGGCGTCAGCACACCTGTCCACGGTCCCGCGAATTTGCATTCGGTGCGACGTTCCGGCTTTCATGGGGCGGTGCCCGAAATGAGGAGCCCGAAATGAATCGTCGTCGCATGATGTTGATGACCGGGATAAGCGCGCTGGTAGCCGCGACGCCGCTCCCGGAGGCCCGGGCTTATCCGTCACTGCCCACCGCCCCGGCCAATGGCCAATCCGGGCCCTACATCTTCCAGGACGAATTCGACGGCCCGGCCGGCTCAGCCCCCGATTCCTCGAAGTGGACGGTGGCGCGAGCCCGCGAGCCAATGCAGGATCCGACGTTTTGGGAGCGACCCGAGAACGTCGGGCAGTACCGCGACGATCGCCGAAACCTGTTCGTCGACGGCAAGTCGAATCTTGTCATCCGCGCCGCAAAAGACGGCGGCACCTTCTACAGCGGCAAAATTTTCGGCAACTGGAGGGGCGGCATCGGCCACACCTGGGAAGCCCGGATAAAACTGGACTGCCTTACCGCCGGTTGTTGGCCCGCCTGGTATTTGTCCAATGACAATCCCGCGAACGGCGGCGAAGTCGACGTCATGGAATGGTATGGCAACGGCAACTGGGCTCCGGGAACGACCGTGCACGCAAAGTTGAACGGTGGAGAGCACGTGAGTCATAGCCTCGCGCTCGACAGTGGCTGGCACACGTGGCGATGCCAATGGGATGCGGCCGGTATCCGCTTCTGGCAAGACTATGTCGACGGCGCGCAGCCATACTTCGATGTTGCGGCGAACTCCCTTCCGGACTCGCACTTCAACGACCCCGGCTACCAGATGTTTCCGGTCATAAATCTTGCGGTCGCCGGTTCCGGTGGCGGCGATCCTGGAGCGGGGACCTATCCCGCGGACATGCTCGTCGACTGGATACGCGTCTGGTAGGCGCGGCTCAGGCCGCGGTCACCGCGTGCGCCGCTTCCATTAACATCCAACCCGACAACTGCACCGCCAGGTCGCGCTCGGGTATCGATGACGCCGTCACCGCGCCCCCGGAGAACGTGGCACTCGCGCTCTCGGCAGTCGGAATCTCTGCGGCGCGATCCCAGAACGCACTGAAAAGTGGCAGGCCGTCGACGGTCTGCCGGTTGTCCCACGCGGACTGCGCCGACGTCAGCACGATGTTGCGCGCGGCGTCACGGGCCGCAACGTCCTCAGGGGTGTCGCCGGGCAGGTCCGTCGCGGCGAGCGCGAGGTAGCGAATCGTGACGCCGCCGAACAGCCCGCCATCACCGCCGCCCTGCCCTTTCAGCACTCCGCCGGGCGCCATGTTCGCCGCGACCGCCGCCACCATTCGCTGCACCCGCGGTGCATGACGGTCGTCCTTCGTGCGCACCGCGAGCTCGGTCTCCAGCCCGAGCACCACGCCCTGGCAGTACGTGAACTGTGCCCGATCAAGCGAGCCTTCCTTGATGCCGTCGAACACCAAGTGGGTTTGTGGGTCGATGAGCGTCTCGTCGATCCAGTCCGCCATCAGCTGAGCCTGGCGCAGTTCGCCGTTGCGCGCCAAGAAGATTCCCGCCGGGCCGTTCGCCGGTGTGTTGAAGAACCGGTCCTGTTTCCGCCACGGAATGCCGCCGCCGGATTCGGGCATCCAGGCGCGGGTGAACTGCTTGGTGAAGGTGCGCAGCGCGCGCAGCCGCTTGACACCGGTCAGCCGGCCCGCCCGCTCGAGAGCGAGCGACATCCACGCCATGTCGTCGTAATAACTGTTGGTCCACCGGCCCAGGTTGCGCCGGTGGTGTCCGCGCATCTGTGCGGCGATGCGCTTGCGTCGCTGCGGCTCCGGGTCGCGCACCTCCGCGTCGACCAGGCAGTCCAGCAGATGCGCCTGCCACCAGTAGTTCCAGCTCGCAAAGAGGCGGTCCTGCCGCGTCGACGGCCATGCGACGACTCCGAGCTGCGTTCTCGGCATCGCCCACAGGCGCGCGAAATGACGCGCGTTGACGGCGGCTTCGGCGCTTGCGGCGCGATTCGCCCACTGCTGCTCCATAACAGGAATCCTGCCCTACCAGGCGCGAGAAATGTCACCATGCTGCCGAATCCAGGCGTGCATCGCGATCCCGGCCGCGACCGACGCGTTGATGCTGCGGGTCGATCCGAATTGGGCTATGGATACCGCCAGCGCCGCCCCGGCCCGGGTCTCGTCGGTGATGCCGGGGCCTTCTTGGCCGAACACCATCAGGCAGCAGCGCGGCAGCGTCGCCTCCTCCAGCCGGACCGCTCCCGGCACGTTGTCGACGGCGACCACCGTGAGCCCTGCGCTGCTGGCGAACGCCAGCAGCTCGGCGGTCGTGTCGTGATGCTGCAGCCGCTGGTAGCGGTCGGTGACCATCGCACCGCGCCGGTTCCATCGGCGTCGCCCGACGATGTGCACCGTGTCGACGGCGAAGGCGTTCGCGGTGCGCACCACGCCACCGATGTTGGCGTCGTGCCCGAAGTTCTCGATCGCGACGTGCAGCGGGTTACGGCGGGTATCGATGTCGGCGACGATCGCCTCGCGGGTCCAGTACCGGTACGCGTCGACGACGTTGCGGCTGTCACCGTCGCGGAGCAGCTGGGGGTCGTAGCGGGGATCGTCTGGCAGCGGGCCCTTCCAGGGTCCGACGCCTTGCCGGTCGGATCCCCATTCCGTGGGGCCGTGTTGAGTCGCATCGAGTTGAGTCACACCGAAATCCGCCGTGCCTACTGCCCGCGCGGGTACATCGCGGCGGCAAGCTCAAGGATTTCCCCGCGATCCGCCGCAACGATGAACCCAGACGTGATCGCCTGATCGAGCGCCTGCGCGAATTGTGCGAGATAGTCCGCGGAGCCGCCCGGATAGAGCCTGCTGAGGGCGGCGGCATCGAACAGTTCAGCGGAGCCGAAAATCATCGACATCACACTTTCGTCCGTGCCACTCGCGTCATTGACGAGGCCCGACGTCATGCCTGATGTTCTAGCCACCGGTACGTCGACCCACGGCGTGCGAATTCCGCCCTGGGCGAGTCCATTTTCGTCCAGGACAAGCTGGGGCGGGTTCGCATCGCTCAACGCGATGCGTTCTGCGTTGGGCGCCGGCTCGCCACCGCCTGCCCAGCGGTTAAGCCCGGCGATCGCCGCCTGGACGACATAGTGGTGCTGCGGCGCGAAATTGATGCAATGTGCCAGTTGCTGACCCATCAATGTGTCGGTGGGGGCATAGCCAGCCACGATGTCCTCCAGCGGCGCGGATCCGCTGTCGATGAAGGCCACCTGAATGGTGTAGTTGTCCGCATGGGCGGTGCCGGGAATCTCCCAGGTGCGGAGCCATTCGTTGTCGGGCTGTCTTGCCAGGTGATAGCCCGCGAGGACGTTGCCGATGAGGTCGGTCTCGGTGATGACCGTGACAAGTGGGACACGAAGGTCGGGACGGAACTGGACGGGCTGAGCGGACGCTTCACTCGACGGGTCCAGGACCGACGCGCCGTCCAGCGGTGCGGCGGGACCGAACCGGGAATGGACCAGGAAGCCGTCGTACACCTTGGCGAGCGGATCGACGGCGTTGACGTAGGTGGTCAGGAACATCGCCGACTGGGACTCGCCCACCGCCAGAACAAGATCCGGGCGTAACCCACCCAGAACACCGTTGCCGTCACCCTCCCGAACCAACCGGCCCATCTGGGAGTAGATGTCAAAGCAGAACGCGTCCCCGGGGTGACTAAGACGTGAATAACGTTCCGGATCAAGGGTTTTCAGCGACAAGTTCGAGACAAGCGTTACCCCGCCACCCTCGACACCCACGCGCTGCGCCGAGACCCCGACATAGGCGTAACCCTGGCGAACGAGCTCGCGATGGGCCATGAACCACACGGCGGGAGCGTCGATGCCGCCGCTGACGTTGAGCCACTCGACGATGACGGTCCCGTTGAACACGGCGTCATCGGTGGGCGTCAAGGCCACGATGCGCGTGGTGTAATCCGCGGTGCCGGACGGCTCGGCGAGCCACCGCCCATCGGGGCCGAAATCTGCGACAGGTGCGTAGGACGACGCGGACCCCGAGACGAAGAACTCCTCTGCGCGGTAGCCCACCGTCGCCAGGTTGAAGGCGCCGAGCAGCAAATTGGGCCTTCCCGGCACCGGGGTTAAATCCAACTTGGTCACACGTCATCGATATCACGTCGCTGTCCGTGGACTTCTGCGCGGCAGCCGGCTCGCCTCCCCGAGTCGAGGGATTCGCCGGGTTACTGATGCCTCGGAACCGCTGAAACGGTCGCAACCGTCTTATCGTGAAGATTGTGAAGCCATGGTGAGCGCGATCACCAAGCCGGTCCGGCTTGTGCTGGTCGATGACCACGAGGTCGTCATCGAGGGGCTCAAGGCGATGCTGGTCGGGTTTGCCGACCGGGTCGGAGTGGTCGGACAGGCGATCGGCGTGGAGCACGCCGTCGAGGTCATCCAGGAGCTGACGCCCGACATCGCGTTGTGTGATGTGCGGATGCGGGGCTCCAGCGGACTGGAACTGTGTGACGCGCTGCGCGAGCACTGCCTCGAGTGCAAGGTGGTCATGCTGTCCGTCTATGACGACGAGCAGTACCTGTTCCATGCGTTGCGCGGCGGGGCGTCGGGCTACCTGTTGAAGAACATCACCAGTGACGAGCTGGTCCGACAGCTGGAGCTGGTACACAGCGGAGCGATCGCGATCGACCAGGGGATGGCGGTGCGTGCGGCCGACACCGCCGCGCGCATGCAGCGCGACGAGTTCTGGCCGGGCGCGCGGCAGGGTCTGACGCAGCGGGAAAGCGAGATCCTGTCGCATGCGGTGACCGGGCTGTCCAACCGCGCGATCGCCCGCAAGCTGGTCATCGGCGACGAGACCGTCAAGAGTCACCTGCGGTCCATCTATCGCAAACTCCAAGTCAACGACCGCACCGGCGCGGTCACGACCGCGTTGCGCGAAGGGATATACCTGTGACTCGCGCGGCTCCCGCGCGCCCGGCCACCGTCCACGTCGATGACCTGGTCGACTCGACCCACGAGCTTGCGTTGCTCCGCGAGCTTATCCGTGCGGCCTCGAGCGGCCCGGGCGTCGAGCCGCTGGCTGCCGCGGCTGCGCGGATGATCACGGCGGCCACCGGCGCCGACGTCTGCGTCGTGTACGTGCTCGACGACACCGAACAGTCCCTGACACTCACCGGCGCGACGCCACCGTTCGACTCCGATGTCGGCAATGTCCGGCTGCCGCTGGGATCAGGGATTTCCGGGTGGGTGGCCAGTCACCGTGAACCCGTTGTGATCAGCGACAACCAGGAGGCCGATCGACGCGCCCTGCCGATCGAGACGCTGCGCGGGGGGCACTTCCGGTCGATGTTGTCGGTGCCGATGGAGACCGCGCTCGGCGGGTTGGTCGGGGTGCTCGGCGTGCACACTTTCGAGCGGCGGGAATTCAGCTCACGTGATGTGGAGCTACTCCTCGTCATCGGCCGACTCATCGCCGGGGCGATGGACCAGGCGCGGCTTCATCGTCAGCTCGCGGCTCGGGAGCGGGCCCACGAGCATTTCGTCGAGCAGGTCATCGAGGCTCAGGAACTCGAGCGTCGCCGGTTGGCCGGCGACATCCACGACGGCATTTCCCAACGGTTGATCACGCTGTCCTACCGGCTTGACGCGGCCGCACAGGCGGTCGGGATCGACTCGGAGATAGTGGCGGTGCAGCTGGCGGAGGCCCGCGAACTGGTCACGTTGACGTTGCAGGAGGCACGCGCTGCGATCGGTGGTTTGCGCCCGCCGGTGCTCGAGGATCTCGGCCTGGCCGGCGGACTGGCCAGCCTCGCCCGGTCGATTCCCCAAGTCTCGCTGAAATTAGAGCTTGCCGATCGTCGCCTGCCCGAGCACATCGAATTGGCGCTCTACCGCATCGCGCAGGAATCCCTGCAGAACGTCGTCAAGCACGCGCGCGCCACACTGGCGCGGCTGACCTTCGCCGTCGACGACCAAACCGCGCGGCTCGAAATCGTCGATGACGGTGTAGGTTTCGACACCTTGGAACATCCGCTGGGCGGCGACGAGATGGGCGGTTACGGAGTGCTGTCGATGTCGGAACGCGCCGAACTGGTGGGTGGCAGGCTGAACATCCGGTCCCGGCCGGGCTCGGGCACCAGCGTGACGGCAACGATTCCATTACCCGGCTAACTCTCCTTCCCGCCCCCGCAGTCAGGCCGGCTGGGGCACGGCGCGCAGGCCGGTGGACAGAACGGATAAGATCCTTCACCGATTACTTAAGTATTAGCCGGCAACTCTCAATAGACAGCTTGATCGTCCGCTGGCACCATGTTCCCTGTGACAGACCGATGGAGCGCCGGAGTCATCCCGTACGCCGAGATGGGGTATTGGCAGCCGGACTACGAGCCGAAGGATTCCGACGTCCTGTGCGCGTTCCGGATCACGCCGCAGGAGGGCGTAGACCCGGTTGAGGCCGCAGCAGCCGTTGCCGGCGAATCCAGTACCGCCACTTGGACGGTCGTCTGGACCGACCGGCTCACCACCTTCGAGCATTACCAGGCCAAGTGTTACAAGGTCGAGGCCGTCCCGAACACGGACGGGCAGTGGATCGCCTGGATCGCCTACGACCTCGACCTGTTCGAGGAGGGCTCCATCGCCAACCTCACCAGCTCCATCATCGGCAACGTCTTCGGCTTCAAGCCGCTGAAGGCGCTACGCCTGGAGGACATGCGCATACCCACCCACTACGTGAAGACGTTCCAGGGCCCCGCGCACGGCATCGTGATGGAGCGCGAGCACCTCAACAAGTTCGGCCGCCCGCTGTTGGGCGCGACCACCAAGCCCAAACTCGGACTGTCGGCGCGCAACTACGGCCGTGTCGTCTATGAAGCCCTGCGCGGCGGGCTGGACTTCACCAAGGACGACGAGAACATCAACTCCCAGCCCTTCATGCGCTGGCGTGACCGGTACCTGTTCTGTATGGAGGCGGTCAACCGGGCGCAGGCCGCCACCGGTGAGATCAAGGGGCATTACCTCAACGTCACCGCCGGCACCATGGAGGAGATGTACGAACGCGCCGAATTCGCAAAAGAACTCGGCTCGGTGATCGTGATGATCGACTTGACGATCGGCTACACCGCGATCCAGTCGATGTCGAAGTGGTGCCGGGCCAACGGCATGATCCTGCACCTGCACCGCGCCGGTCACGGCACGTACACCCGCCAGAAGAACCACGGCGTCAGCTTCCGGGTGATCGCGAAGTGGATGCGGCTGGCCGGGGTGGACCATATTCACGCTGGAACCGTCGTTGGCAAGCTCGAAGGCGACCCGAACATGATCGCGGGCTACTACGACGTGCTGCGCTTGAACAGCATCAAGGCCGATCCGGTGAAGGGCCTGTACTTCGACCAGGAGTGGGCGTCGATGCCCGGTGTCATGCCGGTTGCATCGGGCGGCATCCACGCGGGCCAGATGCACCAGCTGCTGCACTACCTCGGCGAGGACGTGGTGCTGCAGTTCGGTGGCGGCACCATTGGTCATCCGATGGGCATCGCCGCGGGCGCCGAGGCGAACCGCGTGGCGCTCGAGGTCATGGTCAAGGCCCGCAACGAGGGCAGGGACTACTTCGCGGAAGGCGATGAGATCCTCAAGAAGGCCGCCAAGAAGAACCACGCGTTGGACGTGGCACTGGCGACATGGGGCGACATCAGCTTCAACTACGAGTCCACCGACACCGCCGACGTCGTCGCGACGCCGACCCCCGTCTGAGCACGGACAAAGCAAGGACAAAACGATGCGCATCACCCAGGGCACGTTCTCGTACCTTCCCGACTTCACCGACGAGGAGATCACCGCCCAGATCACCTACGCGCTCGACAACGGCTGGCCGCTGTCGGTCGAGTTCACCGACGACCCGCACCCGCGCAATGTGTACTGGGAGATGTGGGGGCTGCCGATGTTCGACCTGAAGGACGCCGCCGGCGTGCTTCTGGAGGTCAATGCCTGTCGGACCGCGAACCCCGACGTCTACGTCCGGCTCAACGCCTACGACGCCGGCCTGGGACGGCAGACGACCGCCTTCTCGTTCATCGTGCAGCGACCGGCGGTTGAGCCCGGCTTCCAGGTCATTCGCGGCGAGGGGTCCGACCGTCGGGTCAACTACACCACCCTCGCCTACGCCACCGAGCGTCCCGCCGGGGATCGCTATACCCGGAACGCAGATGCCAACGGCCGGCACTGAAACCGGGCGCTCGTCCTTCGGCTTCTGGCCCGGTGCGATGGCCGGCCCGCAGATAGCACCCGTACCGGCGGAACCCGAACCCAAGGAACCAGGGCCCGACGCCGTGCTCGCGCCCGACGCCGAAGTCGACTTGGCCGCCGCCCGCAACGAGTCTGGGGTCGACGAGGTCCTTTCGAAGCTGGACACCGATCTGGTCGGCCTCGAGCCGGTGAAAACCCGCATCGCGGAGATTGCCGCCCTGCTGCTGGTCGACCGACTGCGCGCCCGCTACGGCATCACCGCACAGCAACCGACGCTGCACATGTGTTTCACCGGCAACCCGGGCACCGGCAAGACCACGGTGGCCCTGCGGATGGCCGACCTGCTGCATCGGCTCGGCTATCTTCGGCGCGGGCACCTGGTCAACGTCACCCGTGACGATCTGGTCGGCGAATACGTCGGTCACACCGCGCCCAAGACCAAGGACGTGATTAAACGCGCGATGGGCGGCGTGCTGTTCATCGACGAGGCCTACTACCTCTATAAGGCGGAAAACGAGCGCGATTACGGCTCCGAGTCGATCGAAATCCTGCTGCAGGTGATGGAACAGAATCGCGACGACCTCGTCGTCATCCTCGCCGGATACGCCGACAAGATGGACAGGTTCTTCTCCGCGAACCCCGGCATGCAAAGCCGTATCGCGCACCACATCACGTTTCCCGACTTCACGGTCAACGAACTGGAACGGATCGCCGCATTGATGACCGAGGAGTTGGGTTATTCGCTCTCCGGCGAGGCCCGCGACGTGCTGCACGACTACTTGACGCGGCGGATGCAACAGCCATGGTTCGCGAACGCACGAAGCGTGCGCAACGCCGTCGAGAGAGCCCGGTTGCGGCAGGCTCGACGGTTGGTCAACGGTTCCGATTCGCGGGTGAACATGGCTGCGCTCACCACGATCGAGGCGGCCGACCTGCTGGCCAGCCGCGTGTTCGAACGGGCCGCGCAAGAAGCACAAGAAGCGCAAGAAGCGCAAGAAGCGGCAGTATGACCACATGACCACTAACGCACGGCTGCGGGCACTCGTCGAGCTCGCCGACACCGGATCGGTGCGCGGCGCGGCAGAGCGGCTAGTGGTGACCGAGTCGGCGATATCGTCGGCGATAAGTGCCCTGAGCGCGGAAATCGGTGTGGCCCTTGTCGATCGGTACGGCCGTGGCGTGCGGCTCACCCCGGCCGGACAACGCTACACCGAGTACGCCCGGCGCATCCTGGGGTTGCACGACGAGGCGGTGCGAGCTGCTTGCAGCGAGGCCGATCCGGAGAAGGGATCGATCCGGCTGGCGGCCGTCACCACGGCCGGCGAATTGCTGATTCCGGCTCTGCTCACGTCCTTTCGGTCCGAATATCCTGGCATCCTGTGCGAGCTGGAAGTGGCACCGAGAAGCTCTGTCTGGGCGATGCTTTCCCGACACGAGGCCGACGTGGTGGTCGCGGGCCGCCCACCGGCCGACCTGTCGCATGCGCAAGTGCAGGCAATCAGCCCGAACACGTTGGTGGTCGTTGGGCCGCCTGCGGTAGCCCGCGGATTTGAGCCGGCGACCGCGACGTGGCTACTCCGCGAGGCGGGGTCGGGAACGCGGGCCACCACCGAAAATCTGTTGGAGGAACTGGAGATTTCACCGCCCCGGATGACACTGGGATCACACGGCGCAGTTGTCGCCGCTGCGGTGGTGGGACTAGGCGTCACCCTGGTGTCCAGTCAGGCTGTCCGCCGCGAACTCGACGCCGGGACGCTGGTGGAGTTGCCGGTGACCGGCACGCCGTTGGACCGGCCCTGGCACATAGTGACACAGTCGCCATGCGCCGGCGCGGTGAGCTTGCTGGTGTCGCACGTGGTTTCGCACACCGGGCTTGGGTGGCAACCGGTGGGCTGAGTCACCCCCCGGTTCCCACCCGCCCGGGGGATGGCTGGGCGGCAGATCGGGGCGACTCTGGTTTGTATGCTGGCCGATCGGACAACGCTTGTGCAGTTCCTCATCGAGGAACGCCGACGTCATCCGAGCGCGTCGGGAGATCTCAATGGCCTGATTCTCAACGTGACGCTGGCGTGCAAGGCAATAGCCAACCGCGTGGCCACCGGCGCACTGGGTGATGCGGTCGGGTTGTCGGATCGGGTCAACGCGTCCGGCGACGTTCAACACACCCTGGACGTGGCGGCCAATGAGTGTTTCGTGAGGGCAACCGAGTGGGGCGGCCAGGTCGCTGGGATGGTGTCCGAGGAGATGTCCGAGCCGTACTTGCTGCCGGCAAGATACCCGCGCGGCAAGTACCTGTTGGTGTTCGATCCCCTTGACGGGTCGTCGAATATCGACGTGAACGTCTCCGTGGGCAGCATCTTTTCGATCCTGCGGGCCCGGCATGCCGGAACCGACCCGGGCCCGCAGGACTTCCTTCAGTCCGGCGCCGAACAGGTGTGCGCGGGCTACGCGATCTACGGCCCGTCGACGATGCTGGTGCTGACCGTCGGAACCGGAGTGCACGCGTTCACCCTCGATCGCGCATTGGGCGAATTTGTATTGACCCGCCCACACATTCAAATCCCGGACACTGCAAATGAATTCGCCATCAATGCATCCAACCAGCGGTTCTGGGAACCGGCCGTGCAGCGCTACGTCAGTGAATGCCTGGCCGGACAGACCGGACCCCGGGGTAAAGACTTCAACATGCGTTGGGTCGCATCGCTGGTCGCCGAAACACACCGGATCTTGACCCGCGGAGGGATTTTCCTCTATCCCCGCGGTTCGCGTGATCGTGCGACGCCGGGCAAGCTGCGGCTCCTCTACGAGGCCAACCCGATGGCCTTTCTCGTCGAGCAGGCCGGCGGGGCCGCCAGCACGGGACGACAGCGCATGCTCGACGTGATACCGAACCACATTCACCAACGCATTCCGTTCGTCTTCGGCGCTGCAGACGAAGTGGTACGCATCGAGGCGTACCACGCCGAAGCCAACGAACCGGCCACCACGTTGCCGCTCTACGGCGGCCGCGGCCTGTTCTTGGCACCGGCGGGCTGATCGCCGCCCACTGGCTGCTTTCACACAACCTGCTTCACACACACACTTTGTCGCACACAGACCCAGTCACGCTCCTGCGCAGCAGCCTGACGGGTAGCCGATCTCTCAACAGAGGAGAAAACCATGGGAGACACACACCACGATCCAGTCGATCACTGCCGGACCACACATCAGCACGCCGGTGAGTCGATGATTGACGTTTACAGTTGGCCAGGTCTGATCTCAATCGCGCTGGGAATCATTTCCCTCGTCGGCTCTCTGGCCGCGGCCGCATACCACCACCGCGAATGGATCCTGACCCTGGGCGTGGTCGGCATCATGGCGATCCTCGGCGGTTCCGCGTGGCTCATCTTGGAGCATCGCCGGGTGATGAACATCGAATCTCGTTGGCATGCCGACCATCCGGCGGAATATCCGCACACTCGAATCGCATAGCTTAGCCCTAGCAACAGGGCCCGATAACAGATAGGCCGAGTAATGAGCGTGTTCGTCTCACTTGGGCTCAAACCTGGTGAGCCCGGCCGTCTTCGTGGCCGTGAAACCTACCCGGCGGATCTACGGGCGCGGCTCGAAGCCGACGCCGCGGAGATCGTCGCTCGTTATCCGCAGTCGCGGTCGGCGTTGTTGCCGCTG
>Ga0209006_10001725_pt1 | contig 19822 bp, 20 predicted proteins | sample JacPin_JW_Ref_O2_FD_188567 | JGI IMG/M metagenome (GOLD analysis project Ga0209006, IMG submission 188567) | Forest soil microbial communities from Algoma, Ontario, Canada - Jack Pine, Ontario site 1_JW_Ref_O2 (SPAdes) (version 2) | ecosystem: Environmental > Terrestrial > Soil > Boreal...
TACAGCAGCACCGCGTCGCCCGGCTCGAGGTCGGCGACGCCCAGCTTGGGCCGTCCCCGCAGGCCGAAGGGCAGGACCGGATCATTGGCCAGCTCCGCGACGACCTTGCGCCCGCGTAGCAGCAGCGGCGGCGGATGCCCGGCGCACGACCATTCCAGCCGGCCGGTGCCGAACGCCAGCCGGCCGATGATGCCGGTGGCGAATGAATCGTCGTCGTAATTGCTGGTCAGGGCCTCGTCGATGGCCTTGTGCATATCCGCGATGGAGGCGCCGCGGCGGCGGGCGTGCCGGTAGGCGCCGACCGCGAGCCCGGTCAGCAGCGTCGAGCCGATCCCGTGGCCCATCCCGTCCAGGATCGCGAAATCAAGCAGCTCGCCGCCGACCGCGTAGTCGAACGCGTCGCCGGCGATGTCGTAGGCGGGCTCGAGCAGGCCGGCGATGATGGCGCCGGGGGTGCGGGTGTTCAGCGGCGGCAGCAGGTCCCACTGCATGCCGGCCGGCAGCGACATCTCCCGTCCCTGCCGCCGGATATAGGGGATGTCGCTGACCCTGGCGGCGGCGGCGATGACCAGCCCGGCGAACACGCCCAGGAGCTCGACTCGCTCGATCGTCTCCGGAGTCTCGTTGGGGATCGTGACCGCCAGCACCCCGGTCCTGCTGGCCTGCTCGGTGACTGGGACCCAGACCCGGATCCCGTCGTCTCGCTCGCTGGTCACCGGCTGGCCGGTGCTGAACGCCCGGCCCGCCATCGATCCCGCGACGGCCTCGGTCGCCTCCCCGGGGGCCAGCGGGAGCAGCTCTTCGCCGGAGAAGTCGCCCAGGTAGACGATGGGATCCCAGGCCGGAATCGATTCGCAGGCGGCGACGATCACGTGGTTAAGGTCGCCGCCGGCGGCATCGCGCAAGACGCGGAGGGCATCGGAGTAGCCGGGCTGAATCATCGCGGCTCCCCTCGACCGGGGCGCACACCCCAACAAAAAGCGCGCCGTCTCGGCCAGACTAACAGCGACCCGGCCACGCCGCAGCTGGCGGCGGCGGCGTCAGTCCCTCAGTCGGCCGAGCTCGACACAAGGTGCAGCCCCGCCTCCATCATCCGGAAGCCGATCTGGCGGCGGAGGGGTGAAGGACGGTGGCGGCGGTTCGCGGTCGCATCGCTCGCCGGCGGCGCTGCTCGCTCAAGGTCCCTGAGGTCGCAGGCATGGCAGCTGGCGAGGTCGCTTGCTAGCAGCGGATTCATCGGAACCTCCGGCGGAAACCCTGGCCTTCAGGCCGGAGAGGAAGCCGGCGCCCCGCGAAGCGGGGCAATTTGCGGCCGCCGCCGGTCGCTGGCCCACCCGCCGACCGCGATCAGCGCGGTCCGCGGCACCCGTAGGCGGCCAGCGCGGTGCCGAGCAGCAGCACGCCGCCGTGGGCGGCGAGCACGTACCAGGGCAGCGCCACCGCGTAGCAGGCGTCGCCGACGTTGGAGGTGACCTGTCCGATCGTCAGCAGCCGGAACCCCTGGTGGCGGAGCGGGGCCAGCGCCCGCGGCGCCGCCAGCCTAGGCATCGCCTGAGCCGCTCTCGGACGCCGGCGGCGCGACCGGGTGGGCGAGCAGCATCATCTCCACCGGCACCGAGCCGGCCGGCCGCTTGGACGGGTCGAGCATCCGCCCCTCGAGCATGACCCAGCGCTGGAGCAGCTCGTGCACCTCGCTGCTCAGCTGCTCGAGCTCGGGCGCGGTGAGGTAGAACAGGTACTCGCTGTCGGTGGCCGCCTGCCGCCATTCCAGCGGGTACGACGCCTTGCTGGACCGCCAGGCCTGGTACCGTTCGAACTGGCGCTCGCGGAACATCCGGATCACGGCGTCGGACGCGATCTCCGCCTCCACGTCCCCGCCGGGACTGAACGACATGCCGACGGACGTCAGCCGCCACGGCAGGGACCGGCCGGTGCCGCCGCCGGCCTCCTTCACGAACCCGTATTTCGCGAGCTGGCGCAGGTGGAGCGAGCAGGTGGTGGCGGACTCGCCGATCCGCTCGCCGACCTGGGTGGCGGTCATCGCGCCGCCGAGCGCCAGCTGCTCGAAGATCGCGATCCGGACCGGGTGGGCCGGCGCCCGCAGGGTCTGCGCGTCGGTGATCTTCCGCAGCTCAGGTACCTCGTGGGCGCCGTCGGAGGTCGGCTCGGGCGTGGTCGGCTGATCGTCGGTAGACATGTCTCGAGAAATACCTCTCGAGATCTACCTCTCAAGAGAAAGCTCTCAATAGGTATCTCTCAGGATAAAGCTCCCGAGCTCGCGCCCGCGAGAGTCACCCCGGGACCGTTCGGGGGAATCAAGATCTTGATCTCGAACGGGCCCGGGCGACTCTCACCGCTCGGTGCCTAGGGGCCGCTGGTGTACACGGGCGTGGACGTGGACCCCTGATCGGACACGCCGAGCGCGACGCAGCTGCCCGCCTGCGGGCACTGGATCCCGCCGATGGACAGGAAGGAGTCTCCCTGCATGCCGCCCGGCACATGGGCGGGCACCGGGAAGCTGACCCGGCGCCAGGTCCGGCCGGCGTCCTGGGTGACGGCGACCACGGCCGAGCCTTCGTTATAGGTGTTGCCGATCCGCTGCGGGACGGAGTCCCCGCCTGCCGCGTAGCAGGTGACGGCGGTCGGGCAGGCGAAGCTGAACAGCTGCGGGTCGGGGATCGCGGCCGGGAGCTGATGTTCCGTCCAGGTCGCGCCGCCGTCGGCCGAGGACGCCATCACGCTGTAGGCGACGTCGTGCACGTAGCCGATCATCCAGCAGCGGGCGGTGCTCAGGCAGGAGACCTGGGGGAACGGCCCGGGGCTGAGCCCCGCTGGCAGCGTGCCCCAGCGCCAGGTGGCGCCGCCGTCGCTGGAGATCATCACGAACCCGTTCAGGAGCGCGCTTCGGCTGCGGACGGATTCGTCGTAGACGCCGACCGCGACGCAGTATGTCGTCGTCGGGCAGCTGATGTCCTGCAGGGAATGGCCGGATGCGAACCGGACGGCGGTGAAGTGCCTGCCGCCGTCGGTGGTGCCAACTACGCGCACGGAGGCCATCAGCCCGCTGAACCCCGGCGCGATCGTCTTCCCCTGCGCCGACGCCAGCCCTTGGCAGGTGGTCGCCGACGGGCAGCTGAGCTTGAAGATCTGGCCGTCGTCGGCCGGCAGCGGGTCGACCGTCCAGGAGTGCCCGCCGTCACCGGTGGTGATGAAGACCGGCTGGCCGTTGTAGAGCGCGCCGGCCGCGCAGCTGGCAGCCGATCCGCACGACAGGGCCGACGTGAACGTGATGCCGCCCGGCAGCGGGAGCACGCTCCAGGTCGCGGCGTCGTCGTACGAGACGTAGAACGAGTCCATGTCGGCCGGGCCGCTGGCGGAGGACGAGTTGTCGCCCTCGACGTAGCAGATCTCCGTCGTCGGGCAGGTGAGATAGCCGGGTTCCGGGCCCGCGCTGTTCTCCTGCCAGCCCGCGCTGACGAGGTAGCTCTCGAGCCGCCAGCTGTCGATCCGCGCGCCCGGCGCGGCCGGGCCGGCCGGCAGCTGACGAGCCGGCTGCCAGGCGGTGGTCAGCGGCCTGGTCAGCGGGGACGGGCCCGGCAGGATGACGGCCAGCAACCCCGCCACCAGGGCGGCGACGGCGCCGGCGGCGACGACATACCGCCAGTCCAGCCGCCGCGGCCAGCCGAGGCGTCGCGGCCGCAGGCCGGGGGAGCGGCTGACCCGAGATCTGCGTCCGGCCGGATCCTCCGGCATGCGGTTCTCCCGCGACGGATCGCCCTCCTCCAACCTGGCGGCTTCGATGGCCGTCTGAGCGCGAGCCCAGGCGGCGGCGGACGGGCCGGGGGCGTGCTCGCGGAACGTGCGCAGCAGGTCGACTTCGTCAGGCATGATCGCGTCCCTCTTCCCCGAGCCCGATGGCCGGCGGTTCGAAAATCCACAGGTCGAAGTCGAAATGGCCGAGTTCCTTGCGCAGCGCCGCGCGAGCCCGAGACAGCCGCGATCGCGCCGTTCCCGGCGCGATTTCCAGCGCCGCCGCGATCTCCTCGTGGCTCAGCTCGGCCCACGCGTGCAGCAGCAGCACCTCGCGCTGCTCGGGCGTCAGCAGCTGCAGCGCCGCCGCGATCCGCGGCGCCAGCGAGGACGCGATGAGGCGGTCGTTGACCACGTCGATGATCGCCAACGCCTGCGTGCCGTCATCCTCGGCCGCCAGCTGGGAGGAGAGCGCGAGCAGGCGCTGCTCGGCGCGCCAGTGATTGCGGAGCAGGTTCGCGGCGATCCCGTAGAGCCACGCGCGCACCGAGGCGCGCCCGGGCTGATAGGAGGCGCGCCGCCGGTACGCGGTCGCGAAGGTGTCCGCCGCCAGGTCGTCCGCGAGATCCGGGCCGACGCGCCGGCAGATGAACCGGTAAACCGGCGCGAAATGGTCCTGGAACGCGGCCTCGAAATCGGCGGAGTCCACGATCAGGCCACCGCCCGCTGTCTGTTTCCCGTCCACACGTATGTATTGTCAGCCGATCCCGATCCGCTGCGCGCGGCCAAGCCCGGCGGCCAATCGTTGGGGCGCCGACCATATTGGTGCGGGCACCCGCCGACTGCGACGATGGCGCCATGACGACTCCTGACAACCGGGCACTGATGGGCGCCCGGCGCCGAGGTCACCGTGTCGTTGGCCGACGGAGAAATCTACCTGCGTCAGGACGGCCCGCCGGACGCCCCCGCGCTCCTGCTGATCCACGGGAACGCGTCCTCGGCCCGCTGGTGGGACGAACTGGTCCCGTTGCTGACCAGATCGCATCGCGTCATCCGGGTTGACCTCCTCGGATACGGCCGGTCAGCCAAGCCGGCCGACCGCAGTTACGCGTTCCCAGGCCAGCCGCGACTACGTGCGGGAGCGCGCGCTTCCCGATCGGCTGGCGCCCCTCGGCAAGCCGCTGCTGGTGATTTTCGGCGAAGAGGACCGCCGATGGCGATCCTCATCCGCGGCGGACTACCGCGTCGTTCCCTGCGCGATCGTCGAGATGCTGCCAGGTCTGGGGCATACCCCTATCCGTGAGGATCCGGCGCGGACCGCCTGCTGCCTGCTGGCGTTCACCGCGGCCGTGTTCGCGAGGGAGGGCTGAACGAGAACCAGGCTCCATTCGGCGGATGGGGGCCGCCGGGGCCCGTTCGGGTAAAAGCCTTTCTGGCATTCTGATCGGATGGCGGAATCTGATCTCGATGCGCCGTTGTCCCGCACCGCCGCCTCGGCGGCGGTGGCCGGCATCGGCTGGCGGTACCTGCTGGGCGAGCTGGCGGTGTCGGTGCCGGTGCGGTCGCTGGCCCAGGGCAGCGCGGTGGCCACAGCAGCGATAGCGGCCGCCGGCGCCGACGCCGACGGGCACCTGCGGGTGGACCTGCGCCCCGACCGGGTGGAGCTGTCCGTCGCGGACCGGAGCGCGGGCGGCGTGACCACGCGCGATACGGCGCTGGCCGATCGCGTCGGCGCCGCGGTGGCCGGCCTCGGGCTCACCCCGGCCGCCAGCGTGACGGCCGAGTCGCCGCGGCCGGTGCAGGCACTGGAGCTGGCGATCGACGCGATCGACATCCCGGCGATCCAGCCGTTCTGGAAGGCGGTGCTCGGCTACGTCGACGAGGCCCGCGGCGGCGGGCCGTCGTGCGCCATCGTCGACCCGGCCGGGCAGCTCCCCGCGCTCTGGTTCCAGCAGATGGACGCGCCCCGGCCGCAGCGCAACCGGGTGCACTTCGACATCACGGTGGCGCACGACGAGGCCGAGCCCCGGGTCCGCGCCGCCCTCGCCGCAGGCGGGCGGCTGGTGGACGATTCGCACGCCCGGGCGTTCTGGGTGCTGGCCGACGTGGAGGGCAACGAGGTGTGCGTCTGCACCTGGACCGACCGCGATGAACGGGAGTAATAACTGACAGCAGGTGTCCGCGATGATTTCGTATCGTTCCTTCAGTCAGGTACGTGACACCCCTGAAGGAGAGCACCAGTGAGCCTGGGAGAGATCGACACCCGCGAGTTCTACGCCCGGCCGGCCACCATGACGTCCGTGGGCGAGCAGGCCCCCCTGGTCAAGGCGCTGCCGGGCGATCCCGGCGCCCTCGCCGAGGTGCTGCACGGGCTGGTCATCCACGAGCACATGACTGGCGGCTACGGCGTGACGCTGGCCGACGCGGACCGCTGGACCGTGCACATCCGCCCGGCGGCCGACCTGCTGGCGGAGATCGTCGCGCGCGATGCGCGACCGCTCGACCAGGCCCGGTCGCCCGAGGGACGGCTGCCGGGCAACTGCCGGCACTTCACCGTGCTCGAGGCGGCCATGCTCCGCGCGCACGGCACACCCGCCCGGGCGCGGTGCGGGTTCGGCGGGTACTTCGGAACCGGGTGGTTCGAGGACCACTGGGTGTGCGAGTACTGGGACTCCGGGCAGCAGCGTTGGCGGCTGGTCGATGCGCAGATCGACGACGTGCAGCAGGGCTGGTTCCACACCGACTTCGACCTGACCGACGTGCCCAGGGACCAGTTCCTGGTCGGCGGCGAGGCGTGGCGGCGGTACCGGGCCGGCCAGGCCGACCCCGCCAAGTTCGGGCTCAGCCAGCTGCCGGAGGCCGGCGACTGGTGGATCGCCGCCAACCTCATGCGCGACGGCGCGGCCCTGCTCAATGTGGAGCTGCTGCCCTGGGACTGCTGGGGCGCGATGCCGACGCCGGCGGACGCGATCGACGAGGATCTGGCCGCGCTCTTCGACCTGCTAGCCGAGCTGACGCTGACGCCCGACGATAACCTGGCCGAGCTGCGGCGGCTGTACGAAGACGAGCGGCTGCGGGTTCCCGCGACGGTCCGCAATGCCCTCCGCGACCGCGAGGAAGCCCTCTAAGCCCGTTTGAGCGTCGCGAGCCAGGCGGGCGCGCCGTCGTCATCGTGGAATCGGGTGAGCACCCGGTCTGGGTCGATGGAGGCGACGTCCCACCCGCTGACGGGGCCGAACGGAGCCGCCAGCTCGTCCCGGCTGACCGGGTGCGGGCCGGTATCGGATCCGACGTCGCTGAAGCAGAGCACGTAGAGAGTCGCGCCGGGGCCGGTCACTGACGCCAGGCTCGCGACGTACTCGGGCCGCTCGACGGTGTCGAACGCGTGGAACAGCCCGCAGTCGAGCACCGTGTCGAACCGGCGCCCCAGCCGGTCCAGCCGCAGCGCGTCGGCCCAGGCGAACTCGGCCGCGACCCTGCGGCTGGCGGCCTTCTCCCGCGCCATCGACAGCGCCGTCTCGGCCACGTCCACGCCCAGCACCGGCAGTCCCAGCGCGGCCACGAGCAGCGAGTTCTCGCCGGTCCCGCAGCCCGCGTCGAGCACGGCGCCGGAGAACCGGCCTTCCAGCGCCAGCCGCGCCACCGCCGGCTGCGGCCGGCCGACATCCCAGGGGGCGGGGCCGTCGTAGTACGACGCGTCCCAGGATTGTCCGGACATCCGCTCGTGGCTGGTCGGGGGCCGGCCGACGTCCGGTCTCATGCCAGGCCCAGCTGCTGCAGGATGCCGAGCTCGTCGGTCGAGCCCCAGCGATCCGACGCCTTGCCGTTGCGGAAGCCGAGGACCTGCACGTTCCGCACGGTGAAGCGCTTGCCGGTCGGCGGGTGGCCGAGGAACTCGCCGGTGTGGGTGCCGGACAGGTTCATGATCGTGATGAGCCGGGTCGGGGTGGCGATCGTCTCGATCACCTCGCGCTCGATATCGGTGAACGACTTGCCGAACTGCTCCCAGAACCAGGCCGGGCCGCTCGGGCCCGCGGGCTGGCCGGCGGCCGGGTCGTGGTCGGTGAAGTTGGCGTCGTACCTGTCCTCGATCGGCAGGGATGCATCGCGCATGCGCGTGAACGCGTCAAGGGCTGCCTGGCCGCCTTGGGCTATCTCGGTCGCCACTGGTGTCCTCCTGTCGGGTGCAACGCATAGTCACCTCTTGTCTACACCTCGGTATGCGCGCGCCCACCACCGGCTCACTGTCGGTTGCCGTGCGGCAGGCCGCTCTGATTTAATAAATGAAGGCACATTTATTAATTGGGAGAGCGATGACAGCCGGAAGGCCGCGGGGGATCGATGACGCGGTGATCCTGCGCGCGACGGTCGACGTCATTGGCCGGGTCGGGCCGGTGGGCCTTACCCTGGCCGCCGTCGCAAGCGAGGTCGGGTTGGTGCCGGGCACGCTGATGCAGCGGTTCGGGTCCAAACGCGGCCTGCTGCTGGCGCTCGCGCAGTCGGCCGCCAAGGACGCTGACGCGCTGCTCGCGCGGGTGCGGGCCGAGCACGCAGCGGCCCTGACGGCGCTGGCGGCGCTGATCGTCGCGTCGGCGGCTTCGATGTCCACACCGGAGACCTTCGCCAACCATCTGGCGTTCCTCTGCATCGATCTCACCGACCCCGAGTTCCGCCCGTTCGCGCTGGCGGTCCACCAGGCCCAGAGCCGGGCCGTCGACGAGCTGCTCACACAAGCCCTGCTGGCAGGCGATCTCCGCCCCGGGACGAACGTCGCCGCCCTCGGCCGGTCGGTGCAGGCGGTCGCCTCCGGCGCGGGCCTGGTCTGGGCCCTCGACCGCCAGGGCAGCCTCGAGCAGCGCCTGCGGCAAGCGCTCGACAGCGTGCTGTCCCCGCATCGGCCGCCTCTCAGCACCGACGATCCGGAGGAACCATGACGAGCGATCCTCGACCGCTGGCCGGGAAGGTCGCGCTGGTAGCCGGCGGTACCCGAGGCGGCGGCCGGGGGATCGCGGTCGAGCTCGGCGCGGCCGGCGCGACCGTGTACGTCACCGGCCGCAGCAGCGGGGCACGACGCTCCGACCTGGACCGCCCGGAAACGATCGAGCAGACCGCCGACGCCGTGAGCGCGGCTGGCGGTCGCGGTATCCCCGTGCGCGCCGATCACAGCCGACCCGATGACGTAAGCGGACTGATCGGCCGGATCGCGGCCGAGCAGAGCGGGCAGCTCGACATCCTGGTCAACTGCGTCTGGGGCGGGGACCCGCTGACCGACTGGGAGCATCCGCTCTGGGAGCAGGACCTGGAGGCCGGCCTGCGGCTGATCAGGCAGGCGGTCGAGACCCACGTGATCACCAGCCGGCTCGCGCTCCCGCTGCTGGTCGCGCGCAAGAGCGGTCTGGTCGTGGAGGTCACCGACGGCAACACCGCCCGCTATCGCGGCTCGTTCTTCTACGACCTCGCCAAGTCGGCCGTGATCCGCCTCGCCGTGGCCCAGGCGGCCGAGCTGAAGCCGCACGGCATCGCGGCGGTCGCGATCACCCCCGGGTTCCTGCGGTCAGAGGCCATGCTCGAGAACTTTGGCGTCACCGAGGCCAACTGGCGCGGGGGCGCGGCCGCCGACCCGGACTTCGCTTACTCGGAGAGCCCGGCTTACCTGGGGCGGGCGGTGGCCGCGCTGGCCGCCGACCCCGACGTCATCGCCAAGACCGGGCGGGCGCTGGCCACCTGGGGCCTGTACCGGGAGTACGGGTTCACCGACGCCGACGGCACCCAGCCGGACTGGGCCGCTCACTGGGACAGCGCCCTGGCGAGGACGCACGGGCCGCTCGGCGACCCGCTCTTACGTCCGTCAGTGGCACCACGAGGCAGCCCCAGCCATACTGAAGTCATGGCAGTCGGAGGAAACACTGCGTACGCGTCCATCACAGATCTTCCGCCCCTCGTGACGGCTGCCGTCGAACTCGCTGCGAGCCAGAGCTTCGACTATTCGTGCGATCCGGCCCAGGGCCGGCTGCTGTCGGTGCTCGCCGGGGGCTGGGCCGGCGGGCGGATCGGCGAGACCGGGACCGGGTGCGGAGTCGGGCTGGCGTGGATGCTCGAGGCCACGGACGAGTCGACGTCTATCACGAGCGTTGAGCTCGATCCCGGCCGGGCGGCGGCGTCGGCCGCGTTGTTCGCCGGGCGGCCCAACGTTCGCGTCCTTGCAGGCAACTGGACCGAGCTCAGGGAACACGGGCCCTTCGACCTGCTGGTGCTCGACGGCGGGGGCAAGGGCAAAGAGCCGGAGGACGATCCGCCGCTCGACCCAACCGACGGCTGGCTGGCGGTCGGCGGCACGATCGTGCTCGATGATTTCATACCGTTCGACCGTCCGGGGGCGTCCGCGCACGACCACGCCCGGCGCTACTGGCTCGGCCATCCGGCCCTGCAGGCAACTGAGCTGCGACTATCGCCTACTCTGGCGACCCTGGTCGGAGTGCGGATGCGGTAAGGGGTGCTGAGATGGCTGCAGATTCCCGGGTCGACGAGTACATCGGCAGACTGCCCGACTGGCAGCAAGCGATCTGCCAGCAGGTACGCGAGCTAGCGCACGGGGCCGACCCCGGAGTCGAGGAGACCATCAAGCGCTCCGTGCAGCCGTACTTCGTGCTGCAGGGCAACATCTGCGCCCTGCTCGCGACGAAGGACCACGTCAACGTCTTCATCTACGACCCCACCGTCGCCGACCCGCACGGCATCATCAACCAGGGGCATGGGAACGCGACGGCCAAGGCGGTGCAGATCTACCGCGGCGACGCCATCAACCGGGCCGCCCTGCTGGAGATGTTCCGGGCCGTCATCGCCAACAACCGGGCGGGCGGCTGGCGGCGCATCCAGACGTTACCGCCCGCGTCGACGCCGTCGGCCGGTCGGGCGGTTCACGAGACCCGGGTTCCCTGCCGATAAACGCTGCGGACGACGGGCACGCGTCGTCCGCGCGGACGCTGGTCGGTGGCCGGCCGGTCGTGCGGCCGCACCTGCACCAGGTCGGCGCGCTGGCCGATCGCGATCTCGCCGCGGTCGGCGAGGCCGACCGCGCGGGCCGGGTTGCCGCTGACCAGCTTCACGCCGTCGGCGAGGCCGACCGCGCCGTCGGCCGCGAGCTGGAAGACGGCCTGCAGCGGGCTTGACGGCACGTAGTCGGAGGACAGGATGTGCAGCAGCCCGAGGCCGAGCAGTTCGGCGGCGGCCACGTTGCCCGACTGGCTGCCGCCGCGGACGATGTTGGGAGCGCCCATGACGATCAGCTGGCCGTGCTTGTCGGCCGCGGTGGCGGCGAGCACGGTGGTCGGGAACTCGGAGATCCGCACCCCGAGGTCGACCGACTCGGCGACATGCTCCGGCGTCGCGTCATCGTGGGTGGCCAGCGCGATGCCGCGCTGGGCCGCGAACCCCGCGATCGCCCGGCGGTGGACGTCGGCGTACCGCGCCGACCGTTCGATCAGCGGTGCGACGTAAGCATCGAAGCCGGACTCGGTGACGTTGCCCTTCGCGATCTGGTAACGCTTGAACAACTCCATGTCAGCGTATTGGCGCTGGCCAGGAGTGTGGTCCATCAGCGAGACGAGCCGCACGTAGGGGTCGTCGCCGAACTCGCTGAACGCGTCGAGGCAGTCTGCGGCCGCGACCTCGCAGCGCACGTGAATCGCGTGGTCGGCGCGGAGCAGGCCGGCGTCGGCCGCCTCCTCGATGGAGTCGGCCAGGACCCGGGCGGCCGCGGCGGCGGCGTCGTTCTGGTTGAGCGCCGACCCGATCCGCACCGCGTCGAACACAGTCGTCACGCCGGCCGCCGCCAGCTGCGCATCGCTGGCGAGCGCGGCCGGAAGCGGATCCCAGTGCACCCCGGGGCGGGGAGTGAAGTGCCGCTCCAGGTGGTCGGTATGCAGCTCGACCAGGCCGGGCAGCAGGTGGTCGCCGTCCAGGTCCACGCCGACCGCGCTGCGGTCCGAGCCGATGTCGGCGATCAGGCCGTCGCGGATGAGGACCGAGCCGTGCCTGACCTCCTCATCGAGGACCAGACGGGCGTTGCTGAGGACCGTTTCGCGGGTCATCGGACTCCTTCGCTGTCGGTCGGTTCGACGGGACCCCGCTGGGTCGGGGCCGGCTTCAGGTCGTGCACGGCGCGCAGCTCGAACGGGGCGCCCGGCTCTGCCTCGGTGAACACCGCCAGCGCATCGATCGGCACGTCCGCCCCGAGCAACTCCGCGAACCAGTCGGTCAAGGTGCGTTCCACCGGGGATCGCTGCTCCTTCGGTATGCGATCGGTGAGGGTCAGGTGAACGAGGAACTCATCCAGCACGTACGGATACCCCCAGGTGCTGAGCAGCCCGCGCTGGCGCGGCGTGAGCGCGGCTTGGTTGCGGCGGGCGAGTTCGGCCTCGGTGGCCGGGGCGCGGAAGTCGTCGAGCGCCCGCACGACCTCGTCCGCGAGCGCGTGCAGCCCCGGCGCCTCTGCCCCGGGGACCAGGGCGAAGAATCCGCCCAGGCGGGCAAGCGTCAGCTGCGGGATCACGGTCGCGGCGCTGCCGGCCGCGAATCGCGCCACGGCGGCGTCGAGTTCCTCCGGGGTGCGGCCCTCGGCGAGGCGGAACGGTGCCTTGAGCGTGGCGTGGAAACCATAACGGCGCGCGTCGACGGTGATCGCGTCGATCGCCGCGCGCGTCCACCCATCGGGGACCGCCGGCGTCAGCGGGTGCTGGGAAACGCTGCGACCGAGCCATTGCTCTGCCCGCTGGCGCAGCAGAGCGCCCACCGGGTCCGCCGCCCGGAGGCCGGGCGCTGTGTAGATCGCGAACCGCCCGATCACGGCTATCTCACCTCGTCTATAGTTGTCTAATGATCTAGACAACTTCGACGTTACTCTATGACCCCACGACGACGGAAGCGACTTAGGTAGATGACGACCCAGGGCAGGGCCCGCGGCGGATACTCCGCCTGGCGGCTCATCGCCGAGGAGCTCCGTCGCGACATCGTCGTCGGTTCGAAGCCGCCCGGGAGCAAACTGCCCGCCGAGGGGGAACTGGCCGAACGCTTCGGTGTGCACCGCAACACCGTGCGGCAGGCCGTCGCCGCGCTTGCCGCCGAGCACCTCGTCGTCTCCCGCCGCGGCAGCGGGACATTCGTCGCCGAGCACACGGTGCTGGTCCACCGGATCGGAGCACGCACCCGCCTCAGCGACAGCCTCGGCCGCCGCGGCCGCGCCTCGGGCCGGCTGCTCGAGTCGGCCACCGAGCCGGCCCCGCCGGCCGACGTCGCTGAGCGCCTGGTCCTGGCCGGGCGCCCGGGCCTGCGGCTCGAGACCGTGCTGGCCGTCGACGGACGCCCGCTCTCGCGCGCCACGCACTGGTTCGCGGTCGACCGCGTCCCCGGGCTCGCGAACCTGTTCAGCGAGTCCGGGTCGATCACCGCGGCCCTGCGGGCCAGCGGGATCGACGATTACGTGCGCGCCTCGACGACGGTCGGCGCGCGGCACGCCACGGCGGCGGAGTCAGCCGACCTTGGACTGCCTCTCGGCTCGGTCGTGCTGGTCACGCGTTCCCTCGACACGCTGACCGACGGCACACCGCTGCAGGTTGGGATCACCCGGTTCGCGGCCGACTACGTCGAACTCGACGTCGCGCACGCGGACCTCGAATGGGACGAGCCGGCCTAGTCTCGCTGTGGCGGCCAGATGGAGACGCCGGATGACGGCACTCCACACCGTCTGCATCAGGACGGCATGGCAGCTGCAGACCGCAGCGGTGAGCTGGCACCGTGACTGTTCCGATCTGGGCCTGGGCCGCGTTCGCTGCGTTCGTCGTCACGATGCTGGCGGTGGACCTGTTCGTGCTGCACCCACGGGCCCGCGAGGTATCGCTGAAGGAAGCGGCCATCTGGAGCGCCGTCTGGATCGCGATCGGCCTCGGCTTCGGCGGACTGCTCTGGGCCTGGCGCGGCGGCGGCACCGCCCAGGCGTACCTGGCCGGCTATCTGATCGAGAAGAGCCTGTCGCTGGACAACGTCTTCGTGTTCGCGGTCATTTTCTCGGCCTTCGCGATTCCGCTGCGATACCAGCACCGGGTGCTGATGCTGGGCATCCTCGGGGCGCTGATCCTGCGCGCCGCGTTCATCTTCGCTGGTGCCGCCCTGCTGGACAGTTTCCACCTGGTCAGCTACCTGTTCGGCGCGGTCCTGCTGTTCGCCGCGGTCAAGATGGCACGCGGCCGGGATCATATCCAGCCCCGTCGCAACCGGGCGCTGCGGGCGTTGGGCCGGATCCTGCCCGCCACCGATGAGCTGCGCGGTCAGCGTTTCCTGGTCAGGGATCAGGGCCGGGTCCTGGCCACCCCGCTGCTGCTGGCGCTCATCGTGGTGGAGACCACCGACGTGATCTTCGCGGTCGACTCGATCCCGGCGATCCTCGCGGTCACCACCGACACGTTCGTCGTCTACACCTCTAACGTCTTCGCATTGCTGGGTATGCGCGCGCTGTACTTCCTGCTCGCGGGGGCGGCCGGCCAGCTCCGCTACCTGCAGCCAGGACTGGCCGTCATCCTCGCCGGCATCGCGGCGAAGATGCTCACGGCCGACCTCTTCGAGGTCCCGGTCTGGGGGTCGCCTGCCTTCATCGCCGCCGTGCTGGCCGTGGTCGCGGTGCTGTCCCTTCGAGACCGGCGCCGCGTCGACGGCGACGATGGCCAGCGGCCGCGTCCGGTGCGCATGGCTAGTCCCATCGGATAACAGCAAGAAGCAGCCAATTTCCAGGTCGGCGAGGGTGGTCGGTCTGCCTATGTCACCGCTCGAGAGCCAGTCGCCCCGCCAAGGCGACCATGATCGTGCCCGATCCCGCGTCCAGCGCCTGGCGGGCGCGCCGCCGCCGGGAGAGCCAGTTGCCGATCCGGCCCGAGGCCAGTCCCACCGTGCCGTCTACGAGGATTTCGAAGGCGATGAAGATTGCCCCGAGGACCGTGAACTGCAGCGCGACATGCCCCAGGCCGCGGTCGACGAACTGGGGGAGCAGCGCTACGACGAAGGTGACCGATTTGGGGTTGGCCAGGTTCGTGAGCAGGCCGCGTGCGTAGGCGTATCTCCCGCTCACGCGCGCGTTCGCCTCCGCCCCCTCCAGCGGGCTGCCCCGCCGTGCGCTGCGCAGCGCCTGCACGCCGAGGTACAGCAGGTACGCGGCGCCGCCCAGCCGCAGCACCGTGAACGCCGTCGGCGCCTCGGCGAACAGCGCCGACAGGCCGGCCGCCACCGCCGCTATCTGCACGATCTCGCTGGACACGACCCCGAGCGTGGCCAGCAGCCCCGCGCGGGCGCCGCCGCGCATGCCGGTCGAGAGGATGAACATCATGTCCGGGCCGGGCGCGATCATGGCCAGGAAAACGGCAGCCACGTACAGTGCCAGCAGATGGGCGTTCATGCCAATATCATCGCATTTCCGCGTCATCGTATACTTGTCGCAGGCGTCTATGCGGCGCCGAAAGACGTGCGATGCCACCCCGAGAGGGTGCATGGCGCGAGCCGATGACCCAGTCCGACCTGTCTGGCGGCTCGTCTAACCCGCTCGCACGGGAAGGCACCGGCTTCCTATGCCACGCCTACGTGGCAATACAGGTCTGCTTGATCATTTCCGTAGCGGATGGGCGCGCTACCGCGCGGTGCTGAGCCTGCCCGGCGCGGCGGCTTTCTTCGCCGCGGCCGCGGTCGCGAGGCTCGGCGTCGCGATGACGATCCTCGGCGTACTGTGGGCGGCCCGCGGTGCGACCGGATCCTTCGCCTCGGCGGGCGTCACGACAGCGGTGTTCGCGCTGGCCGACGCCGCCGCCGGCCCGCAGGTCGCGCGACTGGTGGAGGATCGCGGCCAACGGCGCGTCCTGCCCTGGTCGTCGGCCGTCTTCGTGATCGCCGTCTCGGGCCTGATCGTCGGCGCGGGTCTGCGCCTGCCCCTGGCGGCGCTCGCCCTGATGGCGGGGGCGGCAGGCGCCAGCGTCCCGCAGGTGGGATCATTCTCGGCCGCTCGTTGGCGGCATGCCGTCCGTACGCCAGACCAGGTCGCGGCGGCGCTGTCGCTGGAAGCCGCGCTCAACGACGTGACCCACCTGTGCGGTCCGATTCTCGTGACCACGACGAGCGCCGTGCTGTACCCGGCCGCAGGGCTGACGGTGGCCGGAAGCCTGGTGGCCGTCGGGATGACGGCGTTCATCTGGCAGCGCCGGTCCGAACCGCCGGCGCACGCGGGCGGCGATCGCCGGCTGGTCGACCGCCGGCTGCTGACGCCGGCCATTGCCGCCCTGTTCGGGGTCAACATGTCGATGGGGTTTTTCTTCGGCGCGGCTCCCGTCGCGATCGCGGCGTTCGCGTTCGCGCACCACGGGCCGGCCCTGGCCGGGCCGATAGCCGCGGCCAGCAGCCTGACGAGCCTGTCGGCCGGCCTCGCCTACGGCGCGCGGCCGCAACGGCGGCAGCCGGTGACCGACATCCTCATCGTCTCGAGTCTGCTCGTGCTCGGAACGGCGGCGCTGAGCGTCGCGCCGAACGTGCCGGCGATGTTCATCGGCTACGCGGTGGTGGGAGGGGCGGTCGCGCCGATCCTGATCCCGTCCGCCGTCCTGCTGCAGCGCACCACCGATCCGCGCGTCTACACGCAGGCGAACACGTGGATGAACTCGGCCAGCGCGGTCGGCATCGCCGTTGCCGCCCCGCTGACGGGACTAGCCGTCCAGATCGGCGGCTGGCGGCTTGGCTTCCTCATCGCGGCGGGCCTCACCGCGACGCTCCCGGCTGTCACCATGGTCGTCCGGCGTGGATCATCCCTTGCAATCTCTGCCACTGCCGGACCTTCGACTGCGGCGCATGCCTCGGGCGACGGGCAATCGTCAGTGCGGGCGGGCACCGTTCCATGACAGAGAACGGAACCGCGCGGGCTCCTGATCGTAGGTCAGGACCGATCCGCGTCACCGGGAGCGGCGATGTCGTCGATGGCTCGCATCTCCTCCGGGCTCAGCGTGATCGATTGCGCCTGGAGATTTTCCCGCAGGTGCGCGAGCGAGGTCGTGCCCGGGATCGGCAACGCCTGCGGCGACCCCTGAAGCTGCCAGGCCAGCGCGATCTGCCGGACGCTGGCGCCGTGCGCGGCCGCGATCGGGGGCAGCACCGCGGCGGCCCGCGCGGCGAGCGGCCCGTCGGTCGTCGTCACCGGATGCCACGGGCAGAAAACGATCCGGTCTGCCTCGGCGGCGGCCAGCAGATCCGCACCGACGCGCGCGGTGACGTTGTAGAGCGCGGTGACCGCCGCGACCGGCACGATCGACTGCGCCGCCCGCAGCTGCCCGAGGGTGACGTTCGACAGGCCGACATGGCGGATGAGCCCGGCCTGGCGCAGGTCGGCGAGAGCGCCGACCTGGTCCTCGAACGGCGCGTCGAGTGCGCGCCCGCTGTGCAGGTAGTACAGGTCGATGACATCCAGACCCAGCCGCCGGGCGCTCATCTGGGCGCTCTGCCGCAGGTAGTTCGGGTTGCCCACCGCATCGAGGGTGCCGTAGTCGAAGCCGCCCCTGACGAACCCGCCCTTGGTGGCGATGACCAGGCCTTCCGGATAAGGGTAGAGCGCGTCCTTGATCAGGAGCTCGTTGTCGTGCGGGCCGTACACGTCGGCGGTGTCAATCAGGTTGATTCCGGCGTCCACGACGCCGCGCAGGACCCGGACCGCGTGGTCGTGATCCGGATACGGTCCCCACACCTGCTCGCCGGTCAGCTTCATCGCCCCGTAGCCGATGCGATTGACGGTCAGATCGCCGCCGATCGTCATCCGGCGGTGAGTGGTGATGGTAGTCATGACGTCCTTCTGCCTGATACTGGTACTACGGAAAAGTGGTGTGCTTCCTTACCTGCCATCATCCGCTGTCAGGTGGGTCGCAACCGAGATCATTCCCGCTCGATGAATGCACGATCCCGTCAATCGTGACAGGAGGGAGTGCCATGTCAGGACTGGACGCTCTGCGGCAGCTCATCGGCCGCCACGCGCATAACACCCACGGACCGAGCCCGATCGAGGGGCTGATGGTCACCGCGACCGACGCGCCGACCGTGCCGCTCGCCGCCGTTGCCGAGCCGTCGCTGGGACTCGTCATCCAGGGCGGCAAGCGCACCGTGTCCGGCGACCGCGTGTTTGACTACGCGGCCGGGGAGTTCCTGGTCTCCCAGCTTGACCTTCCCGTCGTCGGCCAGGTGACGGCGGCCTCGGCCGGACGCCCCTTCCTCGGGATCGGCATCCGCCTCGCGCCCGCCGAGATCGCGGCGATGCTGCTTGAAGCGGGCACCGCCGTCGGCGCCGGGTCGGCCGTCGCGCCCGGCATCGCCGTCGCCACCGCGGACGAACCGCTCCTGGACGCGCTGGCGCATCTGGCCGGCCTGCTCGACGCTCCGCAGGACGTGCCGATCCTCGCGCCCCTCTACCGGCGCGAGGTGCTCTGGCGGCTGTTGAACGGGCCGCAGGGCGCGGTCGTGCGCCAGATCGGGTTCGCGGACGGGAATCTCGCCCGCATCACCCGGACCGTGCAGTGGATCCGTGACCATCACGACGACCCGATCAGGATCGGGCAGCTCGCGGCGCTGGCCGGGATGAGCGAATCGACCTTCCACCGGCACTTCCGGGCGGTGACCCACATGACCCCGATTCAGTACCAGAAGGCGGTCCGTCTCCAGCAGGCCCGGCTGGAGCTGGTCTCCGGCGGCCGCGACGTCTCGGAAGTCGCGCACGCGGTCGGCTACGACAGCGCGTCCCAGTTCAGCCGGGAGTACCGCCGTCTGTTCGGCGCCCCGCCGGGCCGGGACGCCCAGCGCATCCGTGCGGCCGAAGGCGTACCCGTGGCCTAGCCCCGGACGCGCCCGAGGTCCGACGATGAGCGCATCCGTTACGATCACGGGGATGGAGCCGATACCCGTCGATCTGTCCGGGGTGCCGCAGACGCTGCTGTGGAACCTCGGGCGGCGCGCCGCCGCCGCCCGCACAGCAAGTTCGCTGCTCGATGACCCGCTCGCCATCGAGGTGACCGGCCGGCTCCAGTACGACTTCCCGGACACCTCACGCGGCGTGCGGTGGCATGCGGTCCGGGTGGCTACCTTCGACGACGCGGTCCGTCGCTTCCTGAGCGAGCATCCGGCCGGCCAGGTAGTCGCGCTCGGCGAGGGCCTGGAGACCCAGTTCTGGCGGGTGGACAACGGCCGGGTCAGCTGGCTGACCGTCGACCTGCCGGAGACGTTGGCGCTGCGCCGGCAGGTCCTGCCCGACGGCCCGCGACAACGCAGCCACGCCGGGTCGGCACTCGAGCTGAACTGGCTCGACCAGCTCGACCCGGCCGCGCCGGTGCTGGTCACCGCGCAGGGGCTGCTCCCGTACTTCCGGCGCAGCGAGGTTCATGAGCTGATCGCGGCGCTGGCCGGGCGGCTTCCCGGCTCGTTGTTCGTCTTCGACGTCGTGCCGGAGAAGATGCTCGAGCTCGTGCGGAGGACGTCCGGCCCCGAGCGTGACCAGGCGGTCGAGCTGTGGACGTGGTCGTTCAGCCCGCAGGAGCGCGCGGCCATCGCCCAGATAGCCGGGGTCGCCAGTATTAAGGACCTAGTGCCGCCGCGCGCGCCCGGGATGACGCCGGTGACCCTGCGGGCTGTTCGCCGTCTACCGCGCAGGGTGCGCTACGCACTGCCCGTATTTCCGGTCCTGCGGGTCAGGTTCCGCTGAGCCCGGCCCCGAGATGAGGCTCGTCACGGGGTCCTACCAGCGGCCGCGGTGCACAACCGCGCTGAACGGCCGTCGCTTCGGATTCCGAATCGGCGTCAGCGGCCGGTCGGCTGGGTAGCCGAGCGAGATGAGCAGGGCCCAGTCGCGATCTTCGGGAAAGCCGAGCAGCTTGCGGGCGAGCGGCAGGTCGGCAACGCCCGCGTGGCTGCTGCCGATGCCCAGGTCGACCGCCGCGAGTGTCATCGCCATCGTCGCCTGCCCCAGGTCGAGCTGGGCCCGGTGGAACTCGTTGTCGGCCGCCGGGCCGATCACCAC
>Ga0209006_10001726_pt1 | contig 19807 bp, 12 predicted proteins | sample JacPin_JW_Ref_O2_FD_188567 | JGI IMG/M metagenome (GOLD analysis project Ga0209006, IMG submission 188567) | Forest soil microbial communities from Algoma, Ontario, Canada - Jack Pine, Ontario site 1_JW_Ref_O2 (SPAdes) (version 2) | ecosystem: Environmental > Terrestrial > Soil > Boreal...
GATGGCCTGCCGTTTCGCCACCTGCCCCACCAGCCGCTCTCCGGTCTTGGTAAAGCCCACCACGGAAGGCGTAGTCCGCCCTCCTTCTTCATTCGGTATTACCTTGGGTTCGCCGCCTTCCATCACTGCAACGCAGGAATTCGTGGTTCCCAAGTCAATTCCAATAATCTTTCCCATAAAATGCTCCTCCTGAACTTAGATAAGTGCTTTATAATCAGTGTGATTATGATTGCGCTCAACCCCATGCTAAGACCTGAGTGGATCGTTGTCAAGGTTTAGATGCGTTGGCGGGAAGGAAGTTGCGTCTGATTTTTCCCGAATGGGGATGTCCCATCTCTCCGCACCCGCTCCCGGATAAAGAGCCGGCGAAACTTTTTGACAAGCCCGCTTTCTGGCGGTAGTTTAGGGGCGATTATGAAGCTGACGACAGCCCGCACCACCGCCCTTTTCGTTTTTATTCTGCTGATCTCCTTGCTAAGAGCCAGGATCGCAGCCGCCCAGACTTCGCCCGGCTATCGGCAGGGGACGATTACGAAAAGCGATCCCGAGGCACGTAAGGCCTATTTCCTGAAGGGGGCCGAAGCGCTCTATCAAATCAAGAATTGCGGTGACTTCCAGATCGGACAAGCCCTGGATTACCGCGTGGAAAACTTCACGGTCTACATACGCCGGGAGGGCGGGGGCAAGGACTATAAGTGCACGGTGGGAAGCATCGACAGCGGCGGCAACGGCGTCGACACGCCTCAGCCGCCCAAGTATCAGCAAGGCACGATCCTAGGTTATGACATTCGCCGCGACACTAATGTCTTCGGAAGCAGCGGTGCCAATGGAGCTGTCTCCACCGGCACCCGCAAGACCAAGGTGTATCAACTGAAGACAGCTAACCGGCTTTATAAGGTCGACTCCTGCGGCGATTTCGCCGCTTTCGAGGTGGGGCAGGTCGTCGACTTCCGACTCGGCCCGGGTATCGACGGCCAGAGGCTCTACGTCCGCCACGACGGGGGCAAAGAATTCAATTGCAAAATCGACGGTGTGAGTACCATCGAAGACCCCAAGGCCAACGCCGCTCCGGCCGCTGATACCTCGACGAAGCAGTAGCAGCCTCCTCAGGTTCCGTTCCCCGATGTATCCGCCAACTGTCGCGGGGCTCGAAGAGCTGCGACACCCAAAATCATTTTCACGGTATGTGGCTACGATTCGAAAATGGCGTGGCTTTGGCGGAAAAATCTGAAATGGATGGGACCGTGGAATCCCGAGTTTCGCAAAGGAGGGCGAGAAGTGGGCACCCGGCAATCGCTTCGCTCTGACCTTACGGCCGACCGCCGACGCGGCCGTGGCGGGCAAGAGTACCCTGCCCCACTCAAACCAGGATACCCAAAGCCCACACAAAGCTCGCACAAAAAAGCCTCCGCTCGCCCTTGTGGGCTGCGGAGGCTTGATTTGCCGGCCGTGGGTCGCGACTTACTTGGCGGCCGCGGCGTTGGCGGGGTTGAAGGAGTCGGCGAAGGCTTGCGCGTTGGGCGTGCCCACTCCGGTTACGTTGTCCCAGCCCACTTTGGTGTGCAGGGCGGTCGATTCGTTGCAGGTCGTGCCGTCAAAGAAGAAGCTGGCTGACGGGATGGCGCAGTCGGTTCCGAAGGAAAGAGCCAGCGCTGTGCCGGGGATGGAGGGATAGTCCCAAATCGCGCTGAAGAACTTAGCCGGCGGATTTGGAGTGGGGCCGCCCAGGATTTCGGCGGAGGTGTAATTGGTTGTGCCGCTGGCATCGACGAGCGTAGCGGTCACGTTAGTTTTGGAGGTGACGGGAACCACATCGAAAATGGCTCCCGCGGGCAGTGAGTAGACGTGAGAAGCGGCCAGGCCCAGAGCCGGACCACCGTTGGCTACGGACTCCTGGTTAGCAATCGCCCACAGTGCGGAGAACATCGGCGTAGCGACGCTGGTGCCGCCCCACACTTGCCATACCTGTTCCGGAATCTGGCCCGGGATCGAGATGGCAATCACGACTCCGGTGTAGGGATCGGCTAGCCAGGAAACGTCGGGAAGCAGACGGTCCTTGCCGGGCAGGTGCTTCTGATATGCGGGCTTGGCGAAGCCGGCGAGACAGTTATCGTTGGCATCTACGGTGACGCAGGTGCTGGGGCCTCCGCCGGCACCGCCAATGAACCCGGAATCGCCGTAATAAACCGGATCTTCAATGAAGCCCTCCTCGGCGAACAGAGTTTCATTGTTTCCCCAGCCGGCTTGCCAGGCGATGGAGTTATCGGAATTCAGCGCGAGCGTGACGCCCCCGACTGCGGTGGACCAAGGAGAATCCGCGGGATAGCTGACAGTGGTTACTCCGTAGAAGGCGCTGAAGTCGCCATTGTCCCCGGTGGCGAAATCGGCGGAGATGCCGTAGACCGCGGCAAGTTCGGAAAGCAGGTTGCCGGTCTCGAGTTCGGCGGTGGAGACGAAGGCTTCGGGAGCGCCGTAGCTGCCGGAGATGACGTTGCCCAGGCCGTTGTAGATGGTGAGGTATTCCGCCTCGTCGATGTTCAGGAAAGTAGAGTCCGGCGGAACGATGAGGTTAATGTTGGCGCCGGGTGCGACAGCGTGGGCCCACTCGACGTCGATGTTAATTTCGACTTGATCAGGAGCCTCGCAAAAACTTTGCGAGGGAGTGTTGATGATGTTGAAATTCGAGGAAGTCAGCGCGGGCAAGTTGAACTGCGCCGAAAAAGCGTTGGCATCGCTGAGAATGGTGGAGGAACCGCACCAGTCGATGATGGCGATGGTCTGCCCCGTACCGGTGTAGCCCTCGTTGTAAAGGCCAGTGAGATTGTAGGCAGTCTGGATGGCCGGCGGAGTGTAGCCGCAACCCGCGCTGGTCAGCGTCTGAAAATTCAGGTGATTGCCCTTGATGGAGACGGTGGGCAGCGGGCCGCCGTCGGGCGGCGGAGTGGAGAACGATTCGCTCTCCACGCCGTCAAAGCAGTTGGAGTTGTAGAAATCGTTGGGAGTGACGTTGGCTGGCTTGATGGCAGCAGTCGCGCGGCTGACTGAATTGTGGACGGCAGGAAGATTTGCGGTGCGAGACATCGCGGGATGCTCGAATGTGGCAGTGTCGAGTCCGGCAACGGACCGCACCAGGGCAGCGGCAGCGCCCTCGACGTAAGGATCACGATCGTTGGAGCGGACAGTCTGGCCGTGCACCTGGTAATTGTTGAGGGTAACGTGGAAGGCGGTTTGCACATCGCTGACGGTGCCACGCGCCCGGACGAAGAAGTTGTTGGGGCCGACGGTGACGACTTTGAGATTGTGGGATTCGAAAAATTCGCGAACCGTGGCGGCTTCCCGCGCGGTGGGAGCGAAGCGGGCAAGGTCGGCGTTCTTGAGCCAGTGGCGGTAGTTGGGCGAAGTGCGATCGTAAAGCTGCTGGGCGAGCGCATCGAGAGCGGCGCGATCGTGCAGATTGAGCCAGACACTGACTTCGATGGTCTTGGCCGGATCTTCGGCGCCGAGCTTTTTGGCAGTCGAGACGAAGGTGGGTGTGTTATGCGCAACGAGTTGTCCGGCCGCCGCATACGCGGGTAGAACCGCGCCTGTAGTGAGGGTCAGCACAACCAAGCTAAGCACAACGGGGATCAGCCGAATCGTCCGCGCGCGGCCGACGTGAGCTGAGGAGTTCAATGCTACTTTCTCCTGATACATTTACTTCCTCCCTGTAACTGAGTGTTCTGAGAAACATCGCCCGAACCGTCGGGGCTATCTGCGGTGACCTGCTGCGATAGCCTGCGACCTGCGGCATAGGCGCGGTAACTGCCTCTGCAAGCGAAAAGGCAGCCTCGATCGATAATTGAGTTTGCTGAATGCAACGTCGCCGCTGCGCGGTGAGGAGTGGACTGCGCCAATCGCGGCGCGAGGATCGGGACGCGAAAAACCGAAGATCGCGGCGATTCTGTAGAACCATCCGCACAGCACAACAACATAGGGCTAGTAGTAAGCCACTGTTAGGCGCGCCACGTCAAGCACGGAAGCGAAGAAAAATCAGATAATCGTTTGAGTGTGCAGAAAGTTGCATAGAGAGCGCACCAAGCAGGTTGAGGATTTTCATGCGGCAGGGTGGAGTTAGCGTCGGGCCTTGCGGGCGCGGGCGATGCGCGGGATGGATTGCAGATCGGGAATGAGGAGAACGTCGTTCCAGCTTTGGAGTAGATGCTGCACTTGTGCGGCGATGGTGCCGCTGATCTCGAGGACGAGCCATCCGCCAGGACGAAGAGCGGCTTGAGCCTGGGGAATGAGGCGGGCGATGACTTCGAGGCCGGTGGGGCCGGCGAAGACGGCGTTACGCGGCTCGAACTTGCGGACTTCCAGCTGGACTTGATCTTCTTCCGATTCGCCGACGTAGGGAGGATTGGAGACAACGAAGTCGAAAGTTTCCGGGCGCAGGCCGGTGAGGAGATCGACTTCGAGGAAGTGGATGCGGGATTCGAGTTGATGGCGGGCGGCGTTGGCGCGGGCGACTTCAAGAGCGACGGGGGAAATGTCGGTAGCGTGAATTTCTGCTTTTGGAAGTTCTTTGGCGAGCGCGAGGGCAATGCAGCCGGAGCCGGTGCCGACGTCGGCGATCTGGAGGTGGGCAGAGTTGGCTGCATTGTCGACGTGGATCGAGTTGGCAGGCCAGAGTGCCCGCCCCACATTTTCCAGTTCTGCATTTGCTGATTCTGCATTTTCTGAATCTGCCTGAACGCGGGCTAGTTCGAGGACGGCTTCGATGGCGTGTTCGGTTTCAGGCCGGGGGATCAGGACGGCGGGAGTGACGATGAGATCCATGCCCCAGAATTCCTGATGGCCGGTGATGTATTGCGCGGGAACTCCGCGGCCTCGCTCGCCGAGAGCAGCCTGGTAGCGAGTCTGCTCGGCAACCGTGAGTTCGCGCTCAGGGTGAGCGTGGAGATAGGCTCGGTCGCAGTTGAGGGTGAACATCAGTAGGAGTTCGGCGTTCAAGCGCGGGGAAGGGGCGTTGTCGGCGGTGAGGCGGGAGACTGCCGCGGTGAGGGACGGCTTCAGCTGCACGTCTACATTTCAACACAGAGCGGGCGGGGGCGCTGGTCGAGGCCAGCGGCGGTGACCGTCATATGGGTCCCCTTCGAACGTTGCTCAGAGTTTGTGACTTTTTCGAACTTGCCAAAAATCCATGCTGCAAACAAAACAGTTACGACGACAAAATCGTTCGAAAATTCAAGAAAGTCACAAGCTCTCAGGGTAGGCTTTCGCTTCGCTGCGGATGACAGGATTAATGAGAGATGATACAGCTCGAAAGAGATGGAGGCGGAAAGCAGAAACCAGAAACTAGCAACTGCCTTCTAGTGAGGCAATTTGAAGTTGATGGTGACTTCCGTCTGAATCTCGATTGGGTTGCCGTTGAGCAGATAGGGCTTGTACTTCCATTGTTTCACCGCGTCCAGGGCGGACTGGGTAAGAAGCGCGTCGCCGCTGACAACTTTTACTGTGGTAACGCTTCCGGTTTTTCCGACGGTCGCCATAAGTTTTACGATTCCCTCGGTGCGCATGCGGAGAGCATTGGCCGGATACGCGGGCTGGACCTTTTTCAACAGAAGGCCCTGAGAAACTCCCTGCGAAACGGTGAGGGTTTGAAGTATGGGCTTAGCGACGCTGTCGCCCGCAGTCAGATTGGATAAGTTTCCATCGGAACCGGCGGCAGCAAGGCCAACCATGCTGGGGGCGGCAGTATCAGACGCGGGCAGCTTGGCGGCGGATTTTGTGGAACCGTTCTTGAGAATGATTGCCGGAGCAGCGGTCTCCGGAGCAGCCGGCTGCGCGTTCGCCGGAGTAGCGGAATCGGCGGCCGGTGCGGTCTTTGTCGCCGGAGCGGTCGCTGTCTTCGCCGCAGCCTTGGTTGCAGTCGAAGAGGCAGAAGGCTTGGAATTGGCAGAGGGTGCGTCTGCACCGTCATTGTCGGAGTCGTCGCTGGCAGCGCTGCTAGTGGACGGCCCGGAATTTGCCGCTTGCGATTGAGGCGGAGCGGTCTGCATGCTCGGCGAAGATGCCGTGGCAGAAGCTGCTGAAGGCCGAACCGATGCGGGTTGTGCGGGCGCAGGAGCCTTGGTTGGTGCGGATGACGTTTGCGTGGGAGCAGCGGCGGGAACACTGTCGTGCAGCTGTGTCCAGCCGAAATAGATTGCGCAGACCAGGAATACAACCGCCGCGATTCCAAGAAATATCTTCTTGCTCCCGGCGTTTTCAGACTTTTCCGGGAGATTGGCTCCGCCAAATGTGAAAGTGGACGTGGAAGCGGCGGATTCGGCTGGCGCCGAGGCAGATGGATTCGTATCGGCGGAAATCGCGTCGGCGGGCTTTTCTGCGGCGACACTTTCCACGGCGATCTTCTCGGAATATGTTTTGTCGGGCGAGGCGGTCGACTTGCTCTCGCCGGGCGCAGCTGCTTCCGAGGCCGGTGCCACGACTTCGCGGGCCGGCGCTGGAGCGCTTGCAGCTCCACTGCCTGACTGCGACGATGCGGATGCGGTGTTGAGCGTTGCCGGGAGCTTTATCGCAGAGTCGGCCGGGAGTCCGGATTTTACGGCCTGTTGTGCTCCGGCAGTTTCGGTCGCGGCCTTCGCGGATGCGGGGTTGGCCGAGCTCGCGGCGGCTGCAACTGTGGTTTGGATTAGCGGCTTTGCCGGAACGCTCGCGGCAGGCTTCGAGATTGGCGGCACGGCAGGGCGTGGCTTAACTGCAGTCGCCGCGGCTAAGGTCGCAGGCCTTGCGGGCGCGGCGGGCACGGTGCTGGCGGGTTTCGGTGGAACCGGCGTGGTGGCGACTGGTGCGGACGGTTTCGCCGCGTCGCCCTTACGCAGCAGTCCACGAGCTACGCGCAGAGTTCCTTTCGCTTGTTCCACGTTTATAGGTTTGGTCAGCACCAGGTTGGCGCCGATGCGGAATGCCTTGGCCACCCCGGCTTGTCCCTCAACGACGGCGACTGCGAGCGACGCCTGGTTGATCGCGGAATTGCGCGCGCTCTTGAACAGCAAGCTCGCGTTCTGGTCGTTATCGCAGTCGACTACGACGGCATCGAAGTGCTCGGCCATCAATTTCTTGACGGCGGCAAAAGGTTCGACGCACGATTCGACGGCAAACTCCAGCTCGCTCAGGACTTGCGTCACTGTGCGGGCAATTTTTTCATCGGGACAGAAGAGAAGAGCTTGATAACCCATACCATGGTCATCGTAGGTACAGCGGTAAGACGCGGCAAGTTACGGCAGTAATTCATGGGCCATTGACTATGGGAGGCCGGGATGGGTGCCCTCCGCGCCTGAATCCGGCCGTCACGAGCTAACCCAAATCAAATTCAAAAGCGGCGGACGACAGTGTCCGCCCTACGCGGGCAACGTCAGGGGCAGGCTTTGCGGAGCGCCGCACGTACATGGACGGAAGTAATCACTCCGCCCTTCGTGCCGGCTCTCCACGTAGAATGGCGGCCATGCGGGTGCCGTTGTGGCTGAAGATTGCCTGGACCGTTTGGCTGATCGCCTGGGCGCCGATTTATTGGAGCCACTACGGACTGCAGAATTTTCTTTTTTTCTGTGATATCGGAAACATTCTGATCGGGATTGGCCTGTGGCTCGAAAGCCCGCTGATATTTTCGTGGCAGGCGTGCAGTCTGCTGGTTTTCCAGACCCTCTACACCATTGATCTGGCGGGCGCGGTGCTCGGCAGCCACCACGTGATTGGCGGCACGGAGTACATGTTCAGTCCGGACTTGCCACTGTTCATGCGACTGCTCAGCCTGTTTCACGTGGTAACGCCGCCGCTGCTGGTGTGGGCGATCTGGCGATTGGGCTACGATCCGCGCGGGTGGAAATGGCAGACGGTTACCTGCTGGATTGTGGTGCCGGTCAATTATTTCTGGCGTCCGGAATACGATGTGAATTGGGCTCGCGGATTATTTTTTAGAACTCAGCACGCGGTGCCGGCAGCCGTATATCTGCTGGCATATCTCGTGGTGGTGCCGTTGGTGATTTATTTTCCCACGCATTTGCTGCTGCTTCGGCTGAGCCAGCAGTGGGAGCGGCAGGGTTAGCTCTGCGTTCCAGAACTCGGTTTGGGGTTTCGCACCGCCGACTCGGGTTGCGGGTAATCGATGGTTCCCTTGAACGATGAAATGTCTTCCTGGTGAAAATCGGGGAACGGCAACTTTTTATTGTCGCGGAGGTCGGTAATTTTTTTGGCGGCGCTTTCCGCTTTGTCTTTTTCCAGTCCCGAGTCGCGGCTGATATATAGCGTTTGCGAGGGCAGGGCGACGCTGGCGCCGGCGTCGTCGACGAGATCCATGATGCGGAGCAACAGATCTTCGCGGACGGCGGCGAATTCGTTGAAGTCGACGGTGAGGACGTAGGAGACAACTTCCACACTGAGAGAACCGGCAGCAGCAATTTCGGTGAGGCGGACGCGGACGCTCTTAGTATCAATCTTCGGATGACTGTAGAGCATGCGGCGAATTTCCGAGAGCACGTAGCGGAGATGGTCCGCCTTGGTCTCGGGGCGAAAGCCGAGAGTGGTTTTGAAAAGAATCTTGTCGCGACGGCTAAGGTTCTCAACATTGATGGTGGCGACCGTGCCGTTGGGAATTGCCAGCAGAGTGCGTTCCTCGGTGCGAACGCGGGTGGAGCGCAGGCCGATGTCTTCGACGGTTCCGGTGCGATCGCCGAAGCGGCAGGTATCGCCGACGCGGATGACTTCGTCGCCCAGGATGGAAACTCCGCCAAAAAGATTCGCAATCGTCTGCTGCGCGCCGAAGCCGATGGCCAAACCTCCAATGCCGAGGCCGGCAAGAGCGGTACTCATATTGAACCCGAGCGTGGTGAGCGCGGCGAACGCGCCCGTAACGACGATGACGGCTTTAACAATCCGCTCACCGAGCAGCATGAGGGATCCGGTACCGGCGTGGCCGTGGGACAAGGCCCGAGTGCGCACGCCGCGCAGAAACCATCGGAGGGCCCGCCAGGCAATCCAGGCGAAACCCACGATCAGGGCGATCGAAGCGGTCTGAAAATAATAGTGACGTGGCAGCAGCGCGATTCCCAGATAGCGAACAAAAAACTCATGCACCAAAGTGCCTGCCAACAACCACGCCGGGCCTGAAACCGAGCGCCAGTTCGCGATGTCAGAGTGGCCTCGCCACCGCGCCCACCAGCGCAGGGGAATCTCCAGTAGCACCAGAACCAGCCAGCTGATTGCGGCGGCAACCGGCAACGCCAGCAGCAGAGCAAGCCACTGCCACAACGGCATTCCGCCCAACTGGTGCTTCACCAGCACGCTTGGGAGTTTGTGCTCCACTTGGCGCGCTTCCACCTGGTCATAGAGCTCGGGAACTTTGGCCAGCGTGTCGGACGAGACTAACCAGATCTTGCCCGCGACTGGATCGGATACTCGGACGAGATCGAGGTCGACTTCCACATCGCCGGAGGCCATGGTGCCGATTCTCTGGCGTCCGAAGGGGACGCCCTCTTGCGGGATTCCTTCCGGCTGCGTAAAGTTTCCCACCCGCCCGCTGAATGCGGTGCCGTCCATTACATACTTGAGCTGCGTTGCCAGTTGCTCGCCTTCGGCTTGCCGACGCGCAGCGTTCATTTGCAGGTATTGCGCGGCGATGCCGTAGTCGCCGGATTGCGCGGCGCGCAGGAAACCGAGCACCGCGCTGGAAGGAGTGGTGCGGTCCAACGGGTCCGATGGCGTAGTCGTGGTGGGCATGCTTGGAGAAGACTGCAGCAGGTTACTGAGCGATGCCTGAGCCCCAGCAGGAGTGCTGACCCAGAAAGAGACGCAGAAAAAAAGGGCCATCAAAAATATCGTCTTAGGAAATAAACGCATGAACCTTCTCCAACGCGAATTTTGCGCGGACGTGTGGCGGTCGCGGTCGGCTCGAGATTGAATTCAATTGTATCGAAGCGAAGCGGCTCGAAACCAAGCGGCTCGAAACGAAGGAGCTGGAGACGAATCGGCACCAGCGAGTGGCGCGCCAGGCATCAAGGCCGCTTCGGGCGGTAGATGTCCGTGCTGGTGCCGAAGAAAACTTCCGCCGCTTCCATCAAAGTTTCTGAAAGTGTGGGATGCGGATGGATGCTGAGGGCCACGTCTTTGGCGAGCGCGGCCATTTCGATGGCCACCACGCCTTCGGCAATCAACTCTCCGGCGCCGACGCCGACGATGCCCACTCCCAACACACGCTCGGTCTGCGGATCGATGAGCAGCTTGGTCATGCCTTCGGGACGGTCGAGCGTGATAGCGCGGCCCGAAGCTGCCCAGGGGAACTTTGCGACTTTAATGTCGCGATTTTCCTTTTGCGCCTGAGTTTCGGTAAGGCCGCACCAGGCGACTTCTGGATCGGTGAATACGACTGCGGGAATCGCGTGGGGCTCGAATGCAACTTTGTGTCCGGCGATGGCTTCAACGGCTGTGCGGCCTTCATGCGACGCTTTGTGCGCCAGCATGGGCTCGCCGACCAGGTCGCCGATGGCGTAGATGGAAGGGTCGTCCGTTTGGAGTTGTTTGTTTACCTGCACGAATCCTTTGGGTCCGAGTTTTACTTGAGTTTTTTCCAGGCCGGGAATTTCTGAGTTGGGCTTGCGGCCAACCGAAACCAGAACGCGATCGAAAACTTTTTCCCGCTCTTTTACTTCCGGGCCTTCGAAGGTAGCGCGGAGGCCGGCGCCTTCGTCCTTGACAGCGGCGACTGTAGTGTTAAGCAGGATGGTTTCGAACAATTTCTCCAGGCGCTTGTGCAGGGGAAGAACCAGATCGCGATCGGCTCCGGGGAGTAAGCCCGGAAGCATTTCGACCACGGTGACCCGCGTGCCGAGGGCGGCATAGACCGAGCCGAGCTCGAGGCCGATGTAGCCTCCGCCGACCACGAGCAGGGTTCCGGGAATGTCTTCGAGATTAAGTGCGCCGGTGGAATCCATCAGGCGCGGCGAATCGATCTTCAGCGAGGGGACGATCGCGGGGCGCGAACCGGTGGCGAGGACGATGCGGTCGAACGTGAGAGTTTCTTCGGAACCATCGGCCTTGGTAATGCGAACAGTCGTGGAGTTCTCAAATGCGGCGCGGCCTTGCACGTATTTTACTTTCCGCTGCTTCGAGAGGATGCCGAGTCCTCCGGTCAATTTCTTGACGACTCCTTCTTTCCAGGAGCGCAGGCGTGCCAAATCAATTTTCGGCGCGGAAAATTCAATGCCCCAGTCTTTGGCCTGATGCGATTCTTCCAGCAGCTTGGCCACGTGCAGCAAGGCTTTCGACGGGATGCAGCCGCGGTAGAGGCAGACGCCTCCAGGGTTGACTTCAGGATCGATCAGGGTGACGGTCATACCCAGATCGGCGGCGAGAAACGCGGCGGCATAGCCTCCGGGGCCGCCACCAACGATTGCGATGTTAACTTGGGAGTCAGTCATGGCTCATTTCGTAGAGACGTTACTTGCGACGTCTCTGCGCGCAGCGCCGCTCAGCTTACGAGTACCCAGAATTTTACCGTTACCGCCGGCGGGGACGTAGCAAGCCAGGTCTCTACGACGGCAAATCATCCTTGCACCGACAGCAGGAATGGCTGTTCGAACGCTTCAGCGATCCAGCGCAGGAAGCGCGCGGCATCGGCGCCGTCGATAAGGCGATGATCGTAGGAAAGCGAAAGCGGCAGAATCAGACGGGGTTCGAACTTTCCTCCCTCCTTGCCTGCGATCCACTCCGGTTCCATGCGGGAGCGGGACAGACCGAGGATGGCCACTTCCGGATGGTTCACGATGGGAGTGAAGCCGATTCCGCCGATTCCGCCCAGGTTGGTGATGGTGAAGGTGCCGCCTTCCATCTCGGCCGGGGTGAGCTTTTTGTCCCGAGCCTTTTTCGAGAGCTGCGAGAGTTCCACGGCCAGTTCGACAATATTCTTTTTATCCACGTCGCGAATCACAGGAACCAGCAAGCCGCGGTCGGTGTCCGCGGCCACGCCGATGTGAATGTACTGTTTGTAGACGATTTCTTCTTTCTCGATGTCGATGCTGGCGTTGAATTGCGGGAAAACCTTGAGCGCGGCGGCGCAAACTTTCAGAGCGATCGCGGTCACCGTCATTTTGCCGCCGGCTTCCTGCGCTTTGGGAGCGAAACGCGCGCGCAATTGCTCGAGCTCGGTAATGTCGGCGCGGTCTTGTTGCGTGACGTGAGGAATCGTGTTCCAGGATTCGGCAAGATGCTCGGCGGTTTTGCGGCGAACTCCGCGCATGGAAACGCGCTCAGTCTTGCCCCACTTGGTGAAGTCGGGAAGCTTCGGAGCCGCGAAGTGCCCCGCTCGGGGCGCCGCTTGTGCCGCCGAGATAACGGCTGTCAGCAGAGCTTTGGCGTGGGCCTTGACGTTGTCTTCGCTGATGCGTCCACCGGGGCCACTGCCTTTGACTTCGTAAATGTCGATGCCGAGTTCCCGCGCCAGTCGCCGGATGCTGGGCGCGGCAGGAACTGGTTGGCGATGCTCCGTTCCCGCAACTTTCCCCAGTTGCAGAGGCATGGAGAAAGCGGCCGGAGACAGCTGCGGCTGATCGGGAGGCAGTGCCTGCTCCTCCGTTTTTCCCTCGGCGCGAATGGCCGCCTGAAAAGCGAGGCGCGCTCCGTGCTGCCCGGTGACGTGTTCCACGGGGCCGGTTTGCTTGTTCGCAGGTTCGGGTGTGGCCGCGCCGCCTTCCAGCGTGAAGATCACCTGGCCAACTTTGATCTTCTGGCCCTCTTTGACCTTTACTTCTTTGACCACGCCACTCACCGAGGATGGAACTTCCACGACCGCTTTGTCAGTCTCAAGCTCCATCACCGGCTGGCCTTCGGAAACTTTCGTTCCCGGGGCGATCATCAGTCGAACCAGATCGCCTTGCGAAATATTTTCGCCAAGCTCCGGCAAGGTGAATTCACTGGCGCCCGGCTTGGTTGGAGCCTGGGCCGGCGCTCGCCGATCGCCGGTTGCTGTTTGTGCAGGCGCCGCCACACGCTCTGGAGTTGAGGGAGCATTCGCCGCGGCCTCGGGCCCTGCAGCACCGGCCGCCGCGGGAGCCGGGGCAGATGCGGGTGGTTGAGTCGGCGCTGCTGGCGCAGCCGCCGGCTTGGCCGCAACTCCGTTGTCTACGGTGAAAATAACTTGGCCGACTTTAATTTTGTCGCCTTCTTTGACGCGAATCTCCTGCACCGTGCCGCTGACCGACGAAGGCACTTCCAAAACGGCTTTGTCGGTTTCCAGTTCCATCACCGACTCGCCCGCGTTGATTTTCGTTCCGGGTGCGATCATGAGGCGCACGAGGTCGCCCTGTTCGATGTTCTCACCCAACTCCGGAAGTTTGAATTCGATCACTTCTTCTGATTCCTTTTTATGACGTAGCTTTTCTTGCGTACCTTTAATTACGTAGCTTCGGTTTTCAATTTCCAGCAGAGCGGCAGCCCGCATCGACCACTGGAGCGGCCATTACAGTCACTTAGGTATTCGCTGGATTCGCCTTCTCCGGGTTGATGCCTAAGTCCTGAATTGATTTCTGCACAACGTCAAGACCGATTTTCTTTTCCCGCGCCAGCGCTCCCAGAGTAGCCAGCACGATGTGCTTGGCATCTACTTCGAAGAAGTCACGCAGAGCAACACGGTTTTCACTGCGGCCAAAGCCGTCGGTTCCAAGCGAAACTAATTGCCCGGGCACCCACTGCGACAAGCTTTCCGGCAGAACCTTCATGTAATCCGATGCCGCGATGAACGGTCCCGGAGCATCCTTGAGCATCTGCGTCACGTAGGGAACCTTGGCCGCGTCCCCAGGGTGCAGCATGTTCCAGCGCTCGCACTGGTTGGCGTCGCGATAAAGTTCCTTGTAGCTGGTGACGCTCCAAACGTCGGCAGCAACGCCATATTTTTCTTCCAGAATCTGCTGCGCCTTCAACACTTCGTACATGATCGTACCGCTGCCCAGGAGTTGCACGCGCGCCTTAGCGTCGGTCTTAGCCGATGTTTTGAAGCGATACAGACCCTTTAGCACGCCCTCGCGGATGTTCGCTCCTTCGGGCATGTGCGGCATCGGCAAGGGTTCGTTGGTGACCGTGAGGTAGTAGAAAATCGATTCCTGGTCGACGTACATGCGCTTGATGCCGTCCTGAATAATGATGGCGATCTCGTAGGCAAACGCGGGATCGTACGCCAACAAGTTCGGCACCGGCAGCGCGAGCACGTGACTGTGTCCGTCCTGATGCTGCAGGCCTTCGCCGGCCAACGTGGTGCGTCCGGCCGTGCCTCCCACCAGGAATCCCCGGCAGCGCATGTCGGCGGCCGCCCAGATCAAGTCGCCGATGCGCTGGAACCCGAACATGGAGTAGTAAATAAAAAACGGAATGGTATTGATACCGTGATTCGCATACGCTGTGCCCGCGGCAATAAACGAGCACATCGACCCCGCTTCCGTAATTCCTTCTTCCAGAATCTGCCCGTTCTTCGCCTCTTTGTAGTAAAGGAGCGTGTCCATGTCGACGGGCTCGTAGTTCTGGCCGACGCTTGAATAGATTCCGACCTGGCGGAACAGCGCTTCCATGCCAAAGGTGCGCGCTTCGTCGGGAACGATCGGTACGATGAGCTTGCCGAGTTCCGGATCGCGCAGCAACTTCGCCAGCAGCCGCACGAACACCATGGTCGTGGAAACGTCGCGCCCCTCGGTGCCTTTGTGGAACTCCTCGAAGAAAGAATCGGCAACAGGTTTCAGCGGCGTGGCGCGGACTTTGCGCTGCGGCATGTATCCGCCAAGCTGCTGGCGGCGAGCCTGCATGTATTTGATTTCCGGGCTGTCGTCGTGAGGCCGGTAGAAGGGCGCTTCATGCAGCTCGTCGTCAGGAATCGGAATTCCGAAACGCGAACGGAACATCTGCAACTCGTCTTCGTTCAACTTCTTCTGCTGGTGCGTGATGTTCTTGCCTTCCCCGGCTTCGCCCAGTCCGTAACCTTTGATCGTCTTCGCGAGGATGATGGTTGGGGCGCCGGTGTGGTCGACGGCGGCTCTGTAGGCTGCGTGAACTTTGATGGGATCGTGCCCGCCCAGCCGCATGCGCGCCAGCTGGTCGTCCGACAAATGCTCGACCATCTTGAGCAAGCGAGGATCGGAACCAAATAGATTCTGGCGGAAATATGCTCCGCTCTCGACAAAGTATTTCTGGTATTGCCCATCGCTTACTTCGCCAAGACGCTTGACCAGCAGCCCATCGCGGTCATTCTGGATAAGGCTGTCCCAGTCCGTGCCCCAGATCACTTTGATCACATTCCAGCCGGCGCCGCGGAAAATCGCTTCCAGCTCTTGAATGATCTTGCCGTTGCCGCGCACGGGCCCGTCGAGGCGCTGCAGGTTGCAGTTCACCACAAAAATTAAATTGTCGAGTTTTTCGCGCGAGGCCAGCGTGATGGAACCGAGCGACTCGGGCTCGTCCATTTCACCGTCGCCGAGGAACGCCCAAACTTTTCCGCCGGTCGTCTTCTTCAGCTCACGGTTCTCCAGGTATTTAATGAAGCGCGCATGATAGATCGACTGGATCGGTCCCAACCCCATTGAAACTGTGGGAAACTCCCAGAACTCCGGCATGAGCCACGGGTGAGGATAAGAGCTCAGGCCGCCGCCGGGTTTTAACTCGCGGCGAAAATTCTGCAGCTTTTCTTTAGGGATGCGGCCTTCGAGATAAGCGCGAGAATACATTCCGGGCGCTGCGTGGCCCTGGAAATACACCACGTCCCGATCGCCGCTTTCAGTCTGCGCCCGAAAAAAATGGTTGAAGGCGACTTCATACAAAGTGGCCGCAGAGGCGAAGGTCGAGATGTGCCCGCCGATGCCTTCCTGAATCTTGTTCGCGCGCACCACCATAGCCAGAGCGTTCCAGCGCACCAGGCTCTTTATGCGGCGCTCCATTTCCTGGCTGCCCGGAAACGGCGGCTGCTGGCTGCTCGCGATCGTATTCTGGTAAGGCGTGGTCGCCGAAAATGGAAGATTGATGCCGGCTTCCTGCCGGACATGCAACGCCAACTGCTGCAACAGTCTGCCGGCGCGGTTGGGACCTCCCTGGGACAAAACGTAGTCGAGGGAATCGACCCATTCTCGCGTTTCTAATACTTCTAAGCCATCAGTTTCAGTCTGAGCCACGTCTGGTTTCTCCGTCGTCTTAGGCGCAACGCTTAATCATATGCAATCGCGAGGATTTTTGCTGGCGGAAGCTCTCAGTTCCGCTCATTTCTGATTTAGAATCCATCCCGGCGGCCCGGAGCGGTCTTTTTTGGAGGAAGATGCGGAGGTTTTTATGCTGAAGATTGTGTTGCTGCTGCTGGTCGTAATCGGGATGGTTCTTCTGGTTCCGCGATTGCTTTCGAGCGGCACGTTGCCGGCGGTAGGCAGCGCCGCTCCCGATTTCACGCTCCCCACGCAGGAGGGTTCGACTGCGAGCCTCAAGGATTATCGAGGCAAGTGGGTGGTGCTCTACTTTTATCCTAAAGACCAGACTCCGGGATGCACGCGGGAAGCGCACAATTTTCAGGTCGACCAGGCGAAATTTGCCCAGCGTAACACGGTGGTGCTGGGCGTGAGCCTCGACAGCGTGGAGTCGCATAAAAAGTTCTGCGCGAAAGAAGGGCTGAACTTCAAGCTGCTGTCCGATACCGGCCACAGCGTCACGAGGGCTTACGGCTCTCTCACGAACCTGGCCGTGGTGCAGATCGCGGCCCGCAATACCTTCATCATCAACCCGGACGGAAAAGTGGCGAAGGTCTACGGGGGTGTGAACCCGGCGCATCATAGCGACGAGGTTCTTGCCGACCTGGATCGACTTCAGAAATGAACGGCTACAGAAGTAGAAACAGAACCTAAGAGTACGAACTTCTTCTCTTCATCGTCCATTCCGCATTCGTGCACGTTAAACTCAGACGATGGCCACCGCAGCCAACCGCCCCGAATTGCGCAACTCCGCGGGATACCGATTCCCGCCCGGGTTTCAGCGGAACCTGCTGTGGTTTGCATTTCGGAAGTTTCGTCCCGGCAATCCCATCCTCTTGTTTCAACACCTCGCAGAAAAATACGGCGACATCGCGCACTACAAAATCGGCTGGCACCACATCGTGTTCCTGAATCATCCGGAATACATTCGCGAAGTGCTGGTGGTACAGAACGACAACTTCATCAAAGAACGCACGGTACAGCGCACCAGGATGCTGCTGGGCGAGGGCATGATCACCAGCGAAGATGCGCAACACCGGGCGCAGCGCCAGGTGGCGCAACCGGCGTTCCATCGCCAGTGCATCCAGGAATACGCCACCGCAATTGTGGACGAGGCGGCGCGGGCGCGCGAGTCATGGAAGGATGGCGAGCAGCGGGACATCGCCATCGACATGATGCACCTGACCCTCAAGATCGTGGCGCGCACTCTGTTTGCCGCCGACTTGCAGCACGAAGTGCTGGAGCTGGCCGATGCCATCAATCGCATCATGGGCCTCTACAATTTCTTGGTGATGCTGCCCGCGGCGGAGTGGCTGGTACACTTGCGGCCACCGGGCTTGGCCGCGTTTGTGAAGGCGCGCAAACGCATTGACGCAGTGGTCTATCGCATGATTGATGCGCACCGACGACGCAGCGGCCATGGGGGCAGTCTGCTTGACCTGATGCTGGCCGCATCTTCTTATCAAAGCGAAAGCGTTCAAGGGCCGGAGGCGCAGCAGGCGCTGCGCGATCAGGTCATTACGATTTTCCTCGCTGGTTCGGAAACTGTGGCCAACGCTCTTGTCTGGACCTGGTATTTGCTTTCGCAGAATCCTGAGTGCGAACGCCGGTGTCACGAGGAAGTCGATTCCGTGCTGCAAGGCCGCCTGCCTACCGCGGAAGACGTTCCGCGCCTGCGCTACGTGGAGATGGTGATGGCAGAATCGATGCGGCTTTATCCCCCCGCGTGGGCCATGGGGCGTTACGCTCGCAACGATTTTCAGTTAGCAGATTTCCGGCTGCCTGCACGTACCACGGTGTTGATCAGCCAGTTCGTCACCCACCGCGATCCGCGATATTTTCCCGATCCTCTGCGATTCAACCCCGAACGCTTCACCACGGAAGCGAAGTCGAAGCGCGCAAAATTCACTTACTTTCCTTTCGGAGCAGGAGTACGCCAGTGCATCGGCGAATCGTTCGCCTGGATGGAAGGCGTGCTCGTCCTGGCCACGTTGCTCGAGAAATGGAGACTGCGTCTGGTTCCGAATCAGCGCGTCGAGCCGCAACCGTTGATCACGCTTCGTCCGAAGTATGGGATGAAGATGCGGATCGAAAGAAGAGCCTTAGATTAGTTTTTTCCTGACAGGTACATGTCCGCAACGTGTTCCGCGATCTCCCAAGGCTTGCCTTCCGCCAGATTCGTCAGCACCACGACCGTAAAATGATCGTCCACGTAACGCGCAATCGTGGTCTGGAATCCCTGCCACGCGCCGTCGTGGCTGACCACGCGATGACCCCGCCTATTTTCGATAAACCATCCGAAGCCGTAGCCATCTTTGTTCGGGGCGCCATCCTTCAACCTGGCCGGCGTCCACATCAGATCGAAGCTGGAGCGCTTGAGCAACTTTTCGCCGTAAAGGGCAGCGTCCCATTTCGCGAGATCGAGAACGGAGAAATATAAGCTCCCGTCCGCGGTGGTATTCACCATAGGCGCGACCCACTCCTGGTTTTTCAGTTCGCCTTTCACCAACCGGTAGCCCGCGGCGCGATTGGGAACGATGTCAGCTTCGCTGATGATTCGGGTAGTCTGCATTCCCAGCGGCTGAAAGATGCGCTGCTGCAGAAAGTCTCCGTAGAATTCTCCCGTCACGCGGTGAATCAGAATGCCCAACGTGAGGTACCCGAGGTTGCTGTAGTCCCACTTCGTTCCTGGAGGATAGGCCAATGGAACGCCCTCAACCATTTTCAGCAGTTCATCTTCGGTCCAGTCTTTACGAAAATCAAACTTCTCGGGATAGTCGGTGAACCCTGCGGTATGGCTCAACAGCTGACGCACCGTCACTTCCTTCCAACTTGCGGGCGCATCGGAGAAATATTTGGTGAGTGGATCGTCCAGCGCCACTTTGCCTTCTTCCACCAGCATCATCACAGCAGTCGCGGTGAACTGCTTGCCCACGGATCCTGACTGGAAGACGGTTTCCGCTTTCACCGGAGCCTGGAGCTCAACATTGGCCAGACCAAATCCCTCGGCGCGCACAACTTGCCCGCCCTTCGATACCAGCAGCGATAATCCGGGAATGTGCTGGGTCTGCATTTCGCTGCGCACGTAGTCGCCGACAGAATCCGGAGTGGCGGAAGAATTTTGAGCATCGGCAGAAACCAGAAATAAAGTCGATGCCGCGAGCGAGAAAAGTACCGGGAAGAATATTGCTGCAACACCTGCGCGTCGGGAAAGCATGGTGAGTTCTCCAGTGAAATTAGAATCCGCTAGTCTAATTCGTTGCTTTCAATTCGTCGCTTTCAAATTGTTGTATAGTGACTCCAACGTCGCAGTTGAGCGTGAGGATGGGGCTGAAAAATCTCCGAGCTGCCTGCGACAGCCCCCCAGTAAGAATCTGACTTCTTTCCGGATTTTTTCTCCCGGTTGGGCGCGCGCTGAACTTTCAGTTTCACAGTTGTGGCAACAAATATGGGGGGAAGTCCTCTCCAAAGGAAGGATGGCTGCGAGTACCAGGGACGAACGAGTCGGGTGTGAATCAGCCAACCAGGGCCAGAATGATCACGATCGTATCCGGAATACCAAGGTC
>Ga0209006_10001728_pt1 | contig 19805 bp, 18 predicted proteins | sample JacPin_JW_Ref_O2_FD_188567 | JGI IMG/M metagenome (GOLD analysis project Ga0209006, IMG submission 188567) | Forest soil microbial communities from Algoma, Ontario, Canada - Jack Pine, Ontario site 1_JW_Ref_O2 (SPAdes) (version 2) | ecosystem: Environmental > Terrestrial > Soil > Boreal...
TACGGCGCGATGTCGTCATACGAAATCGGCCAGTCCGAACCGAGCCCATCCCGCGTGTACGACCGAAAATCGATCGGCGCAAATCGCAACGCGATGCGGCCCCAGTGATTCGTCCGCCCGCCCACGATCCGCGATCGAAACCAATGAAAATCCGAGCCCGGCGCCGATGTGTACGGCTCGCCCTGGATGTCCCACGATCCGTTCGGCGCGAGAAACTCGCCGAAATCTTGCGCCTGACGCCCGCCGACACCGATTCCGCGATGCGCCAGTTCGTACGGCCACACAAACATCTTGTAGTCTTTTTCCGGATGAACTTCCGGGCCCGCCTCGAGCAGCGCGACGTTCATGCCGCCCTCGGTCAGGATTTTTGCCGCCATGCCGCCGCCGGCGCCCGACCCCACCACAATCACGTCGTACGTCTTCGGCGAACGAATCACTTGCGCCATCAAGCCGCTCCCTTTTCCAGGAATCGCAACCCCATCACAGTTTGAACTCAGCCAGCGAGAATCTCCGTCCGCACATTCTTCAGCACATACATCGCGCGCTCGACTCCCACCGCTCCCGGCAGAATCGGATCCTCATTCTCGATGCTAAGCATCCCGTCATAACCGATGTCCATGTACGCTTGCACAATCGCCTTCCATTGTCCCGCGCCATGTCCATAACCAACCGCCCGGAACGTCTCCGACGCTTCCGCCAGATCCGCCTTCTCCGAAGCGAAGTTCAGCACACCATACTTCGCCACGTTCTCTGGGAAAAAAACCGTATCCTTCATGTGCGCGTGATAAATCGCGCCCTGCTTTCCGAGCAAGCGAATCACTTCCACCGGATCGCACCCCTGCCAAAACAAATGACTCAGATCGTTGTTCGCGCCGATCTCTTCGCCCACCGCCTCGCGCAATTTCAACAGCGTCCGCGGATTGTAGACGACAAAATTCGGATGCATCTCCAGCGCAATCCGGTGTATCCCATGATCGCGGGCAAATTTCACCGCTTCCTTCCAATACGGAATCACCTTTTCTTTCCACTGCCAGTCCAACATTTGCCCGTACTCAGGCGGCCAGCGATACGTAATCCAGTTCGGCTGCGAATCGGTCGGCGTACCCGCCGGGCACCCCGAAAACGTGACGATCGTTTTCACATCCAGAATCTGCGCCAGTTGTACCGTCTTCCGAAAACTCTCCGCATCCTTCGCCGCATGCGCCTTGTCGGGATGCACCGCATTCCCGTGACAGCTCAACGTCATCACGCGAATGCCCTTATCCTCAAACTTCTTCTGCCACGCTTTCGCCTTCGCCTTATCGGCGATTAGCTCATCGAGCGGGCAATGTGGATTGTTCGGATATCCGCCGGTGCCGATCTCCATTGCTTCGACGCCGAGCGCGCTGAGCACATCGAGCATCTGATCGAGTGACAAGTTGTCGTACACAGGATCGAACACGCCGATCGGAATCTTTTTCTTCACGCCGCTGCTCTGCCCAAGCCCCGCACTCGAACCTTCAGCACTCATCGACGCGCCCCCAAAACCCGGAATGCCCGCCGCGCCCGACTCGCGCGACGCCGCCGACGCAATCCCCGGCATCGCTGCAGCCGCCAGCAACCCGCCTCCGGTAGCCGCCAAAAATTTGCGCCGGTCGATGTTCGATTCGTTGCGCTCGCTATCCTTCAAGGTCGCCTCCGCGGCACCACAAATATTGAATCGTATGAACGGCGGCATTATATACGCGCGTTTTGCAGGACGGGAGATTTTCCGTTTCGTTTTTCAGAATTTGCAGACCAGCGACAAGAAAGGAATGAGTATAGAAGTGAACGAAAATGCTGAAGAATCGGGTTGGCGATCAGCCCACTCGCCGCGGCTGAATCGCAGTCAACGCCGGAATCGATCTCGGCGCTACCAACACCCGCGCGGGCGGCTGCTTTTTATTCTGGATCGCATCCACGATCATCTCGATCGCCTGCCCCGTATTCGGCGGCACAAACACCGTCGCCGCAAGCTGTCCCGTTCGGACCCAGGCCTGCCCCGTATTCGGCAACCCGTCGCACCCAATGAACGGCAGCTTCAGCCACCGATCGCGATCCATCTCGTTCGGCAATTCCTGAAACGCTTTGCGAGCGCCCATCGCCATCGAATCATCCTGCGCCGCCACCGCATCGATTTGCGATTTCTGCGATGTCGTCAGTTTCAGCCAAGACCGGACCGCGCGCAGCGCGCTCTCTTCCGTCCACTGTGCCTTCAACAAGGTCGCCTGGATATTTGCAGGCTTCGTCTCCTGCATTCCCGCAGTCCGCTCTTTCGCCGCCGAATTTTCCGACGGTCCCTGCACATAAATCACCGACCCGCCCTTCGGCAGCAGCGCAGCCAATTGCCGTCCCTGCAACCGCCCAATCTCCACGTGATCCGACGTCACGCCAAACATCGGCGCATTGGTCAGCCTGCGCAACTCGTCGAGGTAAGACGCGTCACGATTCAGCACCGCCCAGCCGATTCCCGCAGTCGCAGCCGCCCGCGCCACCTGCGGCAACGCCGTTCCTCCGACCGGTTCGAACACCACCGCATCCGGCCGCTGCTCCGCCGGCGCCTGCACCACTTTCAAAATCTGCGTGCTCTGATTGATCGCGTCGTTGTCGGCGTAAATAATTTCGACGGTCACGCCTAGCCGATTCGCCGCCTGTTCCGCGGATTGGGCCTGCTCAATCTGGTAGTCGTTATCGTTGGTCGTCAGAGAGACGACAATGCGTAGTTTTTTCGCCATATCGCTCGGGTCGAGCCGTCAGAAATCTTTCTCAAGCTATACATTACAACGGACCTCCGACCCCGATTGCAAATCCTTTGCTTGGCGTGCGCCCCCAATAACGACTCCGCGGAGACGTATCCACCTTTCAACACACGGTGAGCGAGCGTCTAACGGCCACCGCTCGTCTTCCGCAGCATAGACTCGGAAATCGGATCAGGAAGGGGGAAGAAGGTGAAAATGGTAGCCCGGACGGGAGTCGAACCCGTAATCTTCACCTTGAGAGGGTGACGAGTTAACCGGTTACTCTACCGGGCCACGCGCAACAGTTTATCGTGTTCAACGAACTTGAGCAATCAACCGTGACCGCATCTATCTCGTGTAGGGGCGCAGCATGCTGCACCCCAGCTTGCCCGGGTGTAATCCCTGCCTTCGCCTCTTGTCTCTTCGTTTGAATACACTCGCTATATCGAAATCGTGGCCAGCTCTTGTCGTTATTTCATTCCTTCGTTGCTTCTTTACTTCAGCTTTTCGCCGTTAGCTCCATCACCGCGCGATGCGCCTGATCGATCGCCTCATTCGTATACGCGTTCGCCCCCGCGTCCGAATTCGCGATCGCAATCTTGCCAAAAGGCTTCCGCCCGATCACCCAAGGCTTCTCTTCTTCCGTCCATTGCGGATCAAACAAATAATTCGGCGTGTACGCATACCCATGCGCCCAGCGATTCACTGTGATCCCTTCAATGTCGTGCGCCGGATCAAATCCCGCACCGCCCAGCATCCGCCCCAACTGATCGCGAACGTTGCGTTCGAACGTCGCAAACGGCGTCCCCATCAACTCTCCGCGCCCCGCCCGATACTGATCCCGCATCGGTAATCCCGGCCGGCACGGCGTCCGCAACATAAACAAAACCATCGGTTGCTCCGGATCGCTCGGAAACGTGTACTGCCCGATGCTCACCGGAAAATCCATCGCCGTATACGTGTGATACCCGTCCGGCGCAACGATCTGATGCACGCCCAGCTTCGAAAACGAAGTCCAGTTCCGCAGCGCGACGTGCGTATACACCAGCGGCGTCTTCACCAGGTACGCCATCGCATCTTTCTGTTTTTCCGGCAACTCCGGGCAAATGTAAGGGATCATCATGTTGTAGCAGGCGAGCACACAATTCTTCGCCCGCACCGACTGCAACACTCCGCCGCGTGAAGACGTGACCTCGACTTCTTTCTCGCCGCCGTTCGTCGCGCCGCCACTCGCCGCCACATGCGTCACATGCACCGCCGTGCTGTTCAGCCGCAGCCGCACGCTCGCATCCTTCTGATCGAGCTTGCTGTAATCCGCTTTCGCCGTAACCACATCTTCCATCGTGCTGCCCGGCATCGCCCCCGGAATCAGCGCCCGCACCAGCAGCCGCGCCACCGACGCATTCCCATCCGGAAAATGAAAAATGTACGGCTCTTCTTTCTCCAACTCTGGCAGCCCCAGCCCCTGAAACCCCGCATACAAAAACGACTCGTAATCATCCGGCGAGTTGTAGCAAGCCGACGCCGACACCGCGTCAATCCCCACCCCGAACAAATCGTGTGGAAACGTCTGAAAAAATTTCAGCGCCTCCGGCGTCACCTTGCAGAACTTCGTCAAATAATCCGCATAGCTGATCGACCCAAGCTTCCGCTGCTTCTGCTCGACCGACAGCCCATCCATATAATCGACTTTTTCCGTGTAAACGCGCGCGATGTCGCGCCGCACCGCAGCCGAAAGCGGCGCCTTCGCCAAAAACTCCGGCCAGGGCGTCGTATTGAATCCCGTCAGCAGTCGATCTTCGCCAAACGTCTCCTTGTCGAAAAACGCTGCCGTCCCTAATTTCGTATAAAGCTTCCGGTCGTACGCCTTGTAAAACCGCTCGACGTCGATCCCAATTTCCGCAATCAACTCCTTCGCCACCGCGCTGTACAGCCCTGGACTCTCGATCGACTGCGTCCCGCCATAACTCAATAACATCCGCCCGCCGGCCGTGAACTCATTCCGCTTCGCATGCCCGCCAAAATCATCATGATTATCGAGAATTAAAATCCGCGCGCCGCTCCCCGCCGCCTTCCGAAAAAAATACGCAGCCGCCAGCCCGCTGATCCCGCCGCCCACCACAACGAGGTCGTACGTTTCATCAACTTTCGTCGCCGGCCCGCCCGCATCCCATTTCTTCCCATCGCGCAACCCATGCGCGTAAGTAAAAGACCCATCATGATTCCCGCGTATCCCCGTCAACGCCGGCGGGTAATACCCCGCCGCGTTCTGCGGCTCATCGCCACCATCAGCGCCAGACCCGCCGGTGGTCACACGCCGCGCGCCACCGACACCCTTCGCGTCAACAACACCCGCCGCGAGCAGCGTCTCCCCAGCCAACGCTCCGCCCACCCCAACCGCGACGCCATTCAAAAAATCGCGCCGCGAAATCGGGCACTTCATGCCCAACTCCCGATCCTTCTTCTCTTCGCTCATTCGACCGACCCTACGGAAGGAACCTACTGAACCCCGCCATTCTACGCCCGAACCCCGATCACCCCTGAATCCCGATCAACCAGGCGGCCAACCGAACTCCCTCCCCCCCAACAAATGCAAATGCAAATGCCACACCGTCTGCCCCGCCCCGCGTCCGCTATTCACCACCGTCCGATACCCGTCCGTCAACTTCAACTTCCGCGCCAATTCCGCCGCCACCAACTGCATTTTCCCAATCACCGCCGCATCCTCAGCGCTCGCCTCGCTCAACGACGCAAAATGCTTCCGCGGAATAATCAATACATGCGTCGGCGCCTGCGGCCCAATATCCTCAAACGCAAACACATCCTCATCCTCATACACAACCTTCGACGGAATCTTCTTCTCCGCAATCTTGCAAAACAAACAATCTCCGCTCATTGGTTCTCTCCCGCCGCCTCGCCGTTATCCAGGCGCCCGTTATCCACACGAAAAATCAGCGGCATTACCCCTTCGCGCGCATGCAACTCCTCGCTCATCTTTTTCGCTGCATCCTCGCCCGCGATCTTTCCGACGTGCACACGATAAAACGCCTCGCCCTTCGGCGAATGAAACGACTGCAGCTCCACCGACGGATAATCCGCGCTCAATCGACGCACCAGCTTCTCCGCATTCGCCTTATCCTTAAATGCTCCCACCTGAATCGTAAACGTTCCCTCATTCGGATCGATCGCCGACAAAATCTCCAGCTGCACCGTCACCACGCCCGGCCCGATCGACTCAATCTGCTTCGCCGCCGCATACGACAAGTCGATGATCCGGTTGTCCACAAACGGTCCGCGATCCGTAATCCGCACCGTCGTCGATTTCCCGTTCGTCATGTTCGTCACGCGCACCATCGTGTTGAACGGCAGCGTCCGATGCGCCGCCGTGAACTTATACATGTCATACGTTTCGCCGTTCGAAGCCTGCCGCCCATGAAACGGCGCCCCATACCATGAAGCTTTCCCTTCTTCGTAAACATTCCCGCCTTCATGAGGTTTCGGCGCAGCCGCCGCAGGTGAAGACGCCGCCGGCCGATTCCCCGGCTCAGCCGAGGGCGCAGGCTCCGGCGTCGTATTCGTTACAGGCGGAGCCGCGGCAACCGGCTGTCGCCCGCCGCAACCGGTCACAAGAATCGCCGCGCAGCACAGCAATGCCGCCAGCGACAGCGTCAACCATCGCCCGAGCAATCGACCGCTCAATTGAAGTGAAGGAATCTCTACCGCGAATTCGACCATCACGATCGAGCCGCGCTCATGACTGCGGATCTTGCGGCGCTGGCGGATTTTGTGTCGAAGCCGCCGGCGGATTCCGCCGCGACATCCGTGCCTCTAACTTCTGCGCAAACTGATCGAGCTTCCCCGACACGTCACGCAAAAACGACGCCGTCCGCTTCTCCGTCTCCGGCGCCAACTCCTCATCTACATAACGCCGCAGCCGCTCCATCTCAGCATCAATCCGACGCCCAATCTCTTCAAAGTTATCCATGCAATCCTAAGCCTCGTAAGGGCCGGCACGCCGTGCCCGTCTTCGTAATTTCACAGCTCGCGAAAATATCGCCCATCCAAAACTAGGCCGGATTCCCCCGCTCTGTCCACCCTTTTCCGCCACCACCCTGTAGCCGCGATCGCCTTCCAGATCGCGGGGTTTAAATGCCAAACCGCCCTGGCCTCAACCCTCGCCACCAATTCCTCCGCGCTCCTCGGCGCCCTCTGCGTCTCCGCGTTATCCTTATTTCTTCCTGCCGCCACTTGCAACCGTAAGCCCTCCGCTCGCGTCTGACCCCATTAGCCCTCTCGCGACCGTCAGGCTAAAATCGAAACCACACGAATGCGCCCTCTCCTAACCACAGCCCTGCTCCTCTGCCTCTCCATACCCGTCTTTGCGCAACAACAATCCCCTCCGCAACCACCCGCACCCGACGTTAAACTCACCGTCCGCTCCAACCTCGTCATGGTCCCCGTCTTCGTCACCGGCGGCGACGGCAACGTCGTCTTCGGCCTCAGCGCCGAAGACTTCTTCCTCAAAGACAACGGCGCTGCGCAGGACATCCGCATCGAAGACGACACCGACGCCCAGCCTCTGGCTCTCGCCATCGTCGTCGAAACCGGCGGCAACGGCGCGCGTCATCTCGACGATTACCGCGCTCTCGGCTCCATCATGGACGCCCTCATCGGCAACGTCGAACACACCGTCACCGTCATCGCCTTCGACCGCACTCCGCATATCATCCAGCCGTTCACTTCCGACACCGACGAAGCCTCCGTCCAACTCGCCAATCTCAAAGAAGGCGACGGCGGAGCCTCCATCCTCGACGCCGTCAGCTTCGCCGTCGATCAACTCCGCACCCAGCCTCCAACCTATCGCCGCGCCATTCTCCTCCTCAGCGAAACCATCGACCAGGGCAGCGAAACCACTCTCGACGACGCCGTCCACTTACTCAGCGACACCAACACCTCCTTCTACAGCTTCGCTTTCAACAGCACCCACTCCGCCGTCGCTCACGAAGCCTCAAAATTCGACAGCAAAACTCCCAACCCCGCTCACGGCTGCTTCAGCAAAAAAGGCGCCGACGCCGAATACGAAGGCCACTACAGCAAACAAGTCCTCGACTGCATCAGCCAGCTCGCCCCGCCGCTGCGCCTCGCCACCATGGCATTCATCGCCGCTCGCGGCTCGCTCAAAGACAAAACCGCCGAAACCGTCGCCGACCTCGCCGGCGGCCGCTACTTCTCCTTCAAAAGCGAAAAAGATCTGAAAGCCGCGCTCATCAAACTTTCCAACGACGTCCCCAATTACTACGTCCTCAGCTTCCGCCCCACCACCCCAACCCCCGGCATCCACGCCCTCCAGGTCGGCACCCTCCATCGCGGCCCCTACAACATGAACGCCCGCCGCGAATACTGGATCGACGACGACACACCAAAACCCGACGCCTCAAAGTGAGGTTTGTACGAAATGAATTGCAGCTAGGTCAGCGCAGCATCACGTTTGGAATTTCAGCCACTAGCGGGACGTTGGTGCCGCACCCTCAGATTCTACAGGGTGCGGGTTTTGGCCAGGCGGCCACCCAACTCACGACGAAGCCCCAGTCTGATCGATCACACCCTGTAGCCGCGATCGCTTCCAAGATCGCGGGATTTAGATTCCACCCCACGCAACTCACCACGACAATAACCATCAATCCAGCGTGTCATCCCGACCAAAGCAAGCCAACACCTTTTCCTTCGCGTTCGCTCCGTGCGAACGCGTCGGCTTGCGCAGTGGAGGGACCCTGGATTGATTTCAACCCCTCCACAACTCGATGAGATCAATGCAGAACGTCGCGAATCTCTTCCCTTTCGACTTTCAACTCTCGACTTCCGGTATCATAGAGCGCCGCGAATTCGCTCGGAGGACCGTTGCCGCTCCCCTATCAATGGCAGTACCGCCTCGACCGCTGGAAAAACTCCATGCGCGGCCTCTTCGGCGGCGGCAATCAAAATCCGCGCCCTCAAATTTGTCCCGCCTGCGGCTCCCTCGTCGGCATCAACGCCACACGCTGTCACAACTGCGGCACCAATCTCCGCTTCTCCATGGCCAAAGTCAGCAAAGGCCTCTCCGAACTCTTCGGCGGCCACGCTCCCGTCACCACCGGCCTCCTCGTCCTCAACGTCATCATGTTCGCCGTCGAGTTCATGGCCATGGCCGCGCACGGCCAGGCCGGCGGCCTCGCAATCCTCTGGGGCATGGGCGGCGAATCCGCCTATCGACTCGGCGCCAGCTTTCCCTTTTCGATCTTCGTCATGCACGAGTGGTATCGCCTCGTCACCGCCACCTTCCTCCACGGCGGCCTCATCCACATCGGCTTCAACATGATGATCCTCATGGACATCGGCCCCGTCGTCGAAGAACTCTACGGCTCCGCCCGCTTCTTCTTCCTCTACACCGTCACCGGCGCCGCCGGATTTTTCTTCAGCGCATTTTTCGGCGGCCGCGCCTCTCTCGGCGCTAGCGCTCCCATCCTCGGTCTCATCGGCCTCATGATCGCCGTCACCACCCGCCGCGACGGCGCCCACATGCAGCAGCTCCGCTCCCGCCTCATCTCCTGGGTCGTCTCCATCTTCGTCTTCGGCTTCCTCGTCCCCGGCGTCGACAATTGGGCCCACGGCGGCGGCCTCCTCTCCGGCTTCATCCTCGGCCGCATCGTCGCCGACCACGAACCTCGCACCCCCGCCGAGCTCCGTACCGCCCAGATTCTCGGCTGGATCACCGCCGTCCTCGTCGTCTCCTCCTTCGTCCTCATGTTCCTCCACTACAACGACCCTCTCCCCGGCTCCTGATCTCTCTGCCCACTGGGTGCCGCACCCTCAGCTTTTAGAGGGTGCGGGTTTAGACTCAACGTCACCCACATCATCCTCCTCACCACCCACCCCTCCTCACTCCCTCTCTTCCCTTTCAACTTTCAACGGTCGACTGTAAACTTGCTTCTCCCTCATGGAACCCCACTCCATCGTCGTCATCTCCCTCCACACCCCCAAAGAAAAAATCTGGGGCGAGCTCCTCTCCTTCAACACCGCCGGCGTCACCATCCGCGGCATCGATCTCAACTCCTTCGACCATTTCATCCGCCAGATCAACGAGCCCGACTCCGAACGAGTCGGCGTCCCCACCCTCTTTTTCCCCATGACTCGCATCGAGCGAATGACCCTCGACGAGCCCAGCGGCTCCATCCCTTCCATGGACGAACTCTTCTCGCGCAAAGTCGGCCGCCGCCTTATCGACTATCTCGCTCAGTTCGCCTGAATCTGCGTTATCCTCCCATCACATGCAGCAACAACGACGACGGATCTTCACCGTACCCAACCAAATCACCCTGCTCCGTCTCGGCTTCCTTCCGATCTTTCTGACCCTCATCGCCTATCAGCGTTATCGCTGGGCGCTCCTCGTTCTCGTTGTCGCCGGTCTCAGCGACGCCATCGACGGCCTCCTCGCCCGCAAACTCAATCAGCGCTCCTCCCTCGGCGCATACCTCGACCCCATCGCAGACAAACTCCTGCTCTCCTCCTCCTTCATCATCCTGGCTTACAAAACGCGCATCGCCTGGTGGACCACCATCATCGTCATCAGCCGCGACATTCTCATGGTCACCGTCGCCACCGTCATCATTCTCATCTCCGGCTATCGCCCGTTCCCGCCCAGCATCCTCGGCAAGCTCACCACGTTCTTCGAAATCGTCTTGGTCTTTACTGTCGTCCTCACCGCCGCCTACCCCCAATTTCACTCACGTCTTCTCCACAACACCCTCGTCGACATCGTCACCTTCTGCGCCGCCGCCTCCGCCCTCCACTACTCCTTCCTCGTCACCCGCCACCACCCACCGCCCGCCCAAACCTCCGCCAGCATCGACTAACCACGCGCGCATTTCGCGTCGCCGAGTCAGACGCGACGCTCTAAATTTTTCTTCGGATTTTCGTACTTCGAGGAAGGTTCTTCGGTCTATCGCTTCGGGCTGGCCTTTGGTGCCGCAACCTTTTTGGTTCTAGAAGGGTGCGGGTTTAAACCTAACCTTGCTCAACTCACAACGACCATCACGATCGTTTCAATCGCCACCCTGTACCCGCGATCGTTTCCCAGATCGCGGGGTTTATATTCAACCCTACCCATCCGTTACCACTTGCCAAAAATTCTCAATCACTTCTTTGCGCTCGTCGTAGACCAACCATTGACGACATACGTATTTGTCATTTTCCCAAAGCTCGCAGTGCAGAACTCCCCGCTGCCAACCTCTTCCCGGGAACACGGATCACGTCACCTCGCCGACTCATACGCCTGCCCCAACCACCACAACGCATCCCTCAAATCATCTTCCGAGTGAATCTCAAACGAATGCCACCGCTGCGCCTTAATATTCGTCCCCGTCCCCAACCGCAAATCCCGAGACGCCCGATCCGTCTGCGCCTCCGACATCGCCTTCATCTTGAAAATAATCCCATTCGCCGACCCAATCGCCCGCGTCACCGGCAACGCCGCAAACACCGCCCCGCCCCGGTAATACCCAAGCATCCCAAACATCGCTTTCGACGTAACCCCCGGCCACGTCCGCACTTCCTCCCCCAGCATCGCGCACAAATACTTCATCTCATCACTGATCCGCGCCATCTTCGGCCGGGGTTGTGCCGCAACCGCAGCGCGCGCCCGGCGCCCGGCGCGAGACACACCACTCGCCTTGCCCTTCTGCTTCGTCCTTATCCGCTTGTTCTTTGAAGATCCGCCCAAAACGCAGTCCCCGCTACTGCGCCGCAACCGGCATCTTCGCCGGCCCGCCCTGTGGAATGATCAGCTTCGGTTCCGTCACCGCTTGCACCGCCTCAATAGTCGTATCCGGCGCCAACTCTCGAAGCACCAGCCCCTCCGGCGTCACATCGATCCACGCCAACTCCGTAATGATGTGATCCACCACCTCCACACCCGTCAGCGGCAGCGTGCACTTCTTCAAAATCTTCGCCTTCCCATCTCGCGTCGCATGCTCCATCGTCACAAACACGCGCTTCGCCCCCGCCACCAGGTCCATCGCCCCGCCCATCCCCTTCAGCATCTTCCCCGGAATAGCCCAGTTCGCCAGCGTCCCCTTCTCATCCACTTGCAGCGCTCCCAGCACCGTCAAATCCACATGCCCACCGCGAATCATCCCAAACGAATCCGCCGACGAAAAATACGTAGTCCCCTTCAATTCGCTAACCGTCTCTTTCCCCGCATTAATCAAATCCGGATCAACCTGCGCCTCCGTCGGATACGGCCCCACCCCCAACATCCCGTTCTCCGACTGCAAAATCACCTCAATCCCCTCCGGCACATAATTCGCCACCAGCGTCGGCATCCCAATCCCCAAATTCACGTAATACCCATCCCGCAGCTCCAACGATATCCGCCGCGCAATCCTCTCCCTCTTCTGTTCATCCGTCAGCGCCATCGACTCATTTCCTCACCGTCCTCCGCTCAATCCTCTTTTCATACCCCGCGCCCTCAAAAATCGCATTCACATAAATCCCCGGCGTATGCACGTTATCCGAATCCAGCCCCCCCAACTCCACCAACTCCTCCACTTCCGCAATCACATACTCCGCCGCCGTCGCCATCATCGGATTAAAATTCCGCGCCGTCTTCCGGTAAATCAGATTTCCCCACCGATCGCCCTTCCAAGCCTTCACAAACGCAAAATCCCCGCGAATTCCTCGCTCCAACACATACTGCCGCCCATCAAACTCCCGCGTCTCTTTCCCCTCCGCCACCATCGTCCCAACGCCCGTCGGCGTGTAAAACCCCGGAATCCCCGCCCCGCCCGCTCGAATCCTCTCCGCAAACGTCCCCTGCGGATTCAACTCCAGTTCCAACTCTCCCGATGTCACCAACTGCTCAAATAACTTGTTCTCCCCCACATACGTCGAAACCATCTTCTTCACTTGCCGATTCTGCAACAACAACCCAATCCCAAACTCATCCACCCCCGCATTGTTGCTGACAATCGTCAGACCCTTCGTCCCCCGCCTCCGCACCGCCGCAATCAAATTCTCCGGTATCCCACAAAGCCCAAACCCACCCATCAGAATGGTCGCCCCATCCCTAAGCTTCTCAATCCCCACATCCGCCGACCCAATCCTCTTATCCACGGTATCTCCACCGCCGCTTGCCGTCGCTTTTTGCCGCCGCTCTTGCCATCGCCTTTTGCCGTCGCCTTGTGGGTCGCGGCTTCAGCCGCGACATTAAACTACCCCATGCGAGGGGCTTTACCCCTGAACGACGATGCTCAAACCCGCTTACCTGTTCCGCCCGTTCGCCCAAAGTGTACCCACACCCCCATTCCCAAGCCAAGCCCGCTCGGCCGCCCAGTAAGCTAGGTGTCATCAACTCAGTCCCACTACACACCCGTCCGCCCACATCTGTGCTCATTCAGAATGATTGTTGACACGCACTCCGAAGAGTTCTATCAGGTCGCCTCTCACTCGTTGGAAATTCCCGCCCTCAATCAAGAACTACTGGCTTGGGAAACCACCTAAAACACCATCCGTCCCCACCAAGCCTCCACCACCTCACCCCTCACCAGTTCCTCCTCCAATGGCATTCCCATCGAAAGGACTGACTGTCAACAATCCACTGGACGAGTTCAACATCTTGACAAACGTTACAAATAAGGTATGATTGTGCTGTAGATAACTACGCCCGCCGAATAAATTCCCAAATCGGAACTGTAATCGACCGCCGCCACCCTGTAGCCGCGATCGCTTCCCAGATCGCGGGCCTTTTCGGTCCCCATATCGAATAAAAAGCGAAAGTAAAAAGGACCCAATCACATTACTTTCAACGACTTACGCACTCCCATTTTTGGAAGGTTTTAAACCGCCTATTCCCAACAACTTCCCCACTCTCACAAAAACAACCCGGGGGTATCCCCCTACCGTGTGTCCAAAGAGTTAACGGTCGATTTTGCGGCCTCTAACGCGGCCGCCTCGGCCCGCCAATCCCAACCAATCCCGGCACCGCCTCCGGATCCGCCGCCACCACCAACGTCGCCACATACCCATCCGAGAGCTGCGTCGACGTAACCGGCGTCATCTTCGCCACAGACCCCGCACCGCCTTGCCCCTTAAAAACCATGTCCTCATCCAGGGTCGTCCGGTGAATCTTATGCCCCGAGTAAGGCGCCGTCGCCTCCACAAACCGGCTCACATCCTCCGGAAAAAACAACTGCCCCGTATGCGCCACATGCCCCCCGGCATATACCTCGACGCCCGCATGCGCAGCATCGGCGTTCGCGGCCTTCGTCGCACCGCCGCCAACATGCACCTTCATATGAATGTGATTCACCCGCCCCGGATAGTGCCCGGGATAAATCGTCTTGAACTCAGCCGTCCCCTGCGCATCGGTAATCTGCACGCCGCGCAGAAAAACAAGATCGTCCGTGGTATGCGGCTTCGGCGGCATTCCGCCGGGACCGCCAGGCCCTCCCATTCCGGGGCCACCCGGACCGCCAGATCCACCATTCGGAGGCGGCCCGGGCGGCCGCCCATCAGGCCCCGGTCCGCCGCCCGGACCAAATCCGATGTTGCTCTTTGTATAGCCCGAATAAACTCCACCGGCATCGCAATGCCAAATATCGAGCGCCGCATTCGGAATCGGCGCGCAAGTCTTTGCGTTCACCACCGTGATGCGCACGCGCAGCGGCACCCCCACTTTTCCTTCGGTGATGTCGCTGCGCAAAAGTTCGCGATCGACGTAGTACGGACCTTCTTCTTGCTCCGGATTGAAAACACAAGTCGGCGGCGGAGCAGCCGCAGCGCGCAACCGCATGCTCTTCGCAGCCAGCGGCAAAGCCGTCGCCGCCGCCGCGCCGCTGCGAATAAATTTTCGACGTGTCCACTTTTTCTCGATCGACATGCTCTTTCCTCTTGTAGGGGCACGGCATGCCGTGCCCGCCTCTGCGGGCGACCTGTGCAGCGTTGTACTAATTTCCACCCGCCACGGGAATTGGTTCCAGCGATTTTCTTTGCAGAACGGCTAAAAATCCGGATGATAGAGGCACTTCAACCGACCTGACGGAATCTCTCGTGCCCAAAGCGTCGCGCCGGTTCGATTGCAATAACGATTTTCTCGAGGATGGTCAAAACAAAATGCAAATCACTTCGCAAACCCATGACGGTTCGCGTAAGCGCCGCGCAGTGTTCGCGCTCGCAGGAATATTCCTAATCGCGCTCGTCGCGGTATTGATCGTGACGCAGACAAATGTGCTCGCGCAGCAACGGCATCACCTCGGCGAAAAATTCGATCGCAACCATCCCTGGATGAATCCAAAGCTCTCTCCCGACGAGCGCGCCGCAATGGTGCTGAAAGAACTGACGCTCGACGAAAAAATCGATCTGCTCCACGGGATGGGCATGCCGAATTGGCCGCGCGACGTGCAAAATCCCCAACCCGAACTCGCCAATGGCGGTGCCGGATTTGTGCTCGGCGTCCCGCGACTCGGCATTCCCTACATTCAAATGAGCGATGCAGCCTACGGCGTGCGCAGCAGCGGCGAAAACGGACGCTACTCCACTGCGCTTCCCGCAAACATCGGCGCCGCCGCAAGCTGGGATCCCGATGCCGCTTGCTCCTACGGCCGACTCATCGGAAAGGAACTTCGCGCGCAGGGCTACAACATGACGCTCGGCGGCGGCACCAACATCACGCGCGAACCGCGCAACGGCCGCACCTTTGAATATCTCGGTGAAGATCCAATCCTCGCCGGAACGCTCGTCGGAAACCTGATGAAGTGTGAGCAAGCCGAACACATCATCGGCGACATCAAGCACTACGCCGTCAACGATCAGGAAAATGGCCGCAACGAAGTCAACGTCATCATCGGCCAGCGCGCCATGCGCGAAAGCGATCTGCTCGCGTTTGAAATCGGCGTCGGCATCGCCGATCCCGGCGCGGTGATGTGCTCCTACAACGCCGTCAACGGCGACTTCGCCTGCGAAAACAAATATCTGCTCACCGACGTTCTGAAAAAAGAGTGGGCGTTCAAAGGTTTTGTCGTTTCCGATTGGGGCGGCACGCACAGCACCGTGAAAGCAAGCGCTGCCGGCCTCGACAACGAAGAGCCACTCGATGAATTTTTCGGCGCGAAACTGAAAGACGCCGTCGAAGCGGGCAAAGTCTCGCAAGCCGAACTCGACGAACACGTTCGCCGCGTCCTGCGCTCCGAATTCGCAACCGGAATTGTCGATTATCCGACACAGAAAGGCGTCGTCGATGTTCTCGGTGGCCTCGAAACCGCCCGCAAAATTGAAGAATCGAGCGCGGTTCTGCTAAAAAACGAAAAAGACATCCTGCCGCTAAAGGCTTCTTCGCTGAAATCGATCGCCATCATCGGCCCGCACGCCGACGAAGGCATGATCTCCGGCGGCGGCTCAGCCCAAGTCGATGCGCCCGGCCGTCCGAACGCAGGCTGGCAAGCTCACGTCTGGTTCCCAACATCGCCGATGAAAGCCGTCATGGCGAAAGCGCCGGACGCCGACGTGAAATTCGCGTCAGGCGAAAACATCGGACAAGCTGCCTCGCTCGCGAAAAAATCCGACGTCGCAATCGTGTTCGTCTATTGCTGGATGGCCGAAGGCATGGACCTCGACACCCTTACGCTCCCCGACAAACAAGACGAAATCGTGGAAGCCGTCGCCAAAGCGAATCCAAGAACAATCGTCGTCGTCGAGACCGGCACCGCTGCACTGATGCCCTGGGCCGATAAAGTGAACGGAATTCTCGAAGCCTGGTACGCCGGCAGCGACGGCGCCAACGCCGTCGCAAACATTTTATTCGGCGACGTAAACCCGAGCGCGAAACTCCCGATGACATTCCCGAAGAGCGACGCCGACGTGCCGCATCCGACGCTGGTAAAACCAACGCAAGACCAACTCGGCGAAGCCGCCGTAAACAAGTCCGGCGAAGCCAAGCCAACCTTCAGCGTCACCTACGACGAAGGCCTGAAGGTCGGCTACAAGTGGTACGACGCCGAGAAAAAGCCCGTCCTCTTCCCCTTCGGCCACGGCCTCTCATACACAACGTTCGCGTACTCGGGCTTGAAAGTCGCGCCCGGCAAAAAAGTCACCGACGTGAGTTTCACCGTGAAAAACACCGGCTCACGCGACGGCGCCGAAATCGCCCAGGTCTACGCCGCATTGCCCGCCTCCGCCAGCGAACCACCCAAGCGCCTCATCGGCTGGAAGAAAGTCTGGCTAAAAGCCGGCGAATCCAAACAAATCCGCGTCCCCATCGAATCCAAATACCTCTCGATCTGGGACGACGCCACCAACGAATGGAGGCTGGTGCCAGGCTCCTACGAAATATTGGTTGGCGCCTCTTCGGCGAACCGGCCACTCCACGACAAATTCGACCTGAAATAAAAAGCTCGCCGGCTCTTTGTAGGGGCGGGGCTCGCCCCGCCCGGCGTCGACACGACCGACCACTGCGCACATGGCAATTTCGTGTAGGGGCGCAGCATTGCTGCGCCCCTTGTCCGCACGATTTCAACGCAACGCTGATTTTTCTTGTTGTTCTCTGGAGGTCTTACAAACTTCTCAACAACCTGTACAACTCATTCGCCGCATCAAAATCCGCTTCCAACTCGCGCGTCGCCAACCGCTCGCGCAGATCATCAATCCGTCGCGCCAGCAAATCCAGCGAAGCGCTCAGCACTTCCCGATTCGTCAAAACAATATCGCGCCACGTCTGATACGGACTTCCCGCCAACCGCAACGTATCGCGGAGCCCAGGCCCCGCAACCGTGATCGGCAACCCATTCTCATCCAGCCGATCATAAAGAAACGAAGCCAGCGCCACCGCCACAAGCTGAGGCAAATGCGAAGCCAGCCCAACCGCATAGTCATGCTGTCGCGCCCCAAGCCAAAGCGGCCGAGCCCCAATCTTCTTCAGCAATTTCAAAAACGCATCGACCCGCACATCTTTTCGTAGGGCATCGCCCCGCTCCGGCTGCGCGCCCAAATGAATCTCAATCTCGGTTGTCTTTTTCGACGCGGACGCCGCCGACGCAATCTCTTCCGCCGTCTCCGCGATCACGGCATACGGCGCATTCTGAAATAAGTCCGCGTCGGCGTGCGCGATCCCGGCGTGCTCACGCCCAGCCATCGGATGCCCCGGCAAAAATAGCGGCCCATCTGCCGAAGCAAAGAGTTCCTGCGCTCCCTGACTGATCCGCAGCTTCGTGCTGCAAGCATCGGTGATCAGCGCTTTCCGCGGCGCATACCGAGCGAGTTCCGGCAGCAGATCGATCGTCGCCCCAATCGGCAACGCCACGTAAATCAAATCAGCCGACCGCAGCGCCTTCGTCAGATCGCCGGTCAGCGTCTCATCGAACGCTTTCGTCTCCTGCGCCGTCCGTGCAACATCCGGCCGATCCCAACCAGTGATATGCAGATCGGTCGCGTACTTCCGCAACGCGAGCGCAAACGAGCCGCCGATCAACCCGGTGCCAAGTATCGAGATGCGTTGAATCACATGAGTCATAGAAACGTAGAAAGAACTCCGATTGGCGATCGCACCGAATCAAACAAAAAGCAGATTCCTCGCTTCGCTCGGAATGACAGTTCGTTGGGGTATTGCTGTGCCATTTGTATTTTGTGATTCACCAGGGCGGTCTTTGAGCTAAGCGATCTTGCGCCCGATCGCGGGCGCAATCATACGAAGCTCTTTCATCAATTGCTCGAACTGAGCTGGGTCGAGCGACTGCGCGCCGTCCGAAAGCGCGTGATCCGGATCGTTGTGCACTTCGATGATCAATCCGTCCGCGCCTGCAGCCACGGCAGCGCGAGCCATTGGCACCACCTTATCGCGACGCCCAGTGCCATGCGAAGGATCGCCAATCATCGGCAAATGCGACAGCTTCTTGATCACCGGAATCGCCGCAATATCGAACGTGTTTCGCGTATACGTTTCAAACGTGCGAATTCCGCGCTCGCACAGAATCACGTCGTAATTTCCGCCCGCCAAAATATATTCCGCGCTCAACAATAATTCTTCCATCGTCGCCGACATGCCGCGCTTCAACAGCACTGGCTTTCGCACTTCGCCCAACGCGCGCAGTAGGTGATAGTTCTGCATGTTGCGCGCGCCCACCTGAAAAATATCCACGTAGCCCGACATCATCTGAATCTGCGACGGGTCCATCACTTCGCTCACCGTGAAGAGTCCAGTTTTTTCCGCCGCCTCTTTCATCAGCTTCAAACCTTCTTCGCCCATTCCCTGAAACGCGTACGGCGAAGTCCGCGGCTTGAACGCACCCGCGCGCAAAATCTTCGCACCCGCCTTCGCAACACTCTCCGCGACCGAATTGATCTGGTCGCGCGATTCCACGCTGCACGGCCCTGCCATGATCACGATGTCGTTCCCGCCAATCGATACTCCGCGTCCTAAATTGACGATCGTACCTTCCGGCTTGAATTGCCTGCTCGCCAATTTGTACGGCTGCGTGATGCGCATCACTTCGCGCACGCCGTCGAGCAATTCAAAATCGCGATGATCGAAATCGCGGTGCACGCCGACGGCGCCGAGCACCGTGTGCGATTCGCCGGTGGAGCGATGCACATTAAATCCGTTTGCGACCAAACGATCGATCACGCGTTGAATCTGCGCGTCGCTCGCGCCCTCTTGCATTACGATGACCATGGTTGGCTGGTGTTTCCCTTCTCTTTGTCTCTGCGCTTCTGCGGAAAAATCATTTCTTCAAGATTTTTTCTTCTCGTCGTCGGGCGAATCTTTGTGCATGGCTTCGCGTTCCGCGCTGCGCGCTTCGTCGATGATGCGTTCGAAGAGGCGGCGAATCGCGGCGTCGGATAGCGGACCGCCGTTTTCGCTCTGCGCGTTCTTGATGACTTCGCGTTCGCGATCGGGCTGATACAGCGGAAGATTCCTCTCCTGCTTGATCTTTCCGATCTCGAGCGCGCAATGCGAACGCTCGTTGAGCAACTGCACGAGTTTGCGATCGATCTCATCGATGCGGCGACGCCAATCACTCATGTCGG
>Ga0209006_10001729_pt1 | contig 19785 bp, 15 predicted proteins | sample JacPin_JW_Ref_O2_FD_188567 | JGI IMG/M metagenome (GOLD analysis project Ga0209006, IMG submission 188567) | Forest soil microbial communities from Algoma, Ontario, Canada - Jack Pine, Ontario site 1_JW_Ref_O2 (SPAdes) (version 2) | ecosystem: Environmental > Terrestrial > Soil > Boreal...
AAAAAGTATCCCTGGCCGAGTTCGCAGGTCAGTTCGCGCAAGCGCTCTACCTGCTTGGTGTTCTCAATGCCTTCTGCAATCACTTGCAGATTCATTTTGTGGGCCAAGGTGATGATCACCTCGATCATGTCGGCGGCGGTGCGGTCTGACTGCATCTCTCGAATCAGCGCGCGATCGATCTTTAGAGCATCGACGGGAAACTGCCTCAATCCGCTGAGCGAAGAGAGTCCAGTTCCGAAGTCATCGAGAATCACACCGATTCCCATGTGCTTCAGATGAGATAGAACGGTGACGGTGAGTTTGGGATCGACGGCGGCGACACTTTCAGTCATTTCCAGTTGCAAGCGTGATGGATTCACGCCAGTCTCGCGCAGTGCATCCTGAATGTCGTTGACCAGCCGGGCGTCGGCAAATTGCCGCGCTGAGAGATTTACCGTAACGTTGACTGGCTGTTGGAAAAAGTTGTTAGCATCCCACTCGCGCATTTGCCGGCATGCCTGCAGAATGAGCCATTGCCCGATCGTGACCATTAGGCCCGTGTCTTCCGCGGCTTCGAGAAAGTTATGGGGAGATACGAGCCCCTGTGTGGGATGATCCCAGCGCAGCAGCGCTTCGAGGCTGACGATGCGGCGCGATTCCAGATGTACGACGGGCTGATAGAAGACGCGAAACTGGCGATGCTCGAGCGCGGTGTGGAGATCTTCTTCGAGCCGGAGTCGACCGGCGGCGCGGGCATGCATCGCCTCGTCGAACAATTCACAGCGCGAACCGCCGAGCGCTTTGCAGCGACGCAGAGCGACATCGGCGTCAGTCAGCAAATCTTCCGGGCGCTGGTGCACCTCGGTGCTGAGGGCAATACCGAGGCAAATGGAGGCCCGCACTTCTTTCCCGTCAGCCAGAAGCGGCTCGGCGACAACGCTCTGAACTCTGCGGGCCACGCGCATGGCGTCACTGGGATCGCCCACCCAGTCCAGCAGGATTGTGAACTCGTCGCCTCCGAGGCGCGACAGCGCGGGGTCGGCCGAACTGCCGCCTGCGTGCCGCGCGATGGAATCTTCTTGCCGAAGGCAGGCACCGATGCGGCGCGCAATCTCCTGCAATACCTGGTCGCCGGCCGCGGTTCCAAGGCGGTCGTTGAAGACTTTGAAATGATCGATATTGACCAGCAACAGCGCAAAGTGGTGGGCGGGATTGCGCCGCGCGCTCAGAAACACACGCTGCAGCCGATCGAAAAAGGCGCGCCGGTTGGGCAGCCCGGTCAGCGGATCGTGGAACATGTTGTGTTCCAGCAATTGCTCGGCGCGCTTGCGGTCGGTAATGTCGCGGTTCACGATCACCAGTTTGCTGACCTGACCTTTGTCATCGCGGACCGCGCCGGCGATCGACTCCAGTATCTTCCAGCTTCCGTCTTTGTGACGGATGCGGTATTCCATTCGCCTGCCATGGCCGGTCTCGCGCGCCTCTCGCGATGCTTCGAGAACTTTGAAGCGATCGTCGGGATGAATCTGTTCAAAGGCCGAGGTCTCGCCTAATTCCGCGCCGGAATATCCGAGAATCCTCTTATAGGACGGACTGTTGTAGAGTCGATGGCCTTTGACGTCGACCATGGCAATCATGTCGGCGGCGTTCTCGGTGAGGCACTGAAAGAGCTCGTCGCGACTCTTGTAGCTCTTTTTTATGCGATGGATCCAGAGTTGCTGGTAGAAGACCAGCCCGATCAGTCCACCGAGAGAAAAGGGGATCCATGACATTAGCGGTTCTCTTCTGAAGAGAGATCGGCTGGATTTGGGAGAATCTTCAGTGGTGATAACGGGAGTGGGAGGGCGCAGGCGGTGGGTGATTTGTTAATCGCGGAGGCCGCGGAGAAAATCCGCGGAGGGCGCAGAGAAAACCGGACTTAGGGGCTTCGCGACAAATGCACTCGGATCGTTCGATAATGTCGGGATGGAGAGCAAGCCAGTTCGACGCCTGAAGACGTATACCGGCACTCAGGGATATGTCTATCAGTACTACTTCGTCGGCAAACGGCCAGCGTTGCCGGAAGATTCGGCGGCTCCGGCGCAGGAGTTCATTTTTGATGTGACTTCGGACCGCAAGCTGACTTATTCGGTCAGCGTATTCCTGCCGCAGTATCCTTTGACCGCTTGGAGCCAAGCTCATGGCCGGGCTCTAAACGATGCCGAGCAATACGGTGCGGTCAAGATGACCCTGTTTCGCGCATTTGACGAACTGGAGGACCTCAAGACCGACGGGCGGCGGCTTGTGATCGACTCGGCGGCGCTGGAGCAGGCACTCTCGAGCCTGGGCGTGGACTAACGCTTCTGCCGATTCGCGTGCATGCTCAGGCAAGAAGGCGCGTCACGGTCTCCTCGACCACCTTCCATGCAGAAGTGCTCGGGTCGATGAGATCGAAATGCCCAGCGCCGGAGATCTCGCGAAGATTCACGTCTTCCTTCTCAGTTTGAGTTCGTTTCTTTTTTGCGGTGACGTAGTTGCGGCTGAAGTCCGCGGGAACGACGTCGTCGTCAGAGCCGCAAAGCAGCCATTGCTGGGCCTGTGGAATCGAAAGCTGCATGGGATCGGCCTCGCGATAGTGATCGGGAACTTCGGCCGGAGTGCCGCGCAGAAACTCGACGACCGCGTCATTGCTCAGATGAAGGCGCCAGGCCTGCTGCAAATCGACCACTCCTGCCAGTGAGACCACGCGGTTCACGCTGGGCTCGTGCGCAGCCAGGCAAAGCGCCAGTTGACCTCCGGCGGAATGGCCCATGACGACGACTCGGCGCAGATCGATACTGTGGCGCTGCACGTTCTGGATTAGAAAGCTGTAGGCGGAGCGAATATCGGCGAAGGTGCCGGGCCACGATCCGCCGTCGTTGCCCACGCGACGGTATTCGAGATTGGCTGTGACGATTCCTTTGGCTGTCAGAGCCGCGCAAAGATGACCGGCGTGGTCGAGATTGTATTTGGCGCGCCAAAATCCGCCGTGAATGTTGATGACTAAGGGAAATGTGGCCGATGTTTCCTTATTCTTGCTCTGAGCAGAAGTTGCTTTCGACGGCAGACGCAGATCGAAGAACTGATTTGGATCGGAGCCATAGGCTACGCGGGCATCGGCCGGGGGCGCAGGTGCGGTAAGGATGTCTTGAGCCATGGCAGCGCTATTTTAGCTGCGCCTTCGTGGTCCACCAAAATAAAAGCAGGTTCCTCGGCGGAATGACAAAGTCAAGAGAAAGTACTGTCTGCGCAGCGGTCCGGTGGCGCTTCTCTACTCGTAGCGAAGCGCTTCGATGGGATCGAGATTAGCCGCGCGCAGGGCAGGGACCATTCCGCTGATTACGCCGACGACCGCCAGAATCGACGTGGCCACGATGAGAATCATGGGCGAGACGATCAGGCGGATGTCTCCGGATTCGGCGTGCTTGGCGAGCGCGCTGTAGAGCGTAAGGCGCCCCACGGATAGCGAGACGGTATAGGACAGCATAATCCCGAGTATGCCGCCGACTGCGGTAATCACCATCGCCTCTGACAGAAACTGGAACAGAATGTCATGGCGGCGGGCGCCCAGTGCTTTTTCCACTCCGATTTCGCGCGTGCGCTGCGTGACTGAGACCAGCATGATGTTCATCAGGCCGACACCGCCGATGCCCAGCGTGATGGTCCCAATAAACGCAAGAAGCACCTTTAGCGCCATGCTGATGACCGAGAACTGCGAAAGCTGCTTCTGCGCGTCGAAGACAAAAATGGCGCGCTGGTCATCGGGCTTGAAGTTGTGTGCGGCGGCGAGCGTATCGCGAATGGTCTTATCCAATTTTTCGTGATTGAGACCGCTGGAATCCATCCACATTCCGTCGAGATAATGGTTGTCTTTGAGAACATCCATCGAGTTGTACGGAATGTAAACGGCGCGGTTGTCGTCGCTGTCGCCTTCCTGCATGCGCGGCTTGCCCACGCCGATCACTTCAAAACTCACGCCGTCAATGCGGATGGTCTGACCCAGGGCTGGCATTCCGGAGAAAAGCTTGTCGCGCGCTTCCGATCCGATGACCGCGTAAAGGCCGTGCTGCATGTTGTCGGCGTCGTCGATAAAACGGCCTTCGTCGAACGACAGATTCCAAATGTCGGCCATCGCGGGGTCAAGACCCATCACCGGGAAGGTGAAGGAACGGTTTTGATTCTGCACCGTCGAGTCTTTCGACATCATGCGGGCAACGTGGCGGGCGAGGGGCACATTGTTGCGCAGCAGTTCGATGTCATCGTTGGTAAAGCGAATGGCAACGCCGGCCTTGTTGCCTCCGGCTTGCTGCGAGGTGCGGCCGGGGAAGACGCCGACCGCGGTCGCGCCGAAACTTTCGAAGATATTCTGAATGGCCTGTGCGAAGCCGTTGCCGTATGAGAGCAGCAAAACGACCGTGGCAATGCCCCACGCCATACCCGCCATGGTGAGCACACTGCGGCGCAGGTCGTGACGCATGGCCGACAGAGCTTGCTGGAAGAGTTCGCGACTCATAATGGATTCCGCGCAACTACTCCTTGCGCAGGGCCTCCACCGGTTCCAGAAGAGCCGCTCGGCGGGCAGGATAAAGTCCTGCGGTTACGCCGGCAATGGCGAGCGATAACACCGCCAGAAGCGCTGTCCCGGGCACTAACTTGGGAGCATCGAATCCAGGTCCGAGTTCGACTCCGGAAAACGGCGCCATCAAAGCGGCTGCGCCCAGAATGCCGATGCCTCCGCTCATCAGGGTGAGGAAAGCTCCTTCGACAAAGAACTGGAACATGATGCTGCGATTGGTAGCACCGATGGCCTTGCGCAATCCGATTTCGCGCGTGCGGTCCGCGACGGCGACCAACATGATGTTGACGATTCCAATCGCGCCCAGCGCCAGCGTCACCATTCCTACGCTGCCTAGAAACAGATTCATCGCATCGAAAATCTTGCCCACCTGATCGACGGTATTGATGGTGTCCCATTCATCGAAGGCGTCGGGATTGTTCGGATTAAAGCCGTGATTCCGGGCGATGACTTTGTGAACCTCTAAGCGCGCTGCATCGTGCAGGGCGCGGGTTCTGGGCTGGTAGTTGATGAAAGAAATCACATCGGTTTCGATCCCGGTATTCAAGGGACGGAAATAGTCCTGCATGGCATGAAAAGGAACAAAGCTTCGCAGGTTCAAATTCATGTTGTCGCCGTGGCCAATTTTCTGCAGGGTGCCAATCACGGTGAAGCGAACGCCGTTGAGCAGAATAGTGGCTCCGATGGCAGGTCTTCCGGGAAACAGCGTACGGCGGACCTCGTCACCGAGCACAATGACCGTGCGCTTCTGGGAGTCGTCCATGGAATTCAACCAGCGCCCTTCGTTCATGGGCAGATAGCGGATCTGGTTGAAATTGGCTGGAACCCCGATGATCTGTCCGCTGGCCTGAAAGAAATCGCTGACGGCGCGAATGTCGTTGCGGCCGATTGCCGGAGCCGCCGCGGACACGCTCGGACACTCGCTCAAAATATCCTGGTAATCGCGATAGGTCAGGTAGTACTGACGCAGCGCCGTAAAGCTGCCCTGCATTTCTGGGGCTCGGCCCGACCAGATGAACATCACGTTTTCGCCCAGGGAGTCAAACTGCTTGCGGTTCCCCGAGCGGAAACCTTCGCCCAAACCCACCAGCAGCAAAAGGGAACCGACTCCCCAGGCGATGCCGAACATGGTCAGGAACGAGCGCAGTTTGTGCGCCCACAGAGCGCGGAAGGTCTGCCCGAGAATGTCGAAGATTTGGCGCACGCTGCTTACCTCTTGCAATTATACGGGGCCGATTGCCCGATCGATCTTTACTGAATCGGATCGCACGCGAACCGAGGCTCACTGCATCCCATCTTGGGTCGAGCGGCAGGCGGGGACACTATGACCCTACCCATCAATTGCCCTATCAGTAAAGACGTCTGAACCCTCAAATTGTTTCCAGGTTCCTCACAATTACTTTCGGCAGCCGTCACGATTCGGCTATTCTCTGTAACAGGATGAATACGCTTGCCCTTAGCGAACTCTTAGGCGCCACGGTGTATGACCCGTCTGGCGCGGCGAGCGGACGTGTGCGCGAAGTGACGCTGGCCCCGCAGGAAGACCGTTCGCGAATTGTCTCGCTGATTGTGAAGACACGTTCCGGCAATCGAGTGCTGCCATTTAGTGCCATATCGGAGATCAATGGCGGCATTCGCGCGACGACTCCCGTGGCGGATTGGCAGGCCAGCAACGGCACCGAGGGATTGTTCCTGCTCGAGCGCGATTTGCTCGATCAGCAGGTAATCGATATTAACGGGCGAAAAGTTGTCCGCGTCAACGATGTGGAGCTGCAGATCGACCCGCCGAAGGAAATCGGGCAGACGCGACCAGTCTTGCGCGTGCAATCCGTGGACGTTGGGGCGCGCGGCGCGGTGCGTCGCCTGCTGCACGGGATTGCACCAAAAAACGCCTTGCACGCGCTGCTGGGAAGAATTCCTCCGCGCAACATTCCGTGGAATTTCGTCGATGTCATCGAGACGGACCCAGCGCGGCGGGTGAAGCTCAATATTTCGCACGATGGTCTGGCGAAACTGCACCCGGCGGACATTGCCGACATCGTCGAGAATCTGGCGCCAGACGAGCGCCAGGCTGTCTTCCAGACGCTGGACGAAGAGACCGCAGCCGAGGCTCTGGAGGAAGTCGATCCCAAGGTTCAAAAATCGATTGTGGAGTCGCTCGGTTCCGAGCGCGCGGCGGAAATCGTCGAGGAGATGAATCCGGACGCGGCCGCCGACCTGCTTGGCGATCTGTCCGAAGAACGGAGCGAACAGATTCTGGTTCAGATGGAACCAGAGGCGCAACAGGACGTCGTCGAACTGCTCGAGCACCGGGAAAGATCGGCCGCGGGCCGCATGACCACCGAGTTCCTGGCCTTGCCCGTCACGGCAACGGTGCAGAACGCCATCGATTCGATGCGCGAGTTCGAAGGCGGAGTCGAGGCCGTGAGCACGATTTATCTGGTCGACTCGCATGGCACGCTGTCTGGCGCTGTGCCCCTGCCTCGGCTGGTGCTGGCCGACCTGGCGACGCCGATGCTCTCTCTGACGCAGGAGCCGCTGATTCGGGCTCACGAGGGCGTGGAAGAAAACGAAGTGGCTGAACTCTTCGATAAATACAATCTTCAGACTTTGCCCGTCGTGAACGAGAAGAACAAGCTGACCGGGATCATCACGTCTGACGACGTGATCAGCATGCTGCGCGCCAAGTTGTAGGACACCGCATTCGAGCAGAGCCAGAGTCATCACCTCGGAGCCCCGCCTTTGTTTCCACTTTTTGTTTGGCCAGATTCGCTGCGCGCGTTTATCCTGTTCGGTCACTGAATAGGTTTTTTGCTCGACCCATATGTCTGTGAAAAGTGCGCATGAAGTTCTTGAAACGTTCGAAGACTCGAATCCTGTTGTTTCTCGCCGTAGTCGGCCCTGGCTTCATTACCGCGAACGTCGACAATGATGCCGGCGGCATCCTGACCTATTCCGCCGCCGGAGCGCAATTCGGACATCTGCTGCTGTGGACCATGATCCCGATCACGCTGGCGCTGATCGTGGTGCAGGAAATGTGCGCCCGCATGGGTGCTGTGACCGGCAAAGGTCTGAGCGATCTGATTCGCGAAGAATTTGGATTTCGCATCACATTTTTCATGATGATTGGAATCCTGATCATCAATTTCGGAAACGTGGTTACAGAGTTCATCGGAATCGCGACCAGCCTGGAGTTGTTTGGGCTTTCGCGATTCGCTACCGTTCCGATATGTGGCGTAATCGTTTGGCTGATCGTGGTCAAGGGTCAGTACAAGAGCGTGGAAAAGGTTTTTCTTGCCGCGTCGTTTTTTTACATCACGTATATCTTCGCGGGGGTGCTTGCGCATCCGCAGTGGAAGGACGCTACGATTGCGACCTTCAAGCCGCCGGCCCTGAAGACGTTTCGCGATCAGGCTTATCTGTTCATGGTGGTCGGAGTGATCGGAACGACCATCGCGCCGTGGATGCAGTTCTACCTGCAGGCGTCGATCGTGGAAAAGGGAGTCAGCAAGCGAGGACTGAAAGCGTCGCGTCTGGACGTGGTCACGGGCTGCATTTTTACCGATGTCGTCGCATGGTTCATTATCGTGGCCTGCGCGGCCACGTTGTACCTGCACGGAGTGCGCGATATTCGCTTTGCGGCGGATGCGGCGCAGGCTCTGAAGCCGCTGGCCGGCGACTACGCTTACATTCTGTTTGCGGTCGGCTTGTTCAATGCGTCGTTGTTTGCCGCTTCGATTCTGCCGCTTTCGACCGCCTACACCGTGTGCGAAGGCTTGGGATTTGAATCTGGAGTGGACAAGAAATTCGGCGACGCGCCGGTGTTTTACTGGCTCTACACGTTATTGATTATTGCGGGCGGGGCGCTGGTATTGATGATTCCAGCGCAAAAGTTGGTGGAAATCGTGTTGTGGTCGCAGGTGCTGAACGGGGTTGTGCTTCCGTTTGTGTTGATCTTTATGCTGCTGCTCATCAACAAGAAAGATCTGATGGGCGAGTATGTGAATTCGCGATTGTTTAATGCCGTGGCCTGGACCACTACGGTTGTGATGATCGCGCTTACGCTGGTGTGGCTGTGGACGTTCCGCGGCGCGAGTGGCTAGAGGCTGGAGCTAAGAGGTTTATATGTACATGCCGGCTGCGAGGTCTTTGAGCAGGGTCAAGTCGGCTTCAAGAAAGTCGTATTTGGCGAGATCGGCGGGCGGCGACCACTGCACATCGCGAAAAATCCGATTCTCGATTTCCCTCTGATACTCGTGAACCACAAAAAAACGCAGCTCGACCTTTCCGCCGTTGGGATATTCGTGCCGGATGCGCTTGACTTCGTCGCCGATGGTGGCCAGGATTCCGAGTTCTTCTTCTAATTCGCGGCGAAGGGCGTCGCGCGGCTGCTCGCCTTGCTCAATCTTGCCCCCGGGGAATTCCCACTTGAGCGGCATGGTCTGGTGACGGGTGCGTTGGCACACCAGCAGCTTGCCCTCTTTCACAATCAGGCCTGCGACCACGCGCTTCATGATTCGAACGGGAACGGTGTAATCACGTTCGCGCTCCCTGGAGCGTTGGCCACGAGATTGGCGCTGCGGAAAATAATCAAGATTTGGGGGAGGGCCACGTTTCCTTTCGATCGCTGATGGCAAATCCTGCTGGAGTGCCATTTCCTTTCGGCGAGCGGGTCGCGGTTTTACGAACTAGAGCTTTCCAGTTTTTTGCCCACCAGCGCAGCGCAGTGTTTCACCAATTCTTGATGTTCGGCGGTGAAGGCGGCGGGGAAATGGCTGTCAATATCGAGTTCTCCGACGACTTTGCCGTGCACAAACACGGGTACCACGATCTCTGACCTGGTCTCAAGCGAGCACGCCAGATAGCGAGGATCGGAGCGCACGTCGTCTACAACGACCGTTTGACCGCTGGATGCGGCTGCTCCGCAAATGCCCTGATTCAGCGGAATGCGCGTGTGCGGCGTCATCGCCCCTTCAAACGCACCCAAAACCAGCACCGGAGGCTTCGCTCCCGCTTCGAGCATGTAAAAGCCGACCCAGTTGTATTTCAAAACTCGTTCATGCAGCAACTTGACCATCTGCTGCATCAGGTCGTGCGCGGTCGGCGCGGATTTGGCCAACTCGCTGACTTCCAGTCGCACTTCGTCGATCTTGGTGGTCACAGGCATGGATGAAATCTTAACTCACAGCGGTGCGTTCGACACAGCAGAAGCGGGAAGAGCGGTAATCTGGCGGATTCCTTCGCTGCGTTCGGATCCAAAGATTTCAGGATGAATCGCCGATGCCAGCGCATCGAGTCCTCGCATCAGGGTCGGCGCTGGCGTATTCAGATATTCATCGCGGATGCAGTAGACGCGTCCATTTCTTGCGGCCTGGGTCGACTGCCAGCCCCGACTCGATATTATTTTTTCGAGCGGAACCCGATCTCCGGCGCCGCACCATGACGCAATGATCACTTCGGGATCGGCTGCGAGAACTTCTTCCGGTTTGATCTGACGCGAAGGAGCGGCTATAAATTCGCCTCCCGCGGCCTCAACTAATTCTGCGACCCAGGTCTGTGACGCGATCAGCGGCTTGCCCCACTCTTCGCAGAAAACGCGAGGCCGGGCGAAATTGCGGGTTCGCGCTCGCACCTGGTCGATGCGGCGCTGCATTCCGGCGATTACTTGTTCTCCGCGATCGATCGCGCCGACGGCTCCAGCAATTGTTGCGATGTCGGTGTAAACATCTGACAAAGATCGCGGAGCCAGGCCCAGAAAGCGCGTCCCCGATTTCAGAATCTCGATGACGGCCTTTTCCTGATAGGGCACGGATGCGATCACGAGATCGGGATGGGTGGCGATGATCTGTGACCCGTTGGCGGTCCACGAGTCGGCGAGAATCGTTCGCGAGCCGTTGGCGACTTCGGGCACAATATCGGCGCAATATTTTGTGCAGGCAACCACGCGGTCCAGTTCACCGACCGCCGCAAGAATCACGGTGGCGCTCGGTTGCAGGCACGCGATTCGCCGTGGGAGGTGAGAAGGCATCGTTATTTGGCGCCGGTCCCGTCAGGAAAAAAGATGGTCCAGTCCCGCGCCCGCGCCATTTCCGCCAGGTCTGGATTCGGATTGACAGCGAACGATCGTTTCGCTATGGACAGCATGTCGGCGTCCCAGCGCGAGTTGCCGAAGGCTGCATCAATCTCTTTGCGGGCAACTTCGCGCAAGGCGCGCGTCTTTCCCGGACCCGAGGGGAGGCGAATCAAACGATTGGTCGCGAGGCCGTTCTCTAATTCGACCTTTCCTGCCAAAACATGGTCGTCGGTGATTCCGAACGATTTCATGCCCGCGCGGATCACCCATTCGTTCGACGACGAAACCGCCCAGACTTCGCATCCCTGTTCGATCAAGCGCCGAACAAGTTCCTGCATCTCAGGAAAAATATGGCCGGGAAACGAGTGCGTCATAAATTCCGTGGCAGCCTGCATCATCGCTGCCTCAGAAATTCCTTGATGCATAGTGACCATCTCGCCGCACATGTCGTCTTCGCTGACCTTGCCCAACTTGTAGTCGGCATGGCGGGCGCGCAGGGACTGGCCTGTTTCGGCGGGCACCAGGCCCTGACGGATCTCCCAATCGAAGAAACGTTCGCCCGCGTCGCCCGACCAGAGGGTTCCGTCGCAATCGAAAGCCGCGACCTGCGGCGCAAGTTGCACGACCGATTCGAGAAATTCGTTGCCAGCAGTTGTAAGAGTGACCGCCCCGGAAGTGTTCATTCCTTTCGACGATATCGTGAGGGCGTGCGCGGACGCAATTCAGGAGTGCGGGTCACCGTCGTCGATCGATTGGGCGGTCCTATCGGCTTCGCGATGGGACTCGCCTTTGAACCAGCTCAAATGCGGCAGAGCGGCGCCCGCACGCCGGCGCACTGCAATGAGCTCCGCTGTGATCGAGATTGCAATCTCTTCTGGTGTGATCGCTCCGATGTCGATTCCGATGGGAGCATGAACGCGATCCAACAGATGTGCGGGCAGTCCTTCACTTTGTAGCGCTTTGAATATTTCAATAACCTTGCGCTTTGACCCGATCATGCCGACATAGCCAGCCCGCGTGCCTACAGCCCAGCGCAGGATGCGCATATCGTCGCGATGGCTGCGGGTGACGATCACAATGTAGGAGGATTCGTTTGGGTCGAGCTTCGCCATTGCTTCGTCGAAGTCGCAGGTGTGGAATTCTCGAGCGGCGGGGAAGCGTTCTTGTAGAGCCTGGGCGATGCCATTATCGATCACGGTAACGTCAAATCCCGCTTGCGCGGCAGCCTGGCAAACGTTAACTGCTACGTGACCTGAGCCGAAAAGATAAAGCACCGCTGGAGGAAGCACGGGCTCGATAAAAACTTCAAGCGTCCCGCCACAAACCAGGCCGGTGTCATATTTCGGGTTCTGATTCAGGTCGAATGACATCGTGCGCGGTTTCTCGGATTCCATGACCTCGCGCGCGGCCTGCCAGACGTCGGATTCGACGCATCCGCCGCCGATTGTGCCGACGATTGAGCCGTCGTCGCGAACCAGCATTTTCGCTGTCTTGAAGGATGGGATCGATCCGCGCACGTTGATGATAGTCGCGACCGCTCCGCGCCGCCCTTCGCGGCGAAGCTGCACGATTTGTTCGTAAATGTCCATCGGGCCGCTCACTGCGCTGATTATCAGTCGGTTAACAGCAGGAGTCAAAAGCAAAAGCCCCGAGTCATCACCTCGGGGCTTTTTGCGTTCGACCAATAGGTAGAACCCGATCCGCCAACAATTAATGGTGAACCAGCGAATTGCGATTGTCAATGTACTTTTGGCGAGGGGAACGCGGAGGGCGGCGGAGTTGAACCGCAGTGGCTGATGAAGCCCCTCACCGATTTGACGGATCGGGTCCAGTACCCACTGGCAACGCCCTCCAAACCCTCGATCCGTCCTAGAAATCGTACCTGTCAAACCAGAACATCGAGCAATCGCGCTTAGAATAAAGTCGCTAGCATCCCAGATCGGGAAGTCCCGTTTTGGACTCAACTTGTGTTGGCGTCACGACGGAAGCGGAAGAACTTTCATGAAAGCTGTTCGCATTCATAAATTCGGCGGGCCAGAAGTTTTGACCTACGAAGATATCGCGGACCCGCAGCTGCGCAAGGATCAGGTGCTCGTGCGAGTCAAAGCCTGCGCACTTAATCACCTTGATATTTGGGTGCGCAAAGGTCTGCCTGGGGTGAAGCTGCCGCATATTCTCGGCAGCGACATCGCCGGTGAAGTGGTCGAAGCCGGTGAATATCTCAGCGGATTTTCGCCGGGCCAGCGCGTGCTGATCGCGCCTCAGCATTTTTGCGGACACTGCACCAAGTGTCTGGCGGGGGTGCAGAACCAATGCCGCGAATTTACTGTGCTCGGCAATGCGGTCGATGGCGGCAACTGCGAGTTGATCGCAGTGCCGGCCGCAAGCGTCATCCCGATTCCTGACGCTCTCGATTTCGATCAGGCGGCCAGTGTGCCGCTTGTGTTCGTGACGGCGTGGCACATGCTGGTCGGGCTGGCCCGGGTGCACGCAGGTCAGACGGTCCTCGTTCTCGGAGGCAGTTCAGGGGTTGGAATCGCGGCGATCCAGATTGCGCGGCTGTTTCATTGCCGCGTGATCACGACCGCCGGAGACGAAACGAAGCTGGAGAAAGCTCACGCGCTCGGCGCTGACTACGGCATCAACCACTACCAGCAGAAAATCTCTGAAGAAGTTCGCAGGATAACGAACAAACAGGGTGTCGACATCGTGATCGAGCACGTCGGCGCGGCAACGTGGGAGGAGAGCGTGAAATCGCTTAAGACCGGCGGCACTCTGGTCACCTGCGGCGCTACTACCGGGCCGAACGTGAGCATCGATCTGCGCCATCTGTTTGCGCGGCAGTTGTCTCTGCTCGGCTCCTACATGGGGACGATTGGCGAGCTGCACGAGGTACTGCAGCACGTATTCGCGGGCCGGCTGAAGCCTGTGGTCGATCGCGTCTTCCCGCTGCGCGACACGCGCGCGGCTCACGAATATCTGGAAAGCAGCAAGATGTTCGGCAAGGTCGTCTTGAATCCCTGAAAGCTACCGCCGTTTCTTATGCCGCTTCGGCGGCTTCGTGGGTTTCGGTTTGACGCCTCCTCCGCTGCCGGCGGTTACCGTGTGTTTGGCCAGGTCAATAGTGAAGGTCTCGACCACGCTCGGGTTCGGCGTAAGGCTGCCCGTGTATGGAGCCGAAAGATAAGTTCCCACGATCTGGGTCTTGCTGACTGCGAGGCGCAGAAACCCGAAGTTGTTTTGGTCGTAGCGCTCGAGCGTGAGCCCATTTCCGAGGGGCAATGGCTTTGTCGGGTCGGGATAGGCTCCGTTGATCTGCTGCAGTTTTCCCAGGTTTGTATATCCGCCGGCGCCGGCCACGATGTAAGGAATCTGCAACTTTTCTTTGGGCCCGGTTACCACGCTGGTGAAGCGCTGATAGTTGTGCACGTGCCCGGAGAGCACCATGTCGGCGTAACGGCCGGTCGCCCGGAAGGCGGCTGAAAGTGTTTCGTCAACTACGGTGCTGCCGCTGTGCTCATCATCACCGGAAAATGAAGGGTGATGAACCGTGACGATCAGCGCCTTTTTTGTATCGGCTGCGGAAAGTTCTCCGCGGAACCAGTCGATCTGGTCTTGATGAAATTCGCCCTCGTCTTCTCCTACGTTTGAAAACAGGCCGATGATGGTTGCAAACGGCGTAGTGAATGTCCAGTAAACGTTGGGCAAATCCATTTGCGTTCTTGGAGTTCCGATTTTTCCTGTGCCGGCCTTGCCGGGATCTTTCGCCATGAAATTCTGCACCCAGCCGTCGAGAGGAGTCTTATTCGGATCGCCGGGGCCATCGGAAGGATCGTCGGGCTGGCAGTCGTGATTGCCGGGAATCGAAACGATGAATCCGGGATAGTTTTTGTAGGTCGCATAAAAATTATCCGGATACTTGATGATGTCGCCGGCAAAATAAATCACATCGCCCAGGTGATAGAAAAAAGCGGGCTTGTTGTTGGCGGGCAAATTTTGCGCGTCCTGTGTCATCATGGCCGCCACAAAATCCTGCTGCTGGCCGCGATAGTCGCCCGTGTCTCCAACGGTGTGCCAGACCATGACGCCGGCATCGGTGATGGCCTTGATGTCGTCGGCAGACAATAACTGCGACAGGTCGAAGCGATACGGCGCAGGACCGTTGGGCGGCGGCAGCGGCTGAAACGGGTAAGTAGGGAGCGCGGTGTGCGGCGCCTGCACCTGTAGTGTGGGTCCGGAAATTGGGGGATTGTGGCTTTTTCGCTGGCGCGCGCCCTGGCCGGCGCTGAATGAACGCATCGGGCTCATGATCTTCTCCTTAAAGGTCTTGGGTTGAGGCGCCACCCGTCGTTCGCACACTCTGAAGTGTGCACGGCGCAGCTACTATTTTTCACCGCACAGCAATTTTAATAACCGGGGGCCGAGAACAAGGAACCGAGGGGAAGTTTTGCAAAGATTACGCGAGGCCCCGATCTTGTTCAAGGAATTTTCGAGGGCATCGGCACGCAGGCCGCCAGGCTGGCTTTGGCGAAGGATACAATCGGCGGCGGGTGACCTATCGGCGCGCGGCGAGTCCGACTGGAAGCGTACCCGATCACTCATTTGTCGATCGCAAGGAGGGCCAGCAATGTTCAACGCCATATTCCAAGACCTGAAGTTCGCGGTGCGGGGGCTGGTCAAGAATGCCGGATTCAGCGCGCTAACGATTCTGATTTTGGCGCTCGGTGTCGGCGCGACGACTGCTATTTTCAGCGTTGTCTATGGCGTCCTGCTGCGGCCGCTCCCCTATCCGAAACCGGATCGTATCGTGGCGGTTTGGGAGGTCAACCATCGCGGCACATTTTCTCGTCTCGCGGATCCAAACTTCGACGATTTCCGCGACCAGAGCCGGTCTTTTCAGGCGATGGCTAAGTACGCCGAGGGCGTCGAGAGTGTATCGGGCACGTCTGAGCCGACTCGGACTAGCGTAGCTTCAGTGACTCGGGACTTTTTCAAAGTGTTAGATATTCAGCCGGTGAGGGGTCGCACTTTCGTTTCTGAGGATTCACGTCAGGGTGCGGCTCCGGTTCTGCTTGCGAGTTACGGGTATTGGAAGCTGCATCTGGGCGCGGCTCAAGACCTGTCGCCAATCAAATTGCGCATCGGGGGAAGAGCCTACTCAGTGGCCGGAATTTTGCCCGAAGGGTTTGCATTCCCGGGCAAGACAGATCTGTGGGTTCCGAGCGAACTCGATCCTGAGAACACGAGCCGTACATCTCATAACTACTCTGCTATCGGACGATTGCGCGATGGCGTCACCGTCGCGCAGGCCAACGCCGATCTCAGCGCGATTGCCCGCAGTATCGCGCAACAGTCGACGGAGAAAAGCGACTATTTGCTGAAGGATGCCGCTGCGATTCCGCTTCAATCTTCGCTGACCGGTCGGGTTCGTTCGCCGCTTTATATTCTGCTGGGTGCGGTGAGCTTTCTGTTGCTGGTGGCGTGTGCCAACGTGGCGAATTCTCTGCTGGCGCAGGCTTCGTCGCGGCAGCGCGAGCTGGCCATCCGCAGTGCTCTCGGGGCCAGCCGCAGCCGGATCGTGGTTCAGTTCATCACCGAGATGTCTTTGCTTTCGGTTTTCAGTTGCGCAGCCGGGGCAATTGTCGCCGTGTGTTTCGTTCGTGGCTTGGTTGTGCTCGCTCCGCCAGATCTACCTAATCTCCCGGATGTGAGCGTCAGTCTTCCGACGCTGGCATTCGCTGCTGGAATCTCGCTCCTGGTGGCTTTCGGGCTGGGAGTTTTCACCGCGGTTCGCGCGACCGGAGGCGACTCGAGTGAAAAACTCACAGAAGGCGGGCGTGGAAATGCCGGAACGCAACGGAGCCAGCGGGTGGGCCGGGCAATCGTGGCCGCACAGCTTGCGATTACGATGGTGCTGCTGGTCGGTGCCGGGCTACTAGGCCGCAGCCTGTTGCGCGTACTCTCGGTCGATCCGGGATTTCGCACCGATCATATTGTGACCATCGATCTCGAACTGCCGGTGGCAGAGAGTGCGAATCCGAGTACGGATGCGAACGCTGAATCGGCACTCGCCGTTCGAACGCGTCAGTCGCAGGTCCTCACCAGACTGCTCGAGCGCCTGCATGCCATCCCGGGAGTGGAGCAAGTTGCGGCGGTGAACGCGGTTCCGATGGATGGCGGATTGCCGGATGGCACGTTTCTGGTGATGGGCTCCCAGGATAGTCCGAAGACTTTTAAGGATCTCGCACCGCTCTACCAGCAAGTCGAGCGTCGCGGAGTGGCAGACTTCTGTTCTGCGTCGCCGGAATACTTTAAGGCTCTTGGCATTCCGCTCATTCGTGGCAGGCTTTTTGAAAGCAGCGACTCGCTGAGCTCGCCACACGCTGCCATCATCAACCAGGCGCTGGCGCGTTCGCGGTGGCCGAATCAAGATTCCATCGGACAGACGATTGAATTCGGAAATATGGATGGAGACCTGCACGTTCTTACGATCGTAGGGATTGTTGGCGACACGCACGAATTTGGGCTGGAGCAACCGCCGCGGCCAACGATTTACGTGAACATGCTGCAGCGTCCGCAATCGTCGTTCAGCATTGTCGTTCATGCAGAGGCTGAACCCGGTTCGATCGATACGGCGGCACGAGGCATTCTGCGCCAGGAGGTTCCAGAGGTAGCGCCGAGCTTTCGTACTTTCACCGAGATTTATTCCGCGTCTCTGGGGTCACGGCATTTCAACCTGACGCTGGTCGCTGTTTTTGCCCTGACAGCCTTGCTGCTTGCCGTCGCTGGTGTTTATGGGGTGATTGCCTATGGTGTCGCGCAGCGCACTCGCGAAATCGGAGTGCGCATGGCGCTCGGCGCAAGAAAGCAGGATGTGCTGGGTATGATTCTGGGGCAGGGATTGCGTACAACACTGATCGGCATCCTGATCGGCCTGGCCGGGTCGTTCGCGATCACGCGCGCGATCCAGTCGCTGCTTTTCGGCGTGGAAGCGACCGATCCGCTGACGTTTTTTGCCGTGCCGGCTCTTCTTGCCGCCGTCGCAACGATGGCTTGCTATATTCCGGCGCGGCGTGCGGCAAAAGTGGACCCAATCATCGCTCTGCGGTATGAGTGAAGCGTTCTCTTAGCTTCTATTTAGTCTTTCTTAGCGTCCTTAGCGGGTTTTCTTTGCGACCTTAGCGGTTAAAGGCTTTGGCAGCGGTGCAGGTTGGCTCACGCTCCAGGCCGGATGAGACTGAGATCCTTCGCTTCGCCTGAAAAACGGCTGCGCTCAGGATGACACCGTGTGGTAGAAGTCCAAAGTGCACCACTACCAAGGCTTTTGATCTCTTTCGCATGCAGAACAAAACATTTTAACCGCGAAGAACGCTAAGAAAATCCGCTAAGGACGCTAAGAAGAGCAAAAGAAATCAACTGCTAGCCGCCTTGAGTCTGGTCACTGTGTTTCGTGACTCTGGATGAATTAGAATATGAGCATGTCACGCGAACTGAATTTCGGCCCCTACGTCGACTTCGAGAATGGACATAAGGTCGTCAAAGATCTGACGTTTGGCAATCCGACGCCCGAGGGCGTGGTCTTGACGACGCTGGATTCGGCCGTCAACTGGATGCGCAAAAGCTCCATCTGGCCGATGACGTTTGGCTTGGCCTGCTGCGCCATCGAAATGATGTCGATGGGCGCATCGCGTTTTGACATCGCCCGGTTCGGCGCCGAAGTATTCCGTCCATCGCCGCGGCAAAGCGATTTGATGATCATTGCCGGCCGTGTCTCGAACAAGATGGCCCCGGTGATCCGCCAGTTGTGGGAGCAGATGCCTGAGCCCAAGTGGGTCCTCTCGATGGGCGCTTGCGCCACTTCAGGAGGAGTTTTTCAGAACTACGCGCTGGTGCAGAGCGTCAACCAGGTGATTCCCGTCGACATCTACGTGCCCGGATGCCCGCCCCGGCCTGAGCAGCTGATTTATGCCATCACGCTGTTACAGGACAAAATCATGAAAGAGAAGGGCACGATCAGGAAGGCATTGAATCTCTCGTAGCTTTCGAACCACCGTTTCGAACCCTCCCCAGCGCTGGAGTTGGCCGTTCAGAGCTTTCGCTCTGTGTCCGTTCGTGTGCAAGTTCTTGCTCAACGATGATTCTCTCCACTTGCGTGCAGGGCTATAATGTTGGCAGATCGTCAGCCTGGGGTGTTTTATGGGTCTTCGTGGCGCCTCCCTCCTTTGCGTTTCCGTCCTGCTGAATTCTTCGATTCTTGTCCGCGCGCAGAACGCGAATGAGCCTCATTCGCCGACGCAACCGGCGAGCACAACCGCCCAACCTTCGACGCCCGGGCCGCCGGTCGCAACAAATGCCCCGCACATGTCGCGGCAGACGCGGTTAGACATTATTCGCGACTTCGAAACGCAGATTGTCTATGCGCGTACCGCGTTTCCCATGGGTACCAAGGGACTTGTTTTGAGAAACGGCGCGACCACTCCGGACGGCCCGGATTTGCAAGCGCTGCTTTCGCTTTGGGGGCCGGCGGTGCGGCCGGGCGACCCAGCGCATATCTCTTTTGTCCAGATCAAAGACGACCACATTCATTTCGACCTGAACGGCGGCGCGGTTCACCGGAAAAAATGGTATGAGCACATCGAAGTTGCCGGTGCGAACGGAAACGGAGTTCCACTGTCGAATGGCGCCACGCAGCAGAATCCGCATGGCAGTTATCTGGATATCTACTTCGATAAATACGTTCCGGAGATGACCGACCAGCAACTGCGCACGCTGCTTTTCCCGGTGCTCGATTTCAACGCGCACAACAAAGAAGAAGCCTATCTCAACACCATGCAACCAAAGGTGAAAGAAGCAATTCTCGCGCACCACGTTCTGGTTGGGATGGATACGGAGATGGTGGTGCACGCCATGGGCAAGGCTCCGAAAAAAGTTCGCGAGAAAGATAAAGAAAACGGCACCGACTACGAGGAATGGATCTACGGCGAACCGCCGCATGACGTTGACTTTGTCCGCATTATCGGCAGCGAAGTCGTGCGCGTCGAGACCATGAAAGTGGGCGGCGAAAAAATTGTTCGCACCGAAAGAGAAGTCATTCTCGAAAAGCCGGACCAGGATACCGAAGCCAAAAAAGAGCAGGAGG
>Ga0209006_10001730_pt1 | contig 19782 bp, 28 predicted proteins | sample JacPin_JW_Ref_O2_FD_188567 | JGI IMG/M metagenome (GOLD analysis project Ga0209006, IMG submission 188567) | Forest soil microbial communities from Algoma, Ontario, Canada - Jack Pine, Ontario site 1_JW_Ref_O2 (SPAdes) (version 2) | ecosystem: Environmental > Terrestrial > Soil > Boreal...
AGCCGATCCGGCCGCCCGCGGTGATGTTCACGCGGCCGTTCTCGTCGGTCTGCAGGTAGGTGACCGCTGACGGCTGGGACAGGATCAGGTCGGCGATGGACTGGGCCTCGGTCGCGTTGACCATGATCGCGGTCGGGGAGCACTTCACCTGCTGCCACAGGGCCAGGAAGATGTACTCCTGGATCTCCGCGATGCTCCCGCCCTCCAGGGTGAGGGCCGCGCCGTCGAGGCTGTTCCAGACGGACGGGTTGCCGGTGCCGGTGCCGGGCTGGACCCACTGGCCGGTGGCGTTGTAGTCGCCGGACAGGCTCGAGAGGAACCCGTCGTAGTCGGCCTCGTTCGCCGACCCGTTGTCCTGCGACGCGTTGTAGGTGGGGACTCCCGCGTTGCCCTTCCAGAGGGTCGTGAGGTCGGGCAGGTTCGGCAGCGCCTGGTTGGTCGTGATGACCTTGGTCATGGTGACCGTGTTGGTCGGGGTTGACGTGTAGTAGTACCAGGTCGCGCCGTCAGCGGACTGGAACCAGTCGTACAGGACCGCGCCTCGGACCGCCGTGGTGGCGGCCAGGACGCTGTTGGCGCTGCCGCCGGAGAACGTGGTGTGCTGGGAGGCGCCCTGGCTGTTGCCGGAGCCGTAGAAATATCCGGAGATCGTCCGGGCGGCGACCCCGACGTACACCTCGACGTTGGTGATGGTGCCGCCGGACGCCTGCTGGGTCAGCACCGGGGCGGACGACGCCTTCAGGGCGAACGACTGGGCGCCGAGCAGCTTGCGGTCGTCGCCGATGAGGACCTGGTTGAGGGTCTGGAACGTGGCGATGGAGTACGGGTCCGCGTAGCCCTCCGCGAGGTCGTACGCGTCCTGCGTCACGGAGCCGAACAGGCCGGTCTTCTTGTAGCTGGCCTGGAAATCCTGCTCCGAGAACTGGACCTCGTTGGCGGCGAAGTCCAGCGGGATCGCCGGGTCCGGCTGGGACGCCGTGACGTTCATCAAGGCCCTCCAGACGGCAAATTTCGCGCCCGCCGGGGACTTCTCCCGGGCCACGATGTCCCTGAACGGGGTGACGACCGGGATGAGGGAGACAAGGTCGCTCAGGTCGTAGTTGACGATGCCGGTCTGGGAGGTAATCCCAGCCGTCTGCGCCTTGGCGATGGCCTCGAGGGTGTCCTCCGAGATGCCCGCTTCTGCTAGAGCGCTCACGGACGCCTCCTTTCTGGGGGCATGCGAAAGCCCCCGGAGCGCTGCTCTCGGGGGCTGGTGGTGGCTCGGGTAAAGAGGGGGTTCTTACTGGGCGGCGCGCATGGCGGCGAGGCGGTCGATGGCCATCTTCTGCATCTCGGCGAAGGCCTCGTTCTGCTCGAGGGCGGTGCCGCCGTACAGCCTCTTCTTGAGGGCCGCGGCCTTGGTAACATCGGTCACCGTCCCGCCCTGGTCCTGGCCGCGAAGCTGGCCCGGGGCAGGGAGCGGGCGGGCGCCCTCGGGCGGGAACGCCCCGTTGGCGAACACGCCCGGCACCGCAGGGCCGGACTCCACCGTCGCCAGGCGCTCCTTGACGACCCTCAGCTCCTCTCGCAGCGCATCACTGTCGGCCGCCATCTTGGCGACGGCCTCCTGGTGAGCCGCGCCCTGAGCTTCCAGGACCTCCCTGGCGGCGTCGGCGGCGATGCTCTTGAGCACGTCCGCGCTGACGGTGGTCGCGTTCTCGTCCGCGGCCTTCCCGACGGCGTCAGCGGGAGTGCCCGCCTCGGCCGGGGGCTGCGGGGTGGTGTCGTCCGCCGCCGCGGCGGCCGGGGCGGGCTCAGGCTCCGCGTCGCCGCCGGAGCTGCTTCCCGCGCCCGCGACCGGGGTGATGTCGGCGGGGTCTACGATGCCGACGAGGTTGCCGTCCGCGTCGAAGACGGCCTGCATGGTGACCTTGCCGTCGCTGCCGCCGTCGTCGCCGGCCTTGGCGACCGGGTCGAGGATCGCGTCCGGGCGGGTAATGCACTGGCGGCCGGCCCGGTCGTAGACGACGACAGGGAGGTGCGCGGCTTTGACGACCCTCTTGCCCGGCGGGATGTCGCCGCCCGGGTCCGGTACCGTCAGGGACGCCGCGGGGCGCGGGTGCGTCCCGCCCGGCTCGCCGGAGCCGTCACCGCCCCCGGCGTCTACCGGGCGGCTGTCACGGGCCTGCTCCTGCGCCTTGCGCTCCTCGGGCGTGCTCTCCTTGGCCACCGTCTCGTCCTCGGTCACCGTCTCGGCGGGGGCCTCTGCTGTTGCGGTCGCTGGCATGGCGGCCTCCTTTTCCTTGGCGACCGGCTCTGCGGCCTGGGGTGCGGACGGAAGAGACGCGAGCACCTGGGTGAGCGCGTCGGACGCCTGCCGGATCTTGGCCTCGTTAGCGGCGGACAGCACGCGCCCTGCCTTGGCGACGGCGGTCAGCCCCTCGAAGGCGTCAAGCTGCCCGGTGTCGAGCCCGGCGAGGGCCTTGCACATCTCCTCGCACTCCGCGCCGATCTCCGCCTCGGCCTTCTCCCCGGACGCGAACACGGCGAGGTTCCCGATGGCGTAGTCCACCGCGCAGGCGGCGTCCTCGAGGGAGAACGCGTTCTCCGCGTCGGACGGGTCGGCGGAGGCAGCCTCGAGGCTTTCCCGCTCGGCGAGCAGCAGCAGCGCGTTCTTGAGGCGGGCGGCGATGGCCAGCCACTTGTGCGCGGTCGCCGCGTCGATCCCCTCCCACGCGGGAGAGCCCGGGTCGGTAGGGTCGCCGGGAAGCTCGGGCTCGTCGGCGGGAGCGGCGAACGGGGTCGTCGGGTCGAGGCCGTCCATGCCCTCGTCAAGAGGGACCGCCTCGCCGGCCGCGTCCATTACGTCCTTGGCAACGGCTTCGGGCACGTCAGCCTCCTTGGAGACGTCGCCCTTGAGGGAGCCGTCAGAGTTCCAGTTGTCGGGGATCAATTCGACGGCTTCGAGTTCGCCCGCGCGGCGCATAATATGGCGGCGGAATTCAGCCTTTTGGATCGCTTCCATTCCGCGCCTCCACTACAATTGTGACCATGCAGCCAAAAGACCGATGCAGTCGTGGGCATCTTATGAATGATGGCAATATCTACTAGATCAGCTTCCCGAGACGGAGAAGAAGTATTTCGGCGGCTACCCGCCAGAGATGCCCTGCCGGACCTGTAAGAAGGTCAAGCCTCTTGACGAGTTCAGTCCGCGGGAACGGAGGAGCGACACACTCATATACCGGAATCGGTCATGCAGGGCTTGCCGAGCGAGAGTCAACCGCGACCTAGGATTGCGGAAGCGGTACGGCATTTCCGCAGATGACTACGACTTTATCTTCGCTCAGCAACGCGGAGTCTGTGCCCTGTGCGAACGCAAGCCGATCGAGAATGAGGTATTCAGCGTGGATCACGAGCACTCAACCGGTCGTATCCGAGGGATTGTCTGCCAACCGTGCAATGTTGCGATTGGGTTCTTCGAGACCAGGATTGACGTTGAGCGGATGCGCCAGTACCTCAGCGTCTACGCGTCAGTGCCTGACCAGCTCAATCGCAGCGCGTAGTTCATCCACGCTGCTAATGGGCCACAACTCAGCCATCTTCTTCACCGGAGTCTCGCCGAACTTCCGCTGGGCGGCCTCAACCTTGGACTTGGCCTTGTCGCCGAACTTTGCACCCTGGGCAATCCGGGCGGCGGCGTTGTCCGCGTGGGCCTTGTCGCTGATGTTGAAATGCCGCAGCGAACGGGGAGTTGTCTTGCCGTCCGCGTCCTTTGTGCCGCCGGGCTCGATGTAAGCGAAAGCGGAGTCCGGGAGGTCGTTCTGGTCTTTGGTGCTGAGGTCGGCCTTGGAGACCGCAGCGGCAACGTCAGCCGGGGTCGGGCGCCGCTCGCTCTCGTCCGGCTTGCGGGCGGCGCCGAAGAACGCTGCCATCGCGTCTGGCGAGCCCTTGATGACGATGCCGTTGGCGAGCACGGTTTCCCCGGCCCCGGACGGTTCAGGCACGGGAGTCTCCTCGGGTGACTTGGCGATCAGGTCGCGGACGAATTCGGGATCGAAAAGGCCGGCCGCATCCTCGTCCGCCTTCATGACCAGCCATCCGGGGTAGCCGTGGGCCGGGCCGGCCACCATGTCCGCCCGGGGCAGGTTGGCGTCGTACAGCTCACTGAACTCGCCGTCGTCGTCAAGTGGCGTCGTCACGACGGGCCTCCTGCCTGCGGGCCGTTCATGCCGGGACCGGGAACTTCCGCCGCCGCGCCCCGCCTTGGGGCGAGAAGCTCGTGAGCTTGCCGGATTTGGCCAGGGTCCAGGCATATGCGTCGCAGATGCCGCCGATAAGCCACGCCATGCCGGACTTGAGGACCAGGCCGTTCGGCTGCTCCCAGTCGGGGCCCCGGTAGATGTAGTTCTCGGTCACGGTCATGTGGCCGAGCGAGCCGTCGAGGTGGCCGATGCCGACTTCGCCGCCACCCGGGAGGAAACTCCAGCAGGCGCGCTCCAGCTCCTCGGGGCTCAGGAAATCCCGGCCGCCGTCCATCCCCTTGCGGATGCGGGGATCGCGGCCGGCGACGTAAGCAAGGCCAAGCAGGAAACGCTTCTCTTCGCCGCCCTTGGCGACGGGAGTCATCTGCCGGACCACGCCGCGCTGAAGGTCCGGAGAGAGCGGTTCCGCGCCCCCGGCGATGCTCTTGCGGATCGCGGCGGCCAGTTCGGGAGCGCCGAGGCCGGGCGCGATGGCGATGTGCAGGCTGTCCCAGGGTGCGGCCTTGCAGACGCAGTTCCCGGCGCCGGACGTAACATCGCGGGCGTACATGTGGGGTGCGCGCCGGTCGGCCTCGGTGAGCGGCCCGAGGGAGCTAACGGTGTCGTCCACGCTCACACCTCCGGCGAGGCGAGGGCGGCCACGTCATCGGCCAGCTCCCGGAGGAAGGCGGCGACCGTCTCCGGAGGCGCCGACGCCCCGGTCAGGCGCTCGGCCGCACCCGGCCCGCCGCCGAGCATCACCTCGACGGAGATCTTCCCGAACTCGTCAAGCTGCGGGGAGAGGTCGCGCATGCCCGCGCCTCCCGGGAAGATGACAGGCATGCCAGTTGAACCCCTCACCATGTACCAGGCCTACTGCGATGGCGGCGATTGCGAGTGGCAAGGCAATCCCGGGGAGGACTCCGGGGAAGCCGAGATCGCCCTGTCCGTCCACATGGCGCGGGAGCACGGGGCCGCCCGGCCGCTGCCGTTCGGGTACGAGTACCGGCAGGCTGACCTGGCCGCCCGGCTCCGGCGGGACAATTGAGGCGTGAGCGAAGAAGCCGACATAAGGCCGCTGCTGGACCGCTACCAGGTCCCAGCGCCCGTCCCCAAAGAACCGCTCGTCCAGGTGCGCCTCGTGCCGGTGCAGGTGTTCGGCGCCGACGAGGAGCCGTGCCCCGGGTGCCCCGAGACCATCGAGTTCGGCTACGGCCTCATGGACGCGGTGCAGGCGTGGTCGGACTGCAACCGGGCGATCGGCCGCATTTACCGGGTAGACGAGGCAAGGTCGGTGCCGTACAGGCAGCCCGGGGAAACGATCACCGTGTACGTTCCGCAGTCGGAGGTGGCCAAGCTGGGGAAGTTGTTCGGCGATGATCACGAGCAGCGGTGCCCCGGGTGTCACAAGCAGTGGCGGGAACTGCCCGAGGAGCACCGGGCGCGGGTCGTCTGCGGCGGCCAGCTTGAGGCGCGCGAGGAAAGCCCGCGGGCGACGGGCGTCCCGGAGGAAACGATCGGGATGATGCGACCGTGAGCTTCCTAACCGACATCGCGGTGGTGGCGATTGCCGGAGAAGACGAGGCTGTCGCCTTCGTCAACGCGCGGCTGGCAGAGGGCGACCCGCGCCCTCAGCAGCTCGGCAAGACCGACCTTGAAGAGGCGGGCGCGGGCGGGCGCAAGGTGACCAGCCTTGTCGTCTATGCGGCCTGCTTCAACTACCTTGACCTCGGCGGCTTCGAGGAGGCGGTCAGGTCCGCGCCGTGGCGGTGGCCGGGAAGCGTCGTCGTCTACGTTGACGGCGAGGCGGGGCCGACGTACGTGTTCTCGCCTGCGAGGTACAGCCAGTGGATGCCGAGTGCCAGGGACCCGGCCGCCCCGCCCCCCGTGCGGCTCATGAGCCGGCAGCCGAGGCACTTGACGCGGGATCAGAGGCGGGGCGGGAAGATGGGCGGGTGAAGATCGTTCAGCACCGTTTCCGGCTACTGGGCCACGACGAGCGCCACCCGCGCGGGAGCTTCGAGGCGTGCGTTGCCGTCGAGACGTCCGGCCGGTGGGTGCGGGCCGGGCTGTTCTACGGCGAGGCGCCCGGCTCGCACATGGCCGGGAAGCACGCCGCGTTCTGGCGGACGACCGAGGGCTTCGCCGGAGGGCTGGACGGGTGGAACCTGCGGCTCGGCTGGTGGCCGAGGCCGTGCGTGACCATGCTGCTGCACACGCGGGAGGTAAGGGCGTGAGCAGGGAAGGCCTGCCGGCCAGGTACAAGCTGCTGGCGGTGCCCGTGAACCGGATCGCACCGCCCCGGCCGGGCGAGGACCCGTCGATGGCGCGGGTACTTCTTGACGACTTCAGGGGCCTGACCAGTACCGGGGCGTTCAACGTGATCGCCGAGACGGACTCGGCCGAGCGGATCGTCATGTCCGGGGAGGCGTTCGACAGCATCATCGTCAAGCGGTCGCCCGGCGGCCCCGGCAGGCGGCAGCGGCTGACCTGGAACACCTCGTTCGACCCGCCGCTGTGGACATGCTTCAGCTGCGGGAGCGGGCTCGTGAACGGCATCTTGGCGCATCACGACTCGTGCACAGAGGTGCGGTAGGTGAGCGAAGGGCAAGCGCCGGGACCGGCCGGGCAGCGGGGCATCATCCCGACGCTGGCCGTCTGGCGGCAGTTCACGGACGACCACGGCGAGGACATGAGTGACCTCGCGCCCTACGTCCTGTTTTACATCGGCTGGCACGCGGCACTGGCGAACAGGGAAGCGGCGGAGCGGCCTGCGGCCTACAGCGGAATCCGGGTCACCCTCGGCTGCGGTCACATGTACCTGCGGGAGGCGCCGGCAGATGAAGGCGAGAGGCGGGAGTGGGCCGACAGGTGGGTCATCGGGTCGTCTGACGCCTGCCACGTCTGCCCGGACCGCAAGCGGCGGACGGGGGGCCGGGTTTCCGCTTTGCGGCAAGTCGTGAACATCGAGCCGGTCACCGCGCCACGCGAGCCTGAGAGCCTTGACCCGGTTCACTGGTACTGGGAAGGCGAAGGGGATTGAACGGGTGAGCGAAGAGCAGCCGCCGCGCCCCGGTGACGCCGAGGTGCTCGCCGCGTACCGGAAGGTCTACGGGCGCGCCGACCGGGTGATCGTGCACTTCGCGGGGTGCAGACGCTGCTCGCCGGAGTACCGGCCGGCCTCGGGCGACCTTGACTGCGAGGGCTACATAGCCGCAGGCAGGGCCGACTACCAGGCCCTCCGAGCCGGAAGCGGGGAGCGCGAGTGAGCGAGGACATCCACGCGGAAGCGCGCGAGCGGTACGAGCGGGCGGCGGCGTACATCCGGGACGGCCTGGTGGCGTGGCCCGCAGGCAGCCCCCGCCCGATCTACTTCTCGCCGCTCCGCAACTCGCCGGTCATTCGGGAGGGGTTCGAGGCGGAGAGGCGCGCGGCCGAGGAGCGGGACCGCCGCGAGTGGACCGAGGGCATCAGGCGGCGTCTCGGCCTATTGGCCGAGGTGCACCGCTGTCATGTCTACGACGATGACGAAGGTGACGGCTGGGCTTGGTTCTGCCGCCGATGGAGTTGCCGCGAGAGCGGCCACGGTTACCCGTCGCAGCCGCGTGCCTTCGGGGCAGCGTTCGCGCATGCCCGGTCGTTCCTGCCGGAGCCCCCGGAGGAAACTCCCGCGACCGGGCTGGCCGCGTGCAGGGCGGCGATCACCGCCATCATGGCCCCTCGCGAGGTCAGGTGGCTGACGTGCGAAGACTGGACGACAGGGCCGGAACTGGGCTTTTCCGGCGCAGCGAAGGGAAGCCGGGCGTGAGCGAAGACGACGCGTTCGCCGAGCAGCTCCGCGAGCAGACGCTGAAGGCGTTCGGCCTCAAGCCGTGGGACATCACCGGCACTGTCCGGGCGCCGTGGCGCGTCCGGTTCTGGCGCACGCTCACGTTCGCCAAGCGGCGCGGGAAGGTGACCGACTGGGGGCCGTACGAGGCGGCCGAGGCCGAGGCCCGCGAGGCGCATCAGGCGTTCGCCGCCGGGCTTGCGGAGCGCATGACGGAAGCCGCCGAGGCGCTCAGCGAGGGACTGCCAGACGGGCTGCGGTTCGAGTGGACAGCGGAAGGCGAGCAGTGAGCGGCGACAACAGGAGGCGGGCCGTCCGCGCCATCATGGCCGAGACCGGCATGAGGTACATGGCGGCGATGCGGGAGCTTGAGCGGCGCGAGGCCGCCGCAGCCGGAGAGCCTGCGGCGGAGAGCGCCGATGACGAGTGACGATGAGTTTGTCCCATGGCTGCGCGAGCGGATCCGCGAGCGCCTGGAGGCAGCCCGCAAAGCCTGCGAGCGCACCGTCGGCCACTGGTGGAGGCGCGAAAGCGACTGGCGGGGCGACGGAACGCTTCGGCCCGTGGGTCACCTTTACGCCGGGGAGCGGATCGCCGACGAGGACGGCGGCACCGCCGCCGGGGAGTTCATTGTCGTCTACTGCGAGGGCGCCCCGTCGGAGGGCCAGTTCGACCACATGGAGCGGAACGACCCGCGTGACACGATCGCCCGGTGCGAGTTCGAGCTTGCGGTCCTTGGCGCTCACCGGTTGCGGCGGCGCCTGGATGACGCCTGGTGCGCGGAGTGCCACCGGGAGTTCCCCTGCCGGACTGTCCGCCTGCTCGGCTACGGGTACAGGTTCAGGCCCGGGTACAGGGAGGCGTGGAAGCCTTGAGCGCCCCTGATATAGACCTCGCGGCGTGGCTGCGCGCCGAGGTCACGAAAGACATGGAGTCCGCCGTCGCGAAGCTCCGCCGGAGCCGCATGTCCGCCGGCTACAGGCGGCACCTGGTCGAGACGGCTAACCGCGCGGGCGCGGAGCTGGCGATCCTCGGCGAGCACGGCGGCGAGCACATGTGCTTCGAGAACACCCGTGACGGCAACAGCTGGGACTACTACGAGGGTGACTGCCGGGTCATCCGGCAACTCGGGTACGGGTACAGGCGGCGGCCTGGCTACCGGGAGCCGGAGTGGAAGCCGTGAGCCCCGTCCTGACCTGGGAAGGTCCCGGCGAGGTGCCGAGCTTCTGCCCGGAGGGCTGCGGGGGTCTCACCGAGGACGTCTACGGCGGCCCGTGCAAGGCGTGCTGGGCTGCGGTTGACCGGGAAGAACGGGCCGCCGAGGGGTACGGGCGGTGCACCTGGTGCCATCGCGGGGGAGACCTGAACAGTTCTGACGGCAACGGTCAGCTGTTCTGCGACGAGGACTGCGCGGACGCCTACCGGGAGGAGTGGGGTGACGATGCCTGACGCCGGCGGCACCGACGACGCCAAGGCGGCGCTCGCCGCGCCCCTCTCCGCCTGGTGCCGTCAGATCGCCGCCGAGTTGGGCCTCAGCCCGGACCTGCCAGGCGAGGCCGTCATCGTCGCGGCGGCCAAGGCGGCGGCCGATCCCGCCGGGCCGCGCGGTCCCGCCCTGGAGGAGCTGGCCGAGGACTGCCGCTCGTTTAACGAGTCCCTGCCGTACTGCATCCGCCGGGACGAGGCCGGCGATCCGATCGCGTGCGAGTGCTGCGGGACGCTTGTGGCCCTCACGGCCCGTGGAGGCAGGGCATCTGGGAGGCTACGACGGCGCGGAGGCACACGATGCGGAGGTGCGAGTGGAAGCGAGCGAACCCGTGAACATCTGGGGTGACTTCTTCGGCGCGCTGGCCGATGCCGTGCAGGCGGACTTCGCGGCGAGGTACCCAGTCGCGCCCGACCCGGAGATTCCCGCGCCCGCCGGAGCGCTGACGCTCGCCCAGTTCGAGCGCTGGCTTGACGAGCTGTGGGCGCCAGGGCGATGGCCGTCAGCGCAGGAAGCGGACGGCTACGCGGCCCGCGCGGTCATGCCGCAGGACCCGTTCTGCGGCGCGGCCCTGTTCGCCCCGGATGACGGGCTCAGGGACGCAATCAGGCTGGAGTTCACCGCACGTGGCGTCGCCGTGCACCCGGTTGAGGCCGCGTACCTCAACAGCAGTCGGCCAGCCGCCAGCCGTAAATCCAGGGGTGATGGCCGCTCAGCACTCCTCCTTGTCGATCGGCGCGTCGATCGGCGCGCCGTCCGGCCCGGCGCAGAACCAGCCGGGGTCCTCACCGACATCGGGCAGGGACACGGGCTCGACCCCACCGCGACGGTATTTGGCCGTGAATTCCCCGGTAAGCACGGTGAAAGTCAAGGGTTGCATCCCGGGCAGCCAGGGCCGCCAGCCGGGTAGTCCCGGGTGCGCGGAGTCTGGGCGTAGCCGTCGAACGGCTTGATCGGGGTACCCGGGCTGAACGGGCCCTGCGGCTCGGCAGGTGCCACGGCAAGCTCGTCACCGATGACCGCGAGAACCCGGAACGGCAGGTCCCGCCATGCTGCGTCGGCGTACTCCTGGAACTGCCCAGCCTGGTCAGGTGTCCAGTCGCGGCACCGGATGACCAGCGTCTCGCCGGGCTTGACCACCGTCACGCACTCGCGGATAGCGGCCTCTACGACCTCGCGGGTGAGCACGGGGCCCGGAGGCAGCAGGCGGATGCCGCGCCGCCTGAACTCGTCGGCGCCGAGCGAGCGCTTGACCGATGCCTCGACGTCTGCGGCCTGCTTGCCGTCGCCCTCGGGCGCGGCGGCCAGCAGCAGCGGGTAGGCGAGCCGTTCCTCAAGGGCGGCGACGCGCTCCGCAAGCGTGCACGGGATCTCCTTGAGTGCGCCCGGCTCAACTTCGCCGCCAAGGGCCGCGTGATCGACGACGCAGCCGTACGTGCCGCACCGGAGGCACGGGCGCGAGAAGTCGGTCAACTGCCCTCCGCGATCTCGTTCAGCGTCCGCGTGATCCCGGCCCACTCGCGGGCCTTGCGGGCATCCTCAACTGAAAGCCGAGTGACCTCGTGGTCGCGCTGGAGCCGCTCGCAGACCTCGGCCAGGTCGGTGTCGCATGCCCAGGTGACAACCGCGTCGCCCCGGCGCTCGATCTCCCAGTGCGGGTCGGCGCCCTCGCAGACCTCGCAGCAGTAGGCGCGGCTCACGGGTTTCCCTCCGTCTTCGCGATCTCATTCAGGGCCAGGTCGATTCCTGCCAACTCGACAGCCTGCGCGTACTCCTCGGGGCTCATTTCGGGGGCGCAGAGCTTCCGGGCCGCCTCGCGAAGCGCGTCATGGAACCGCTGGTGCAGCGCGAGATTACCGATGAGGGCACCGCATACCTGGCAAGCCGGGGAGAAGGCGAGCATGCTGCCGACGCTACCGCTCGCGGACGCGCATCTCGGCGACGACGAACGGGAACACCCCGGTTAGCGGCTCGCCGTCACGGGTGACCACCCTGCCGTCAAGGAGGGGCTCGCCGTCCTTGTCCGCGAGCAGGGTGAGGTCTGCCGTCACCAGCGCCCCGGGGTCCGCGTGAACGGTGACGTTCGAGCAGGTGCCGAAGGGCTTGCCGGTGGCCGCGTCGGTAATCTTGACGTCCCGGCCGATCATGCACGCATAGACGCTTCCGCCGACCGGCGCGGGCCACTCGATGACCACCACCCCCCGGTACGGGGGGCCGGGCTCGGCTTCCCAGCGTTTGGCGTCGGCCTGCCCGCGCTCGGCGTCGGCGATAGCTTCATGCTCATCCGCCTGACGCTCAAGCTCGATGATCTCGGCGACGCGCGGCGGTAGGACTTCACCGAACAGCGCGTCTTCCACGGCGATCTCGCTCACATCCGCTCCCCGCCGGCCGACGACAGGTCCGGGTTCGAGCACGCCTCACCGCGAGGATGCCCGTACCGCCAGTTCCCGCGCTCGTCGGTCCATCCCCCGTGCCGTGCCTCGGTGCAGTTCTCGCAGCACAGCTCAGACGGGGGATCGCAGTTGCGGCCGTGGAGGTCGCAGCACGGCGCGGGAGCGGTCGCGCAGGCCTCGGTGTCGGGGCATACGCAGGCTGTTAGCGGTTCCAGGCAGAACGGACACAGACGAGTGACTGCCACTACTCCCCGATCGGCTTAGATCCCAGACTGATGCGCCCTCTTTTGTCAGTCCCCGGTAGTAAAATCGAACTACAACCCGAAGACCCCCGCGACCGCTGTGAACGGCCCGGGGGCATGGCCGACTGGATTGGAGCCGACATGGGTCATTGTAGGCATGCGCAGGTTCGAGGCGGCGAAGGCTAGTGCCCTTCACCTGCTGTTGCGACGGATGCGGAGAGCAGTTCACCACGAGGACCCGCCCAAGGGGGGCGCGCGCCTTTTGCTCCCAGGAGTGTTACCACAAGGCAACCATTGTCCGTCCCGACCGCAAGTGCCCGCAGTGCGGGAAGGTCTTCCGCCCATTGTGGCGACGGGGGAATTCGAACCAGATCTACTGTTCCTGGGATTGCTATCTAGCCAGTCCCGGCGGACTCGCCAAAACGTGTCCCGTGTGCAGCAAGGACTACACCTTCATCGCCTCAGGCAAGAAAACCATCCGCACCTGCACGGAGGGGTGCGCGGGCGGGGGCACGAAGTACGTCGACTGCGAGCGGTGCGGGAAGAGGTTCCGTGGAGACTACCTGAAGACCCGACGCCACTGCTCCGAAGAGTGCCGCCGGCCACCGCTGATCGTTGCCTGCCGGAAATGTGGAAGAGAGTTCCGAATAGAGCCATCCGACATAGATCATCAGTTCTGCTCGCTCGCCTGCTACCGGAGCTTCGTCGGCGAGACTCGGCTAGAGGCGCGCATCCGGGTTGCACTGGAGATTCTCGGCATACCGTTTGAACAGGAGTTTCCGGTCGGGCGCTGGTCAATTGACTTCGCCGTACTGAGGCACAAGATCGCCATCGAGGCCGACGGCGAGTACTGGCACACCGTCTCCGCCGAGCGCGACAAGCGCAAGGACGCGCGGCTAACCGCCGCCGGCTGGCAGATCGTGCGGCTTGCCGAGACCGACGTGAACGCCGCCCGCGACCTTCCGCAGTTGATCCTCGGCCGTGTCCGTGAGGTCACCGGCATTGACCGTGCCGCCCTCGTGTCGGCCGCCACGGCGAGCGCGCCCGCCCTCGTAGCCGCGCCGGCGAAGACCAGGCCGTTCCGTTTGCGGGCGAGTCGCCGGCCGATCGCCGGGCAACTCGCGCTCTGGGACCGTTAGATACGAGCCACGCGGGGGGCCGGCGGGCGTCACGCAACCTTCTCGTCGCCGACCTGCCGGCCGCACGCGCCGCATAGTCCCCGCAGGACCCGCCGCTTAGGGTGCGGAGGGCAAGCCTTCTGGTCCCGCTTCGCCTTCCGCTCCGCAATCTGCTCGCGTGCCACCAGGAGAGCGGCAGTGCGGATCCACCATTCCCGCTTCGCCCCGCCGCGCGCCTCGTCGATCGCGGCGGCCTCGGCGTCGTCCAGGCGGACGGGGACGATGATGTCGCGCGCCACGCTCACCCCTGCCGGTTACGTGTACGGCCTGCGCGTCCGGCACCCGGCTGCGGCCTGTCAGGGGATAATCGCCGGTATGGCCGATGTCCAGCACCGAACCAGGCACCTGCGCAGGTCCCGGGCCCTGTTCGCCACCGTGGCGGTGCTGGAGCTGGCCGACTTCGCATGGCACCTGGCTTACGGGCAGTACGCCGCCGTCCCTTTCCTCGGGTTCGCCGCCGTGATGTTCACGGCGCTGCTCGTCGTCGCGACGGTGAACATCCGGCGCATCCGGGCGGAGGCAGATGCGGGGCCGGTCGAGCGCCCGAAAACGCGCGCCGAGGAGCTGGCCGAGGCGGTCGAGGAGGTGCGGCAGCGGCAGTGGGACGCGATCGCCGAGCGGGCGTTCCTCGCGGCGGGCGGCGGAATCAGGCTGCCCCCGGGGGCAACGATCGTTCCGTGCACGTCCAGCCCGCCCGCGCCGCGCCCGGCATGGGATGTCAGCATGACGCTGGACAGCGCCGCCCCGTGGAACGAGGTGTGCCATTACGAGGACGCGACGGGCAAGCCCGACGGGATCGGGGCCGGGGTCATCCGGGTCATCCCCCGTGCCGTCCGGCAGTCCGCCCTGACGCCCGGCAAACCGGTCATCACCTCGTGGACGGCCGTTACGCGGGCGGCGTCCCACGGAGAGGGGATCGACCTGCTGAAGGCCGCGGAGCCGCTGCTGCGCGAGCGCCTGGCAGTGCTTGCGCACGAGGGGCGGGAGACGCGGTACTTCCGGGTTGAGGGCGGAGCGCTCACCGAGGTGCCTGACGGACTCGCAGTGGGCGGGACGGAAGCCGCCGAGAGGCTTGCCGTCCCGAAGCGCGGCGTCACACAGCCGGACTCGGGGGCGGTCAAGCTCGACCCCCGGTGGGAGTGGAAGCTCGTCCGGCGGCCTGGCCTGCCCGACGAGTTCGCCAAGGTCCGCTGCCTGCACTCGGAGGTCGAGCCGGTGGAGTCGGACGGGAAGGTGATCGCCCAGCTTTGCCTGACGTGCGACACCCGGTTCCCGGGCCCGGTCAGCGGCCCGGCGGATGACTGGCCTTCGCCGTTACGGGCCGACGCTGCCGGTCAGGGATAATCGGCCGCATGGCCGATTCTTCCCCCGAGATCCCAGCCGCGTTCAACGGCTCCGGGTACACCGCAAAGCAGGCAGCGCAGGGCATCGCCGACATCTCCGCGGCGCTCGCGCAGTTCCCGCAGATCCTCGCCGCCGTGCTCCGGCAGGTCCAGGTCCAGACGCGCCAGCACCTGTGCGCACCCTGCCTGATCGCCCGGATCGGCTGGGAGGCGACGTACGGGCAGCAGCTGAAAGCCGCCATCGGGGCGGCGGGCGCGGCGTTCGGGCTCGCCGAGGGAGACCCGCGCGCAGGGCAGCTCGACCCCGCGCCGCACCTGCCCGAGAACCTCAGGCCGGGGCAGCCTCAGGGGCTCCCGCCGCTCACCGCGGCGGTTACCACCGTGGGCGGGACCGAGGTCTGCTCGGAGCACATCCCGGGCAGGCCCGGGTCGCAGAAGCTGCTCATTGCCACCGGGGCATTGTCACCCTCGGCGCTCGCCGGGCTCGGCTAGGCGGGCACCAGGGCGGCGGGCGGGCCGTCGTCACCAGGGCGGCGGAAACCGAGGTTGCGGCCGATCCTGGCGGCCAGCCTGCGGGCATCCGCGTCAGACATGACCGTGCCGCCGCTGACGTGAACCTCGGGCTTCGCGACCGCCAGCTCGTCGCCGGCGACTACTAGGGTCGCGAACACGCGGTAGCGGCGGCCGGGGGCGGGCTCCACGGTCCAGTGGTCGGCCTCGGCCTGGCCGGGCACTCCGCGCCGCTCGAAGGTGCAGCCTAGTCCCGGCTCTGCCGTGAACACCGGGTTGTGGTCGGCTCCCTTGAGGACCATGTGGCCGCTGTCCTCGATGACCGAGTAGGCGGCCTCGACGGTAAGGTGCCCCACGATGTCGCGGAACGTTACAGCCCACTGGTAAACGGGCGGGGTCTTTTCGGGCACGGCGGTACTCCCGGTAATGGTGCTGGTGGTTATGTCGTTACTGCTTCCTGCTGACGGCGGGGCGTCAGCCGCTCACGACCGTGTAGACGGCGTCCGCCATCCGGTCCGCCAGCGTGCTCTCCCCGTCGCCGCCGGGCGGCAGCCCGGGCCCGGGCTCCGGTGCCGCCGACTTCGCGACCGGCGCGCCCTGCACGACCTCCAGCACCAGGTCCCACCGGCCGCCGGCCTGCTGCTCCGCCGACACGACGCGCAGCCGGGTTCCCCGGGCGAGGATGACCTCCCGCTGGTCCGGCATCACCGAGTAGCGGCCCGTGACCAGCGCAGGCGTCCCGGCCGGCGTGACGATCTCCATGCGCACGTCGCCGCCCCCGATGTCCGGGCCGAGCGACGTCGAGGAGTACCCCTCGTCAGCGATCACCTCGCCTGCGGAGGGGATGCCGCCGGGGAACGCGTTCTCGCCGACGATCCGCCTCAGCACCACGCTGGACGGCAGCGGCTCCATCGCGGAGTCGAGGCCCTGCATCATCTTCGCGCTCGCAGGCGAGGGCTCCGCGCCGGCCCGCAGCGCGCCGTTCACCCCGAACGAGTACTCAGTGTAGTTCCGGACCGCCCGCCCCTGCTGCCGGGTGAGCTTCGGCGTGTTCGCCCGGATCCACTGCTGCGCCTCGTACTCCGTGAACTCCTGCGCGACGGGGGTCTCTGCGACGGCCGGAGGCCCTTCCGGCGCGGCCTCCGGCTCTGCGGGGGCTTCCGGCTCCGGCGCGGGCACTGCGGGAGCCTCTTCGTCCCCGTCCTCTTCGTCCCCGGCTTCGAGACCCGGCTCACCGGCTGGCGGCTGAAGCTGCGGCGGAGGCGCCTGCCAGCCTGCGGGCAGGAGAGCGCAACGACAGTTCTTGTGACCTGGCGGCGAATCGTCGCCTGAGCTGAACGACTCGCCGAGCCTTACCGGCCCCTGGTCTGCGTTCGCCTGGCAGAGGGGGCAGACCTTGGCGTCCGCCTCGGTCAGCCACTCGACCCACTGGACGCTGACCTTCAGGTACCAGTGGCCGGCCGCCCGTGCCGAGCCGCTCGTGATCTCGTTCATGACGGCCGCTGCCGCCTTGACCTTGTCGGTGACCGCCGCGAAAACCTTCTCGCCTGCCTCGTCTGCCGACTCGCCTTCGACGAGGGCCCGGCCCGCGGCAGTGCGGGCGCCCGCAGCGAGCCTTCCCGCGGCTTCCCCGGCTTGCGCTGCCGTCGGCCCTTTGACGCCCGCCCCGCCGAGGATGCCACCGGACATGAGGGAGTCACCGGGCTTCCACTTCGCCGCGGGGTTCAGGCCTCCTGGCCGGGCGGCCTTCGCCACCTGCGTGCCGGGGGTGACAGCCTGCGCGGAGAGGACGCCGATCGCCATCCCGTCGGTCAGCAGGCCGTTCATGAGCGGGGCGAGGGCGGCCTCAAGGTCGGGGCCGTGCTGCTCGAGCCAGTCCGCGGCGGCGGCCACGGCCTCGCGCTTGCCGTCGTGCTGCCTGGCGGACTCGGGCGAGGCGAGCCACTCCGACGCGATCCGCTCCGCTTCCGCCTCGGTCAGCGCCGACCCGAGCGCGGTCGCGATCCGGTCGCCCCAGTAGCCGGCGGCAGGGAGGTCTAGGGCCCACCCGGGCCAGATAGGAGCGCCAGCTCCCTTGCCGGCCTTGGAGGCTCGTTCCGGCCCGCTGGCGGGCGGGGAGCTTTTGGGGACGGCGGCACCGCCTTGGCGACGGGCCCGCCGCCGAGCGGGAACCGCTCGAGCAGGCCGTCCGCGCGGTGCACGCACAGGTGCGTGAAGGTGACCGGAGTCGGCGGCACGGGCTCGGGCAGGTCGTCGCCGGCATCCTGGTAGCGCAGGGTGAGGTGCGGGGTCCAGTCCGTGTGCTCGCTGGCCGACAGGTCTTCGAGCGCGGCCCGCAGCCTCTCGGCACCCGGCAGCGCCACGGCTGCCCAGGCGACGGTCTTGCCGTCGCTGGAACCTGAGGGCTCGAAGGTGCCGAGGCCTGAGATCACGCCCGACAGCGGGCCGTCGAGGGACGCCGCGGCGCCTTCCGCCCGCTCGCACGCCGCCGCGAACGCCCGGTCGCTCACGTCCTTGCCGAGATAGCAAACGGTCACGTGCATGTCATCCGGGGCGACGCCGCCGGGCGGCGGGCTGATCAGGCCCTCGGGCAGGTCGAGCGAGATCATGCCCGACCTCGGCGAGAGGTCATAGCCCGATGCTGCCTTGCGGGTCGCGGTGAAGCCCTCCGCGTTCAGCCGCCGCGCCTCCCCTGCGGGCACCGCCTCGAACGCGAAGTCCCGCCACTCCCCGGACTTGCGGCGCGCCTTCGCGAACCGGCGGAACGCGGCCATCTCCTTGGCGACCTCCGCGTCACCCTCGGCCCGCTGTGCGGCCATGCGCGCCTCAACGGCGGCGGCCTCGGCGGGGCTTACGCGGCCGTCGGCAACCGCGTCACGGTACGCCTTCCGGGCCTCGTCCACGGTTATGTACCGGGGCGCCCGCGGGGTCTCGTCCTCGTCGTCGCGGCCGACGAGGTCGTACCCGTGGATCCCCGTCTCGGAGGTGATCCCCGCGGTGACGTTCCCGGACGATGCCGCCCCCTCGCCATCCTTGGCAACTGTCCCGCTGTCTGTCAGCTGAGGCTGGGGCGGCGGTGCCGGTGGCATGGCGGAGGGGCCGTAGAGGCGTTCGGCGAGAGGCGTGACCTTGACCGGCGGCTCGGGCAGCACGCCCTCGACGCCGCCGAAGACGTCCTTCGGCAGGGCCGCCCCGATGGCGGGCAGGGCGGTGGCCGGGTCGATCTCCCCGGCGATGGCCAGCAGGGAGGCGATGGGGACGGGGCCGCCGCGCGAGGTCATGATGGTGCGCGGGATCGGGACCGGGTCGGTCCAGCCGTAGCGCAGCTCGCGCAGTTCCGAGGAGCCGACGGAGCCGATGTCGAAGTAGATCTTGTCGGCCTGCGCCTGGTTGAGGCGGTCGTCCTGCTCCTCGCCGAGGTCGAAGGCGAACTTCAGCGGGAGCTGCGCGTCGTCCTGGAGGAATGCCGTCAGGATGTCCTGGACGTGGTGCGCGAGCGGAAGGTCGCCGACGCGGTGCTGCACGTCGGCCTGGCTCTCGCCCGATGACCTATTTGTTGTCTCGGTGAATCCGAGATCCGAGGGCACCACGGCGTATGCTGCGCAGGACTTCCGCATCAAGAAAAGCGAGAACTCGTCGCTGAAGTCCTTCTCATTCGACCAGGTGAATTTACTTCCGGGCGGCAGCCACCGTATCTGGTGCTTTGCTTCCTGGTTGCCCAGCATGAAGCCGTCCCAGTATTCCTGGAATGCCTCGATCTGGTCCGGCGACCATGAATCCGGAGCGGATGCAAAGGCTGCCGGAAGCGACCCGGCGGTAAATCTCTGCAAAAAGTAGAGCTGGAACCTGATATCCGTGTTGGCATTCAGAATGATGTCTTCGAGCGGGGCGCGGCCGTAGATGCTGTCAGGCTGCGGGTCATACGGCTCGTAGATCAGGTCTTCCCTGGTCAGCCAGTTCCATGGCAGGCCGTTGACGTACTGCACGTAGGCGGGCGCGGGGGAATCCGGGGAATTTCCCCAGTAATCGAGCAGCGGCGCGACGGTTATTCCGGAAACAACCTGAAGCCCGACGACCCGGCCGCCGCGATTACGCATCTTGTAAAGCGTCCCGGCGTCATATGACAAGATGTCGCGAAGGTACTTCGCCAGCCAGGACTTAAAGATCGTCTTGCCGTCGGGCCGCTTGAGGATTCGCTTGCCCTCGGCTACGTCGGCGGCGATGTCACCGACGGATTCATCGGCCGCGACCAATTTCCAGTCGAGGCTGCGCAGGCTCGCGATGCGATGCCGAATAACTATTTGCGCAACGTCGTAAGACTCAATAAGGCCCTTGAGCGTTTCGAATGAAACCCGCTCGTGGGTACGGGGGCGGGTCGCGACGTTGTACTGCGGGGGGTACTCGCGGGATCGCGGCGTCCGGCTGAAACCGTCGTACGGCCCGATGGGCGTGCCCGGCGCGAACGGCGACGCCGGCGTCATCTGCGAGCGCGCCTCGGCGGCCTGGATGTCCGCGGGGATCGCGGAGCCGTACCCCTTGCCGACAGGGACGGCCAGCGCCGTTGACGGCGCCGTCGCG
>Ga0209006_10001731_pt1 | contig 19778 bp, 18 predicted proteins | sample JacPin_JW_Ref_O2_FD_188567 | JGI IMG/M metagenome (GOLD analysis project Ga0209006, IMG submission 188567) | Forest soil microbial communities from Algoma, Ontario, Canada - Jack Pine, Ontario site 1_JW_Ref_O2 (SPAdes) (version 2) | ecosystem: Environmental > Terrestrial > Soil > Boreal...
CCGGTTTACATGCCCCACCTGCTGATCGGACTGGCACTGACTGGGCTGATTACTCTGCTGAATTATCGCGGCATCCGATTAAGCGCAAGTTTCCAGAATTGGGCTACTTTCGGAACCTTGGCTTTGTTCCTGCTGTTTGTCGGCATTGGGGTGAGCAAAGGCTCAGCGCAAAACTTTCCTCCGCTGTTTACGCACAGTCCATTCGTGTCTATTCTTCTCGTCATGCAAATCGTTCCTTATTTCATGACCGGATTCGAATCGGTGGTGAAGGGGGCAGAAGAGGCGAGTCCTGAATTTGGCTCTCGCAGCTTTTACAAGGCCATCTGGATGGCGATTGTAGTTGGCATTCTCTTTTACGTAATCGTGATCGCGGCCGTCGGATATGTTGCTCCCTGGAAAGAACTCACGCACGAAAGATTCATGACGGCGGTTGCGTTTGAGCGTGCGGTAGGATCGCGTTGGATTGTAAGCGTGATACTCGCCGCCGCGCTGCTTTCGCTCTTCAAGGTGTTCAACGGAAATTTTATTGCTGCCAGCCGGTTGTTGTTCGCGGTCGGACGGCGCGGCCTAGTGGATCAGCGATTGGGGCATGTGCATGCGCGCAATCAGACACCTTCAATTGCCGTGCTCTGTATTGGCCTGGCCACTGCGGCATGCATGTTTCTGGGCGATGCCGTGCTCGTCCCCATTTCCGAAGTGGGCTCGGTGGCTTCCGCAATCGGATGGCTGGCGGCTTGCGCGGCCTACTACCGGATGGGTCCGCCACTGGGCAAGCGTTTGGTCGCCGCTGCGGGTGTGCTTGTCGGGTTTCTGATGATCGTGATGAAAATTGCTCCCGGCGTTCCTGGTCATTTCAGCGCGTACGAATGGCTGGCACTGGCGATCTGGAGTCTGATTGGATTTAGCATGAGCCGACGTCAGGAAACTGTGACTGCGACCACTGGAAATGAGAAAAGGAATGGATAAACGTATGCGAGTCTCGCTACGCCAGTCCTTACAGATCGCGCTTGCGATTTTAATTTGTTTCCCCCTGTGCGCCGCAGCGCAGTCTTTCGATATTGTTATCGGCAACGGCCACATCATCGATGGCACCGGCTCGCCCTGGTACTCCGGCGACATCGGAATCCGAGACGGCAAGATTGCAGCTATCGGCAATCTCGCCGCAGCGCCGCGCGGCCGAACGATTGATGCCGGCGGCAAAGTTGTCGCTCCGGGATTCATCGACATGCTTGGCCAGTCGGAGTTGACGATCCTCGTCGATCCGCGCCTGCCATCGAAAATCTACCAGGGCATTACTACGGAAATCACGGGCGAAGGTGAATCGGCGGCGCCGCTGAATGACGCGATCATCCTCGCCGATCGCGCCGGCTACGAGCACTACCACATCACTCCCGATTGGCGCACAATGCGCGAGTACTTCGCCCGTCTCGAAAAGCAGGGCGTGGGAATCAACCTGGCCAGCTATGTCGGCGCAACCCGGGTTCGCCGCATGGTTTTGGGAGACGACGACAAGCAGCCCACGCCAGAACAACTCGATCGGATGAAAACGCTGGTGCAGCAGGCCATGCATGACGGCGCAGTCGGCGTTTCGACCGCCTTGCAGTATGCTCCCGCACCTTATGCGAAGACGGAAGAGTTAATCGCATTGGCTGGAGAAGCTTCAAAGTTAGGCGGCATTTATGCCACGCACATGCGCGACGAAGGTGACCGCGTGATCGCCGCCATCGATGAAGCACTACGCATCGGCCGGGAAGCGCACATTCCAGTTGAGATATGGCACATCAAGGTTGCGGGCAAAGAAAATTGGGGACGCATGCCCGAAGTGGTGGCGAAAATTAATGCCGCGCGCGCCGAGGGCGTCGACATAAGCGCGAACACCTATGCTTACACCGCTTGGTTCAATGCCATGTCGGCTTTTATTCCGCCATGGGCACACGACGGAGGTGACGCCAAACTGGTCGAGCGTTTGAAAGATCCGGCAACGCGGCAGCGCATCCGCAAAGATTTGCTGGCATCTTCAAACACCTGGCAGAACGAATGGCAGGAGATTCCGGGGCCCGAGTCAGTCCTCATTGGGGTGGTGCAGAATCCGAACCTTTTGCCGCTACAGGGAAAGACGCTGACTGAAGTCGCGAAAATCTGGAACAAAGATCCAATGGACGCCCTCTTCGATTTGCTGATTGAAGACAACGCATTCACGGAAGTCGCGGTTTTTGGCATGTCAGAGCCGGATGTTACGCTCGCGCTGCAGCAGCCGTGGGTTTCAATCGACAATGATTCGGAGGGAACCTCACTAGAGGGAATCTTGGGTCAGGAACATCCTCATCCGCGCGCCTATGGTACATTTCCCCGTATTCTCCGCAAATATGTGCGGGAAGAAAACAAGCTCACACTGGAAGATGCTATCCGCAAATTTTCCGCACTGTCGGCTCAACGCATGCGCCTCACAGACCGCGGAGTTTTGAAGGAGGGCATGTGGGCGGATTTGGTAGTTTTCGATCCAGCAACGGTGCGTGACGTTGCGACGTTCGATAATCCCAATCAGTTATCGCAAGGTATGGAATACGTCCTCGTGAATGGCGTCGCTGTGATCGATCAAGGGAAGATGACGGGAGCAAAACCGGGAAAGGTGTTGCACGGTCCGGGTTACGTGCCCTGATGCCAAGCTGCATCGTCCTCGGCTCTGGCCCAGACGCGCAGCGATGCCGATTCGAAGGCGCTGGTTTCCATTAGCTCCTCATGGTTGGTAGTGATGAAGAAGTTCTTCGCTTCGGCTTCGAGAGGATCGACAGATGGTCGCATATCAACGCCCTTCAAGGTTTGAGCGCGGCTTGCGTTTCCGAAGAAACGATTGGCGAAACATGCGGCTCCGTCAACGTGCCCGTAATATTAAATCCTTGAGCGCCTTCCCGCATCAGCTTGAGATTCAAAACACGACTCAGGGACGCAGTGCCGCTTACGCGGTAGATGCTCGATACGCTATCGAGCTTGCCGTCCTCGATTTCAATTTTACCCTCGTGCATCGTTAGCCGCAGAGCCAAACGATGGATCGGCAGCGGGCCGGCACCCTCGCTAAGGGCAACGTGGCGCAGCACGCCGTCCTGAGCCTCAATCTCCCACGTACTGGTGATTGAAGCAAACAATTCAGCCGCGTCCAGTCCGGAGGTTTTCATCCGATAGGTTGCCGTAGCCGAACCCGTGATCCAGTCATCGTTCATGCTTTGAGAAAGCTCATCCAGAACTGCATTTTCGATCCTGCCTTTTCCGCTGTACTGCGGAGGTTTTACGGTGAAATCAGCTTCCCACTCGCCGACATGCTTGCCGCCCAGCACATCAGCCCGCAGATCGGATATGTGCAGTTTGCCTTTATTCAGTTCCAGCTTCGCCGAAACCCGGTGTCCCACCAGTTTGCGTACCGCCACTCGGTTCGCCGTAAACTTCCCCACTGCGTCTATCGTAAACAGGTAAGGAGTTCCAGCCGGAGGTGATGAGAGGAAGTGGTACCAGGGCTGTTTGCGGATATAAGGATTGATCACCTGGTTCAGTTGGTCAGTTGAAATTTCGTCGGCGTGGAGATCGAAGCGCACCGGACAGGATTCGGGCACAACGCATGGCCGGGCGAGAGTCAACGATCCGCGCCACGACGTATCTGCGATTGAAGCCGTCAGGTTTTGTACGTTGACTTGCTCCTGCGTCAAAATCAGGTTCGCGGATGCAATATCCAACGGCGCATTCAAGCCGCGTACCGTCGCATGAACCAAATGAAGTTGTGCCCTGCCCACGGCTCTCGGTGCCGTTAATCCCGACCAGATGCCGGCAATCTGCAAGTCGACATTAGCCTGCCCTTCGGCGTTCGGCTGCTGCGCCGGAATTCCGACCGTACGCGCGACTTGCAGCAAACGTTGCAATTGCGCATCACCCTGGATCGCGAAGCCGTATCCAGATCGCGAAAGCCACCCTCGCACCGTGGCAGGCGCTACTCTGCCCAACGCTAAATTGAAGGGACCGATTTCGAGGCGCGTCTCTGGCGCGAGCCGCGCGCCTGCCGATTTGGGATGTGATCCAGCGGAAACCACGAGGGGAATGTCGCCGAGCGACAATTCCGTTTTGTTGAATTTTGACCCGAGTTCGACGCCGGAGGCTTCGCCGCGGCCCTCCCGGACCACGTCGTTCGATCGCGTATTGACGCCGCGCTCCAGCTTCAAATGTCCGTTTAGCCTGCCGGCGGCGATTAAATCATCAGCCATTCCCTGTTTGGCGTGCCGAGCGAATGCAATCAAAGATTGGACTGGGACATCGTGCGCGGTCAGTGCGAGATTGTAATTGCGTGCGGAGAACGGGCCATAGATGCTGCCGGCGAGGGTCACCGCCCCATCGCTCACTGGGGCGGAGCACGCAACGTCAGATAAAGTATGATCGAGCGAACTATACCGGGCACCACACTGCCCGGCGAGACGCAGATTGCCGCTGCCGAAAATGTCATAGCGGCGGAAGTCCTGCACTGACGCAGCCGCCACTATGGCGAGGTTCGCAGGCGTACCGATCAGGGTGGTTGCAACGCTTAGACCACCGCGCCAGCCCTTGTCACTTCCATAGGCCAGCTTGGTCAGTTGGCCGAGTTGGCCATGATTCCATTGCAAGGTGAACTGCAGCGGCGTCTCCCGCAGAGATGCGGCTCTTTGCCAGGACCCATCCACCGAGAGTGTTCCAGTGTCGCTCAGATTGAAATCGGTTCGCACCGGCTGCGCTTTTAAACGCATGCTCCAGGCATTCTCCGAATCCTGCCACAAAGCGAAATCCGCGTCGGTCAAGGCGTATGGTTTCTTCTCCTGCCCGAACTTGAAGTTGATGCGGGCGCGATCGGCCTCTATGTACGGGAAACCCGGACGCTTTTCACTTTTCGCTTTGCTGGTCGGGGCAATCGGGACGTTGGCTGCCCGCTCGATGAGATTTTCCAGATTCCAATGTCCTGCTGAGTTCCGAACCAGATTGAGGCTGGGCTCTGTGAAGTTCAGGCGCGCGATCTCGATGCGCCCCCGTAGCAACGAGGTTATCCGCACCGACGCCGTCACGTCGGAGGAGCGCAGCAGTGGTTCCGCTCCAAAGGCCGGATCTTCATGCACCACGAAGTTCTGCAGATCGAATCCAGGTTGGGGAAGCAGCCGTAGCTTTACTGCTGCCACATCGACCGGCCGTCCCAACGCCAGACTGATGGAACTTACAATGCGCGTGCGCAGCCGATTGGCGCCCGGCCTGATAAGAAAAAGCGCCAGAAGCATGACCACCGACACTACGACTACGCGCTTCGATCGCCAAAATCTCACTGAACCGTCCACCGAACTATCTTACTGAACTATCCTGAACGTACGCCGCCAACGGGTTTCGTCGAAAAAGTGAAGCACCACATGGACCAGAAAGCCGACCCGTTGGCTGACTCCCCGCTCCAGATACTGACCGGGCGGGGTCTCAAATGACCAGTAGATAAACATGGGCCGCCCAATTACATTTTCCTGCGGAATGAAACCCCAGTAACGGCTGTCCAGACTCACATCGCGATTGTCTCCCATGCCGAAATAGCTGTTCGCGGGAATCACTACATCATCGCCCTGAATATGCTGCGGCAACGAAAGCTCCCACTCCGGTGTTACGTTGCTGAACTCGGTTGGCGGAACCGAAGGGAAATTATCGCGATAAGGATTGTAGCTGGCCTCGCCACCCTGGTGAATCACATAAGGCTCATCCAGCTTTTCCCCATTGCGGTAAACCACCCCATCGCGCAAATGGAGGCGGTCGCCGGGAATGCCGATAATTCGCTTGACCACGTAGAGTCCAGGTTCTGCCGGGGAAAGAAATACCACGATGTCGCCATTGTGTATTTGACGGTAAGGCAGAATGGGGCCAAGCCACTTGGTCCGCGGCGCGAACTGCTCGCGGTTGACAAATACGTGGTCGCCAATCAGCAGCGTGTTCTCCATTGAGCTGGAAGGAATCTCAAACGCCTGCACGATGAAGGTTATGATGAAGAGGCCGGTCACCAGCACTGCCGCGAGAGATGCCAGAAACTCGACGGTTGTTTCGCGCGGTTTTTCCGCCTGCGTGTTCTCTTTCTTAGCCACTAGTTTTTGTCCCGTTAGTGGGCGATATCGCCCTTAGTTGACTACTCGAAATGTCCGGTTCCAGCGAGTGAGCTGGAACAAATGGCTGACCGCGTAGACGAAGTGATGAAGTTTATCACCCGGCGTGGAGGAAACCGGCATATCATCCTCCGCGCTACGCACCGACCAATAAATCAGCAAAGGCCGCCCAATAATGTTTTCCCCCGGTACGAAGCCCCAATAGCGGCTGTCCAGGCTCTCATCACGGTTATCTCCGAGCACAAAATAATGACCCTCCGGGATAATCAGTTCGCCGTCCTCGACTAGTTTCTTCATCTGCAACCACCATCCGCCCTCCAGGCCGGGAACCGGGATATCCGTACGAGGAAACTCATCGCGAAATATGTCATGCATGGGCGAGCTGTACCGCACATAAGTTTCTCTCAGCAATGCGCCGTTGACGTATACCTGCCGATTAACCAGGCGAATGCGATCCCCCGGCACCCCGACCACGCGCTTAACGAAGTGCTCGCTGGGATGAACCGGATAGTGAAAAACCACGATATCGCCGCGGTGCACGGCGCGGTAGGGCAGAATGCGGTCCAAAAATCTGCTGCCGCCATAACACAATTTGTCCACCAACAGATAATCGCCGATCAGCAGGGTATTCTCCATGGACTCCGAGGGAATCTGAAAAGCCTGGATGATAAAGGTGATTACAAAAACCGCGATCACTACCGTAGTCAACAGCGATTGCAGCGAGACCAACCATTCTGGATGTGACGTTTTAGCCATCACCGCTCCGGCATGGAGAATCCTTTGCCGGGCACCCTATCGGACAAATCTTCCGCAAGCGAAACGAGATGTTCCAGCACCTGTTGTGCGGCGCCTTGTTCCGCATTCTTCTTGGTAGAGCCCTCGGCTCGGCCCACAAACTCGGTCTCGCCGTGATTGCCCGCCGACTGCAGCCGAACCTCGACCGTAAAAGTTTTGCTGTGCTCCGGTCCCAACTCTTTCACTAATACATAAGACGCCTGCGGACGGCCTGTCGCCTGCAGCTTTTCCTGGAGAGCTGATTTGTAGTCGGTGAGAGGTAAGCTGCTGCCGTTGCGCGCCATGTTTTCGAGTTCGGGAGTCACCACATGCTGCAGCACGATGCGCCGCACGGTTTCCAGGCCACTGTCTACGTACATGGCGCCGAGCACCGCTTCCAGTCCGTCCACCAGCAGCGCAGTTTTGTTGCGCCCTCCGCTTTTTTCCTCGCCGCGGCCCAGCCGCAAATAATGTCCCAGTTCCAGGCGGCGCGCTACTTGAATCAAATGCCTTTCACTGACCAGATGCGCCCGCAGTTTCGACAGCTCTCCTTCACGGAAATCAGGGAAGCGGTGAAACAGCTCTTCCGTCGTGATCAGCCCCAGCACCGCGTCACCCAGGAGTTCGAGTTGCTCGTTGTCTTCGACCCTCGCTGCCGTCTGCGCTTGCAGCGACTCAAGTTCGCGCGCTTGCGAGCTGTGAGTCAGAGCCTGCTCCAGTAATCTCGGACGCGAAAATTGGTATCCCAGAGCTTGCTCCAATTCCGACATGTCTCGTGGCTTCATAACTTCAGCGAAATTCTGCGGCGAATTGCGGATTCCCACACCAAGTCGCACTCATACCCCGGTCTCGCAGCAGCATCTCTCTCGGCCTGCATTCCTCTGGCTAGTGAGGAGGTTGCGTTGCATTGGGAGTGGCAGGAGCTGGTGGCTTAGACGCCGGCGTCGAACTGCCAGCACTGGGAATAACGCTCCCGGTTAACTGCATCAAGCGGTCACGTTCATGGCGCGCTGTGGTTCCTGCCGTAGTTCCTTCTTGAGTCAATTCGACCGCCTTGTTAGCCTCATTCAGAGCGTCCGAATATTTTCCCTGTTTATCCAGCGCCAGCGCCAAACGCAGCACCACTACAGGGTCCGGCTGCGAGGGATAAGCGTCAATCGACTTGCGAAAATATGCTTCCGCCTCGGGATATTTTTCCTGATCGTATTGGATGGTCCCTAGAACCGAGTCAGCCGTGGACCGCAAAAGTCCCTTGTACGCGTCCAGCTGAGCTTGCGGCACGTTGGCCGGCGCGGGAACATCCGTGTCGACAGTTTCCAAAGCGTGCTGCGCATATTTCGCGGCTTGATCGAATCGCTGCGCTTTATCGAGATCGGTCGACCGGGTGCGTTCTGCCAGTACTTCCGCGGAGGCAATCAGCGCCTCTGGATCATCTGGATCGAGTTTCAGCAGCTTCTGCGCCATCTCGGACATCTTGTCGCCGTTATTGGCATTCTGGTATCCGCGCATGGCGGCTTTGTACAGCAACACGCGCAATTCGCTATCCGGGAACTTGGCCGCGAAATCGTCGGACGCCTTCTCCATCGCTGCTGGATCCTTCTGATTCGCGATGGCGGCGTTATAGGCGTCAAACTCCGGCTGCGTCTTGGCTTGTGGCGGTCGTTTACCTTGCGGAGCGGTCGGGGCAGAACCTGATTGAGCGGAGCCTTGCTGCGCCCCGCCCTTCGCTCCCCCAGGTTGCGTTGGTTGGCTTGGAGCCTGTGCAACCGCAAAAGCCGCCACCGCTAGCACTCCCAACATAATGGCTGATCGCTTCATGCTTTCTCCTTGAATAATCCTCTGTCTCTTGTAATTTTACTGCTGCGGATGGCTGGGCGGCTCATAAGGTTGTTGGATGCCGTGCTCAGCCGCGGCTTTAGCCTCGGGCAACGATCCGCCCGCGCTCAGCGCCGCCCGGTACTGGTCGAGAGCCGCCTCTCGATCTTCTTGCAGGTCAAAAATCCGTCCCAGATAAATATGAGACCACGCCAATACCTTGGGTTCGTGAGCAACCCCTAAAGCCTGCTGGAAATAATCGCGTGCGCCCTGCATATCGCGATTCATGGTGGCCACTTCCGCCAGAATGAATAGCGCGCGGCCCGGATCTTCTTTCTTCTCATCCAGCGCCTGTTGTGCCAGTTTTTTCGCGCCTTCCGGATCACCGGTAGACAACCGTTGTTCGGCCGTCATTAACAGCTTGGTGTCCGCAGGCCGGGACAAATGCAACAGTTCCGGATCCGCCTTGCCGGCAAATTTTATCTGCGCTGCGTTTCTTTGTTCCTTGCGTACGTCGATGCCGCTGATCCATTCGCCATACACCATGCGCAAGCCCGCCGGATTCTTCTCGAACTTCAACAGCGCTTCGTAAAAATAAGGCGTGAGAATGAAGCCCTGCTCGGCCGATTGCTGCACTAACTGCTGGCGCTGCGTTTCGGGAGTCTTGCTGTTCCCGATGGTGCGCGCTTCTATCGCCCGAATGAGACATTCGGTGGCGAGAAGAGATGCATCCGTCTTGAAGCTCTCGTCCATGGGCGCACTTTTTACGTTGTCCAACAGCGGTTTCAAATGACTGACCGCCGCGGGATACTTTAGCGCCAACGGATCGAGCAGGTAATGCAGATAAGTGTGCCGGATCTGATCTGCCTTTAGGCTGGCACCGGTCCCGGGAGAAATTACCACGTAGTAATCGGCTCCGTAATTGCGCGCGTTCGCTTGCCCGGGAGATCCCATGGGATCGAGATAGACCGTAAATGCGCGTCCCAGAAATCCGGCGGACGGCAGTTTCAGATAAACCTCAGTATCGAACAACACCTTGGACAAAGGTTCGTGATAGCGGGCGGTCAGATCAGCGTAGGCCTCTTGATGGCGCATCCAGATCGCATGCAGCCCAGCTTCTCCATAGAACTTCTGCACCGCCGGCACGAAGCCGGAGACGAAGTTGGCGTCCGGCGGGAGTTCGGCTTCTTTTACTTTCAACCCGAGTTCGGGCGGCGGATTGAGACAGAGCGCCAAGGAAACGTATTGCGCCAGGGTGCGGGCGGGATCGTCCTGCTGATGCTCCGAATAGAACTGGCACATCACTGCTGTTGATTCTTTCGCCTCAGCCGAAGCCTCAATGGTTTTTGCGACTTCACCGCGAATTGCGGCGCGCAGCGGGTCGGATACGCTCAGTTCGGAATCGTAGCCGCAAGCGTTGATAGCGGTCAGGACGCTAAACAAAGCTTCACTATTATCGAGCGATATCTTGGACTGGTTTTCACCAGCGCACAGTTGTGCGATCAGCCCCAGCGCAACTAAAAACAGCGAAATCCGAAACTGACGAACCAGGAGTCCTCCTGCAGAGCGGGCGGGATATAAAAGCTACATGCCAGTTTAAGAGGTTCCGAGCGGAGGGTCAATCAAGCCATTGGCTGTTAGCTGGGAACTTTGCGGCCGAACCATTCAGAGGTTAGCGAAAAGCCAAGAGCCAAAAGCGAATGGCTGATTCTTACCCTTTCACACTAATCTTGGAAAACGACAAAACAGCGCGTCCCGATCTCGGCTGGCCCATAAAAGTCGCAGGACGGAAGGTGGTAAAGATGAGCATGTTTTTGACTTGCGGCGGCAGGCCCTTGGTGTCCTGTGGACTCGATAATACGCGGTAATCCTGCACTCGGCCGTTCGAATCCACATACGCTTCAATCACCAGCGAATCATCTGCAATGGATTCCATAGGGGGGACAAAGGCTGATTGTTGCAATTGCGGAGCGGTGTTCAACATCAAGGGAACATCGGCATTATCCGCCTGCAAGGGCAAAGCCAGAAAGCCCAGCAGAAACCCAAAAATCACGATGGCCGTTGCCAAACCAGCCGTCGCTGGAACCATGAACATCTGGATAGCATTCTCGATTCGCATGCGGAAATCGTCGAAGTGGGGACGACTCGTTCTAGCCACCTCCCGCGAAATCGCCAGCCGCAATTTTAATGACAGGTCGTCAGGAGCTTTTCGGCGACGCACCTTTGCCAACAGTTGCTGCGTCTGACGAAGCGAAACATATTCCCGCTGGCAGTCCACACAGCCGTCCAGGTGCCGGCTGAGACTGAGCATCTCCGTTCCCGTGACCGCGCCATCAATATAAGGCGAGAACATCGATTTAGCTTCGCTGCACTTCATGATGCGACCTCGAATTCCCGCCCGTTGCAGGACACGCGGCCGCGGGAAGCGGGTCTCGCTTGACGCTCCGCACCCTGGAGCCCGAGTTCGGCCCCGACCTCTTGCACATACGCCGCCAGCCGCTGCCGCAACGCTTCTCGCCCGCGAGTCAATCGCGACTTCACGGTGCCCAGCGAAACCTGCGTGACCTCGGCAATCTCCTCGTACGACATTTCTTCGAGGTCGCGAAGAATCAGCGTTGTCCGGTAAGGTTCGGAAATCTTCCGCAACTCTTGTTCCACCCGGGCCCGAACTTCTTCGTGAGCTACGCGATCGAAAGGCGAGTCAGCGCCGTCGACCAACGAATCCTTGATCGCTGACACGAAGCCCGCGTCGGAAGAAATCCGCGACGGCTCCATGGATGTCTCTTTAGATTTATGTCGAAACCACCAGCGCCGCCGGTTCGAAGCTTCATGAACGGCGATGCGGTAAATCCAGGTTTTCAGGCTCGACTGTCCGTGGAAGTGTTTCATTCCGCGGAAGACTTTTAGGAACACCTCTTGGGTGGTGTCGGCAGCGTCGGTTGGATCGGTTACCATCCGGTAGACCAGGCTATAGATCGGCTGATGAAATTCTCCAATCAGCCAGGCGTACGCTTCCTCCGACCCCGCCTTCAGTTCCGCTACGATCGCAGCTTCCGCCGTCCGGACGCCAATCGCTCCCGCTAAATCACCCACAGTGGCTGCTCCTGCCATTACCCTCATGGCTCAGGCTCCATTATAAGTGTTTTTCGGTTACACGCCTTGGTCAAAATATGAGCCACAGCGGCCTTTCAACTTGCCCGAAAACACGCCATTTCCTTATAACTACAGACCCCGAAACCCGCTCCGAAGTTCCCGAGGTTTAAGCACTATTCCAGCCAGGCGGATAACTGTTATCGAACCTTCAGCATCTAACTGCCGGTAAAAATGATATCTTCAAACTTTTGGAATGGCCTGAGTTTGCCTGACCGTGCGGTTTGGCAGTCGCAACAATTGCAGTTTAAGCGAAAATATTTGCACCATTCCCAAGGCAACCGATTTTTCATATAATTTCGCTCTCACCGCCGATGCTCCCCCGCATCACGAAGGAATTGAAAAATATGCACTGGCTGCAGATGTTCCTGTTGGGATGGTTATCATTCGGCTTGACCACTGTGCTTTTCATGTTCTGGTTATGTAAGCGCACGGCCGCGGCCCTTATCGATCCGTTAAAAACCGCACCACTCTCTCCCCAACGAACGGAGTTTAGCGCAAAAAAGCTGAGCAGCGAATTGCGCTCCGCCTAGTTCTTGTTTCTTTTATTGCGGCGGTAATTGCCACCATTGATGAACAGTGGGCATCGGGGTTTGGTTCGTTGATGGAGGCCCCGGGCGGAGTCGAACCGCCGACCAACGGTTTAGGAAACCGCTGCTCTATCCAACTGAGCTACGGGGCCACTGCGATCAGCCCTTCATTATGCCACGCCGCTTTGCGGGGAGTCGCTCCTTGGTTCCGCGACTTCACAGCTCGCTAAAAGATCAGCCATTCGTATCAGGACCGCGGTTTATTGCCGGGAACAGTTTTTTTTCGCAGGCTCTTCAGGCGGGACACCATTGAGCAGATCGCAATCCGTCAAGCGTGGTGAATTTAAAAACTTATGCGGGATCCAGTGTTCGGCAGAACTTCTGGATGGTTTCGACCTGCTCAGGCAGAGCACCAACAAATTCGAATCCGTGTAGAAAGCCCATGCGGTGCCGCACTACCGCTCGGATGACGAAGACTTGCGGAGCATCGGGAATGGTGAATTCCAGAGTCACCATTTCTCCCGCACTCAATTCACTGGTAATGACGGCGCCCAGTCCAGCTTCCGCAAGCTCGAAGCAGCGCCCGTGTATGCGAACGTAGCCATCCTTCGCCAGTACTTTGACGATCACGGTAAGTTCTGTACGATAGCGGGCGTAACGTCGAGTCGACGACTTTTGCATACCTCGAAAGCCTTGAAGGGCGATGGCGAAAACGGTCCAGGGAATTGTCTTCAATGGGTAGGATAATGGATTGTTCCCGCTCCGGACAGTGACTTTGCAGACGACTGCTGCCTCACAACCTTTCTCAGCGCGGAAAAAAGACTTGCATGTTGAACCGTGGCTAGGCCGCTGTCATTTTTTCCACTGCGAAAATTTGAATTGACACTTGTATTTTCAAAGCGCCGGGAGCACACTGTGCACACCGTGTCAGAAGGGAGTGCGGATGAATATCCAGTCGTGGCTCAAGCTGTGGTCGGACGATGAAGGACAGGACATTGCCGAATATGCAGTGATGTTGGCGGTGATCCTGGTGTTAGTGGTTGGCACCATCCGATTGATCGGAGGCAGTTCAAATAACGTGTTTTCCTCGGTAGCCAGTTCAATTGGCCAATAGCCTCCGCAGAAAAAACTCGATTCGTGCGCGCACAGCCAGACCGCGAAGGTCTGGCGGTTTTTTTAGGGACTGGTTCCGGCGAACCAGCAGTCAATCGATTCCCTGATGCCATGTTGCATGGCCGAGTAACCTCGGAAACCGGGAAAACTTGTCCCGCTTCGCTCCCTATCCGAAGTAATGTCCCGCATCAGCCATCCTCTGGTATTATCTTTGGACGAGGTCTTACGGGGTGGGCGACTGGCTACCATGTTCATATCGCATGCCAATCTCAGCGACGAAGTGAATGCCAACATCGTCCGATCCGAAATCGAAGGCGGTGTTTCGCTCGGAGACCTGCAACCCTCCACAGTCTTAGAGATCCAGACTCAGCATCATCGTTACACCGCCGTCTTCCTCGGCGAAAGTCAGGCGCTGATTTCCGGCCATCCCGAATTCTGCCCAGAGCCGGTCCTGGTGGCTATTGCTGGCTCGACCTGGGGAGGATCGATGCTGAAGCTGCGCTACATCGGCCGAGGCATGCACTTGGAATTTTGTCATCCCGAGTATCGGACTCCCATTGTGACATCCCGCATTGAGGAAGTCCGCGAGAGCGTTCCATCGGCCGCAGTTTCCGAATCCACCCCGGCGGCCACAATGCTGGGCCGCGGAACTTTCACAAAACCCTCCTGAAGATCGTCACCCCAAGCTAATGGAGGACGGGCGTCTCGTGCGTCCCGCCGCAAGACGGACGTGCAATCTCGCAACGATTGAGATTTCCACATCCTTCGCAAAAACGAAATGGCGCGGCTCATGCCCTGCCGGAGCGTGTGCCGCGCCATTTCTTGCCGTGTCTACGTACCCGTTCTTCTAGCTTGTGCCTGCTGCGGAGCGCCCAATGCGGCCGCCACCCCAGTCCCAATCGGTGAACCAAGTCCGGTGCATGCATCCCATCCCGGGCCGGCAGAATAAGCTCCGTTGCTGCCGGAGGTGATGTCGTTGAAATCGCCGGCGCTGCCGGCATTCTGATAGAGCAACGGATTGATGAAACCTACAGGCTTTCCAATGCTCTCGTTAATCAACGCGATCAGTCCAGCCCAGAGCGGAGCGACGGCGCTCGTCCCTCCGATAACGCCAGACTGTCCATCGACAAGCGTAACGTAGCCCGTGGTGGGATCGGCATCTCCTGAGACATCGGGCACGCCGCGTCCAGCATTCTGGTTTTGATTGGCCGAAGGAGGCACATTGGCCCCGCTCTGCCAACTCGGCAAGGCGAAGACGTCGCTGATCCCGCCTCCGGTTGCGCCTTCATTGTTTGCCAGTTCGTTCCAGGCACTTTCGCTCGTGATCTTACCGCCCGAAGCCTGCAGTGTCGTCCCTCCACAGGCCAACACGTTGGGACTCGATGCGGGGAAATCGACGTGACTCAATCCATCGCCAACACCATCGGTCGAGCCATCGTCTCCGGAAGCAACACAGACCGTCACTCCCATGGCGGCGGCAGCCTGGAATGCCTCATCCATGGACGTCATCGCCTGCTGCGTCCACGACGATTCGGGACCGCCCCAACTGATGGAAACCACCGATGGGTTGTTGGTGCTGTCGTGCACTGCGGTGGTGATGGCGTTCAAAAAGCCGGCATCGGTGTTGTCAGCAAAATAAGCGACAATTTTGGCACCGGGTGCGATCGCTCCCGTGACCTCGATATCGAGCATGACCTCGCCATCGGGACCGTTCGGATCTCCGGTCGGATTGTTGCTGCCGTTGCCCACCGATACAGCGGATACGGTTGGCGTTTCGCTCAGGTTGAGCTGATTCCAGTAGTTGGTAAGATCCGTCGGATTATATCCGCCGCCGAGTTCGATCAGCGCGATACATTCTCCGGATCCGTCGACACCCGTAGGGTAGTTGTAAAGCTCCGCAACCTGTGTGGGCGTGTACGAGACCCCGGCGGCTTGGGCGCGAGCGCCGGCGCGTCCCTGCCGCCTACGAAAATGCGGTTTAGCTTGCGGCCGGTTGTCCAGACCAAATACGCCTTCGATTACATCCTGCAGTTCGGCGGGAATCTGCACCGGCCCGGTTCGACCACGATACTTTCCGCTGGGATGCTGGTATTCCTTCAGTTGGACGCCAAAGGCATCGTTCATGGCCGCGACAGTTCCGGAAAGAATGACCGTCCGCCGTCCGGCGCTCTTTTCTTTTACGTTGAGTTTATGCTCGCGGGCGAAGGCTTCGACCTTAGCAATGCTTTGTGGATCGGCCCCGTGACTTTGTTCAAATTCCTGACGGCTCATGATCTTGCGTTTTTCAATCGGCTTGGTGAAGGCATCGGCGCTGATGATTGGCTTCTTCCCCGCGCGCGAGCGCAGGCGAATGGTCACATCCACCATTTCTTTGGGATTGGCTGGACCTATTTCTCGCGCCCCTTCCAACGGAGCGCGCTCACTACCGGCAAGTGGTTTTTTCGGAGTAGACGACATAGATCTCCTTTCTGTTGGACCTAGCTGATGGTGAAGGAAAGCAGGGCAGCGTTACAGCCGGAGTTTGTTCTCGCGAAACTCCACCCAGGAAAGGAGCCGAGCTCTCTGCAAATCCTACAAATCAGTTGCTGGCCCGTTAGATGCCTGCGAAGTTAGCAGTCAGATGATAAGAAGGCAAGGGATTTTTGCCCGTGTTACAAAAAACGGACAGCCTTGAATCCATATCGGGAATCGCACAGACGGATTAAAAGTTCAGCCCAATACCGCAGAGCCGGAACATGCAAACAGCGTTCCATTCAAGACCGCGAAGGCACACCGATTGGATGCAAACCAGTAAGGGATCTCCCGATAATCGTCAGCCTCGAAAACCGCGAAGTCGGCGTCCTTTCCCGGCTCGATTGAACCCTTGCCCTCGCCCAGCCGCAGTGCATACGCGCCGTTTATGGTCGCGGCAGAAATGGCTTCGGCGGGCGACATCTTCATATGCGTGCAGGCCAGCGAGAGTATGAATGGCATGCTGGGAGTGGGCGCCGAGCCTGGATTGTAATCCGTGGCCAAAGCCACAGGCACGCCTGCGTCAATCAATTTTCGCGCAGGGGGAAACTTCTCCAAACCCAGGAAATAATTCGCTCCCGGCACCAGCGTCGCAATCGTGCCGCGTCGCGACAGTTCGCGAATGTCAACATCGCTCACCTGATCCAGGTGATCAAACGATGACGGATTATGGGCCAGAAGAGGCTGCAGCGAAGTCTGGCTCAATTGGCATGCGTGTGCGCGCACGCCTAGGCCATGCTTTTCGGCAGCTGCAAAAATGGTTGCGGTATCTTCGACGCTGAAGGCTCCGCGTTCGGTAAACACATCCACAAACTGGGCGAGTTTTCGCTTAGCAGCCAGCGGGATCATTTTTTCACACACTTCCTTCACGTACTTGCCGGCTTGGCCGTAGAATTCTTTCGGCACCACGTGGGCGCCGAGCAGCGTCGCCACCACCGTACCCGGCCATGCAGCAGCAGCATCGCGAATTGCCTCGAGTGACTTCAATTCCGAATCCACGCTTAATCCATAACCCGACTTGGCCTCAACGGTCGTGGTCCCTTGCTCGGCCATCTCACGCAGCGCTCGCAGCACGCCTTCGGTTAGCCTCCTTTTTCCCGCTTTGCGTACACCCTCAATGCTGGAGCGGATCCCCCCACCGGCCTCTGCAATTTCCTCGTAAGTCGCGCCCGCAACGCGCTTTTCGAAATCTATCAGCCGCGGCGCGACGAACACCGGGTGGGTATGGGAGTCGACAAATCCGGGAAGCACAACCTGACGTTCGCAATCGACCTCGATAACATTTCTGCGATTCTTCTTGAGCCATGGATCGCGTAGGGCATCTTTGCTCTTGCCGACGGAAACGATCTTTCCTCCCAGGCACAGTACGGCGGCGTCTTTGATAATGTCGAGTTCGTTGAGGTGGGCACCGCGACGCGGACCCGATTTATCCGTCGGAGAGCGCAGCGTCAGTAGCTGGCCGATGTTGATCAGCAGCAGGGCGCGCTTGATCAAACTCAATCTTCGCGATGGGGGCATTCAAAAGCAGTTTAGCAGCATGTAAAGTAGCTGGGAGCGGTCCGCCTATTTGCCTGAATGTCGGGCAAATAGTAAGATCGGGCCAGAGGAATGCCGATGGAATCTGCCAAAGTTGGGAAGCGTGGCGCGATTATTGTGCCCGCGAGGTTGCGCAAGCGGTTTGGCATTGAGGAAGGCGGTATGGTAATCGCCGAGGAAAAAGACGACGGCATCCTGATTCGCCCCGCAGTGATCGTTCCAGTAGAACGGTACAGCCCCGAGCGCAAAGCGGAGTTTCTTCTTTCTACCGCGACTACCAACGCCGACTACCGCAAAGCCAGAAGGGCGGTGCGCAAACTCGGCGTTGACCCCGATTCAGTTCCCCATCGCCGGCCCTGATCGATGGACCGCCTTTTTCTGGACGCTAATGTCCTTTTTTCTGCCGCCTATCGTCCCGCGGCAGGACTACTGCAACTCTGGAAGCTTCCGGACGCGACGCTGTGCAGTTCACGTTATGCCTTGGAGGAAGCGAGGATCAATCTTACAGAGCAAGATCAGCGAGTGCGGCTGAGTAGGCTGTCGGAGAAAGTGCAGTTGTTCGAAGCCGCACAAGGTCAACTTCCTTACGGAATTTCGCTGCCTGAAAAGGACGTGCCCATCTTACTTGCGGCCATCACAGCCCGATGCACGCATCTGCTGACCGGCGATGTTCGCCACTTCGGCCCTTATTTCGGCAAAACATTCGAGGACGTTACGATTGTGCTACCGGGAAACTATCTCAAGGATCGGTAGGTTGAGATTGCATCGATGCTTCCAACGGGCCTACTGCTCACGGACTCAAGCTTTCTTCTAAACCGTCGGTATGTTTACGCCCTTCGCTTTCGCAAACTCTTTTGCTTGGTCATATCCCGCATCCGCGTGCCGGACCACCCCCATCCCGGGATCGGTGGTCAGTACCCGCTCGATGCGCTTGGCCATTGCATCGGTTCCGTCGGCGACCGTGACTTGTCCGGCATGCAGCGAGTAGCCGATGCCCACGCCGCCGCCATTGTGGATCGAAACCCAAGAAGCTCCGGCGGCGGTATTCAATAAAGCGTTGAGCAGCGGCCAATCGGCAACGGCGTCACTGCCATCTTTCATACTTTCGGTCTCGCGGAATGGAGACGCGACTGAACCGCAGTCGAGGTGATCGCGACCAATTACAATGGGCGCCTTAATTTTGCCTGCCTTGACGAGATCATTGATAGCCAAACCAAACTGCGCACGCTCGCCGTATCCCAGCCAGCAAATCCGCGCCGGCAATCCCTGGAACTTGATGCGCTTGCGTGCCAGCTCAATCCAGCGCCGCAAAATTTTGTTCTCCGGAAAGAGTTCCAGGACTAACTCATCGGTGACGTGGATATCGGCAGGCTCGCCCGATAGCGCAGCCCAGCGGAATGGTCCACGGCCCTCGCAGAACAGCGGACGAATGTACTCCGGCACGAACCCTGGAAAGTCGTAGGCATTTTTTACTCCCCGCTGAAACGCGAACGTCCGGATATTATTTCCGTAGTCAAAAGTTACCGCGCCCATTTTCTGCAGGCGCAACATGCCTTCGACGTGCCGCGCCATGGCGTCCAGCGACCGTTCCTGATAACTCTGCGGATCTTGCTGGCGCAGTTCCAGCGCCGCTTGCAGAGTCATGCCGTTCGGCACGTACCCGTTCAGGGGATCATGCGCCGAAGTTTGATCGGTGAGAATGTCCGGAACCACGCCACGCTCGGCCAGCTCCGGAATCACGTCGGCGCAGTTGCCCACCAATCCGACCGAGACGTTTTCTTTCTTGCGCACAACATTTTTCAAAATGCGCAGCGCCTCATCCAGCGTGCTTACCATGAAATCGCAGTAACCGGTTTTGAGGCGTTTCTTGATGCGCTCGGGATCGACATCAATACCCAGGAAAGCTGCGCCGGTCATGGTGGCTGCCATAGGCTGAGCTCCTCCCATGCCGCCCATACCGCCGCTGACGATCAGTTTGCCGGCAAGGTCGCCTGCGAAATGTTTTTCTCCGGCCGCGGAAAAAGTTTCGAATGTGCCTTGCACAATCCCCTGCGAACCAATGTAGATCCACGAGCCTGCGGTCATCTGCCCATACATCATCAGTCCGGCGCGCTCCAATTGGTTGAACTTCTCCCAGTTCGACCAGTGCCCGACCAGGTTCGAATTCGCAATAAGCACGCGCGGCGCGTACTCGTGCGTCTTGAACACGCCGACC
>Ga0209006_10001732_pt1 | contig 19778 bp, 16 predicted proteins | sample JacPin_JW_Ref_O2_FD_188567 | JGI IMG/M metagenome (GOLD analysis project Ga0209006, IMG submission 188567) | Forest soil microbial communities from Algoma, Ontario, Canada - Jack Pine, Ontario site 1_JW_Ref_O2 (SPAdes) (version 2) | ecosystem: Environmental > Terrestrial > Soil > Boreal...
GAAATCTCCCAGAATGAAAAGACTGCGATAAGAAGACCGCTCGTTGATTCCCCGGCGAGGACGCCAGGCCATCAGGCGGGCAACCACACAACTACCAAGCATCTAAGATACCGGACCCCGCAACCGATTGTCAACGCTGAGTTAACCGTCGTCATCCTCCGGACCGCGTCGGCCGGATCGCCCCGCAGTCTGAGCAGCCGCGGTCCGCCTCCGGTGCGACTTTCGCTCTATCCCGTGTCCTCTGTGGGTGAATAAGTTTTGAGGAATTTAAGACGCTACGCTTTACGCGGTCATCCTCCACCCCGACGGCCAGCAGCGCCGCCAGAGAAGAGGCCTGCGCCTCCTCCGCAGCGCCGGGATGGAAACAAAATCAGGAGAATGGAAATCAAGGCAGCCGCAATTGGGCTGAACAAAAAGCAGCAGAAGAAAAAGCATAAACACAAAAGTAAGAAGTGAGAAGCGAAGAGAGGAAGCAACCACAACCCCGGAGTGGCTAGGAGCTAAGAGGTAGCAACTGCCCTACTCATACGCCAGCGCGTCAATCGGATCCTTCTGCGCCGCCTTGTAAGCCGGATACAGCGCCCCCAAAGTCGCCCCCACCAGCGCAATGACCGTTGCCCGCAACATCCATTCGTTGCTCTTGTCGATGTGCACCAGCGGCCAGCGATGCTCAATCCCTACCCGCGCCAACAGGCTCACCGCAATTCCCACCGCAATCCCAGCCAGCGCCAGCAGAATCGTCTCACGCAGAATCACGTTGACGATATATCCCTTCGACGCGCCGATCGATTTCAGAATTCCGATCTCCCGTGTGCGCTCCATCACCGCCGTATACATAGCCTGGAAAATCACCAGAAACCCGATAATCAGGCTCACTCCGATCACCACTGCAATGAACGGACGAAATCCCGGCAAGTGGCTAGGCGTCATCATGCTCAGGTACTCCTGCATCGACAGCACGGAATACGTTTCCATCCCCTGGTGACTCTTCACCGCGGCCAGCACGGCCCCGGTGTTGGCCGGGTCATCCAGCTTCAGGTAAAAAACCGAGGCTTTGTCCTGCGCTCCAATCAAGTCCTGCATGGTCGCCATGGGAATAAATTTCCGCGCCCCTCGTCCGTTCTCCACAATCCCACTCACTCGAAACGGATGGTTCAAGATAACCATCGTGTCGCCGACTTTCACGTTCCGCTGTCGCGCGATATAGTCGTCCACCAGCACGTCATCCGGCCCCTGAAAGCGTCCGCCCTTGAGATAAGTAAACGGCCCGCTCAGCGCCTCGAAGCTCGCCGGATCAATCCCGTCAATCAATTCCACGCCGCCGCCGGTGGCAATACTCCAGACGACCGGACTGACGACCTGGACATGCGGCATCTCGCGAAGCACGTCTGCGATCTTCACCGAGACTGGTGCTCCGCTTATTCCCGCAAAAAACGAAGACCCCGGCGGCTGCACAATCACATCAAAGCCAATGCCCGCCGTCCGGTTCTTCTGATCGTTCATGATGCCGTAGCACAATCCCACGATCAGCAGGATCAGGGTGACTTCGAGAGCAATAGCGATAACGCTGATCAGCGACCGGATCGGCCGGTGAACCAGATTGGCGACCACCATTTTGTTCATCATGATTGTTCAGTATGACGGGTTGAGGATCACTTGCTCAAGATGATTTGCCAGGAATGACTTGCTCAAGATGACCTGCTTCGGGATGGGGCACCGCTTCAGCCGTGCCGCCCACAGCCAATCTGAACTCGCGGCTTCAGCCCCTGAGGGCCAGCCCTACCGCTCCCGATCGCCCGAAGGCACCTTCGCCGAACTCGACTGCGGCCCATCCAGATGCACCACATCCGCTCCCGCCGGCTGCTCCAGCGTGAACTGCTCGTCCTTCAGCGGTTTGTTGATTTCCAGCTTCAGCATGTTCAGCGTGATGTCGTACTCCTCTTGCGGACGTTTAATCTCGATCCGTGAGGCGAAGTTCACACCGTCGTAGTCCTTGTAGTCGGCGTAGCGGGCGTCCGTGCTCAGGTTGCCCTTATCGTCATAGATGTACTGCGCGTGCGGTTTCAGATCGGTGCGGCTGAAAATAATCTTGCGCGACAGCACCGGATCATTGTCGCCCACCATGCGGATCACCACCAGTTCGTAATCCTCCTGCAGTATGGGATGCCCCTTGGCATCATGCAGAATCTCGTAGCTGTTCTCCACCAGAGCCCGCTCGGGCGGCACGATCGGATGAATCAGCAGCGCGTCGTAAATATTCTGCGGGCGGATATTCTCCAGGGGCTGGGCAGTGTTGGTCGCCTGCACCTCATTCCGTCCCATCACAAACCGGTTCTTGGGAGGGATCCACAATTTGAAATCCTGCCCATTGCTCACCATATCGAACGCCGTGGTGCGGACAATGGGCAACAGTCCCACCATGTGCAGCATCTGAGGCTTGCGCGCCAGCACATAGCCGCGAATTTCCTTGTAGTCGGTAACCTCGCCCTTTTTAATGCCGCCGGCGGAAGTATCAATATCCACCGTGGCCTGCAGAGAACGTACTTTCTCCGCCTGTTGGCTGATGGAGTCGATCAGTTCCTGCTGCGTCGCCGTCTTAAGTGGAGCCTTGGAGTAGGTCTCCTCGACCGGCCGGGTCCGCGAGAAGATTCCACAGCCTATCGCCGGCAGCACTGCGAGCAGCAAAGTCAGGGCCTGGAAAAACGGGACACGTCTAGTCAAGATAGAAGATGATCTCCTAAAGCATTTGAGTATACAGACACAAAGAAGGATGCAAAGCCTTGAATGGATTCAGCCAGCCCGAAACCCCGCTCCCGCAAGCGCCACCGGGGCAGTGCGATCCCGAGTAGTAGTGGTTGATCCACCAGACAGTGTCATCCCGACCGAAGCCGTTCTTCAGGCGAAGGGAGGGACCTAACGTTCAGTCTCCGCCGCCTCAAGCATCAAAGTGTTCCTCCAACCCGGGCCAGCGATTCTGCACCTTGGCCCCTAACCCCTGGCCCCTGCTCTTCCGGCCCTGCTTACTAAAGTCAGCCCCGACCCCCCAAAAACCAACTCTCCCCCACTGCTTCATCATCTAAACTCAACTCATTGTGCGCAGGTTGTTTGGGCTCATCATCGCAGTGCTGTTGGCGGCCGCAGGCTGGTTCGCGTGGGCAATCTTTACTCCAGCCGAGCCCGCGGGGCAAACCTTCGTCCTGCTGCATCCGGGCTACTCCACTCGCCGCATCGCTGTGGAACTCAAGTCTGCCGGCGTAATCCACAGCGAGGAAGCCTTCATCCTCTGGCATTACGCTCACCGCCATCGCTCGCTCAAAGCCGGAGAATATCTCTTCGAAAAGCCGGACAACATCGTCGACATCCAGAATCGCCTGATCCGCGGCGACGTCTACTTTCACACCGTCGTCGTCCCCGAGGGATTTACCATGTTTGATATCGCCCGCGCCATCGAAGCCGCGGGCCTTGGCCCGGCGCAGGATTTTCTGAAGGCGGCGCAGTCCGACACCGATTTGATCGCCGACATGGCGCCGCACGCAAAATCGTTAGAAGGCTATCTTTTCCCCGACACCTATGACTTCACGCGGATGATGACCATGCACGAAATGGCCGCGGCCATGGTGAAGCAGTTCCGCCAGGTCGCCCGCCAGACGGGTCTCATCATCGCCACCGGCGACTCCAAGGACGACGTCGTGAAAGCTGGCGATCCGGGCCCGAGCGAAACCGGGCCATGGCCTCATACTGATGTAGAACGTACCGTCATCATGGCCTCGATCGTAGAAAAAGAAACCCGAGTCCCCGACGAGCGCCCGCTGGTCGCCAGCGTCTACTACAACCGCCTGGGCCAGAACATCGCCCTCGATGCCGACCCCAGCGTCATCTACGCCGAACTCTTAGCCGGAACCTACAGCGGAGCCCTGCACCACGCCGACATGCAGTTCGCGTCACCCTACAACACCTACCGCAATCCCGGACTTCCTCCCGGCCCCATCGCCAACCCCGGCCGCAGCTCTCTCCAGGCCGCCATGCAGCCCGCGCAATCCGACTACTACTATTTCGTCGCCGACGCCGAAGGCCACCACCGCTTCGCCCACACCATCGAAGAACACAACGAGAATGTAGCCGCCTACCGAAAAGCCATGCGCGCAAAGTAACTCCGCTTCGGACCTCATTCGTCTTCCCCAAGCCTTGCCATCCGGGTCTTTCCCCCGCATAATCGCGCGGTGAGTTCCGACCATCAAGATTTCCCCGACGCAGACTCCGACGACCAGGATTCCCATTCCGGGCCATCCCCCGTTCCCGTTCTGGGTCGGATCCTCGGCCTCGACGTGGGATTGCGCCGCATCGGCATGGCCGTCTCCGACCCTCTAGGCATCACCGCTCAAGGCATCGAAACCCTGCAACGGCGCAACAAGCGGACAGACTTCGAGCAGCTGCGCACCGTAATCCGCGATTATCACGTGAAACAAATTGTCGTCGGGTTGCCCCTCCGGATGAGCGGACTCGAAGGAATTCAGGCAGAGAAGATGCAGATCTTCGCCGAGGAATTACGCAAGCGCTTCAAACTGCCCGTACATCTCTGGGACGAGCGCCTCACCTCCGCCGAAGCGAACCGCCTGCTGCGGGAAACCGAGATCTCGATCGAGAAGCGCGGCAAAGCCGTTGACCGCATGGCAGCCGTCCTCATTTTGCAGGGCTGGATGGAACGCCAGGGCAGGTAGCGCCCTCGCCACCTGATCGAGCACCAGCTCTCATGTAACTCCATTACTTGCAATTACTTACCGCATGCCGCAGTAGTCACTCCCACCCCCCTTCATCCTTGCTTTCTCCCCACCAAGGGAGTAACCTAATTGTTAGCATCGACTTCGTCTTCCCCGTAAGAGCCTTTCGCCATCCTGGGTGCCTGAACTATGAGCAGCAACGACTTGAATTTCCACATCGGCGACAAGGTCGTCTATCCCAATCACGGCGTAGGTGTTATCGAACAAATCAGCAGCCGCGCAGTGGGCGCGACCGTCGAAAAGTTCTACCTGCTGCACATTAAATCTAGCAGCCTCAAGGTGATGGTCCCTTGCCAGAATGTGGGCAGCGTAGGCCTGCGGCGGGTCGTCCGCGACGGCGAAATCCAGAAAGTCCTTGATATTCTTTCCGTTAGCGATAGCGGAAGCAACGGCGACTGGAAAGACCGCTTCAAAGAGAATTCCGAGCGCATGCGCACCGGCTCCCTGATCGAAGTCGCCGGAGTCTTAAAGAGCCTGATCGCCCTGCATGCTGCCAAGCCGCTCTCCTTCCGCGAGAAAAAGATGCTGGAGCGCGCCCGCTACCTCCTGGTCAGCGAATTAGCCATGGCCCGCAACGTCGAAGAAACCAAAATCGAAGAAATCCTCACCACCGCCCTCGCCAAATGCAAACTGCGCTTCCCCGAAGCCAGCGAGTTCCAGGCGTAACCTTTTCCCCGCTCCCAGATTCTCTCCGCCGCCGTTTCCCGAGTCCTGGTCCTACCCTGTGTTCTTCTGTGGCCCCTGGGGCGAAGAATTTGTTTACCGCGCCTCACACTCCTCCCTTTGACTTCGCTCCTCCGCATCCCTAAGATAAACCGACCCCCCACGACTGATCGCCAAATAACGCTCGCCAAATAATGCTCGGCCAAACGATTTCCCACTATCGCATTCTCGAAAAGCTCGGCGGTGGTGGCATGGGAGTCGTTTACAAAGCCGAAGACCTTAAGCTGCGCCGTTTTGTCGCCCTCAAGTTTCTGCCCAGTGACGTCGCCAGGGACGAGCAGGCGCTCAGCCGCTTTCAGCGCGAGGCGCAGTCTGCCTCGGCTCTGAACCATCCCAACATCTGCACCATCTACGAGATCGATGAGGAGAACGGCCAGGCCTTCATCGCCATGGAATTCCTCGACGGACAAACCCTGAAACATCGCATCATGGGTCGTCCGCTCGACACCGAAACCATGATCGGCTTGAGCATTGAAATTGCCGACGCGCTCGACGCCGCGCACAGCAAGGGAATCGTCCATCGCGACATCAAGCCGGCAAATATTTTTGTGACCAAGCGCGGGCAGGCCAAGCTGCTCGACTTCGGTCTGGCGAAAGTGGCGCAGGCCGCCAGTGAGCACACGGCCACGGAAGCCACTCCGAACGCCCTCATGACGAGTCCCGGCTCGACCATGGGAACCGTCGCCTACATGTCTCCCGAACAAGTGCGCGCGCAGGAACTCGACGCCCGCACCGACCTGTTCGCCTTCGGCGCCGTCCTCTACGAAATGGGCACCGGCAAGATGGCGTTCGAAGGCAGCAGCAGCGGCGTGATCTTCGAGGCCATCCTCAACCGCATGCCCGCGCCGGTTTCCACTTTGAATCCCGCGATCCCCACCAAGCTCGATGAACTCATCACCAAATCGCTCGAAAAAGATCGCGACCTGCGCTATCAGACGGCTGCGGAATTGCGCGGCGACCTCAAACGCATCAAGCGCGATCTCGACACCTCGCGCTCGCGAGCGCAATCCGCCAGCGGTGCGCAGATTTCTTCATCAGGAATTTCTGACTCGTCGGGAATCACCGGAGCGGAGGCGTCGCTATCGGCCGCAGCGCCGAAACGCAGTTTGTTCCCCACACTGGCCCTGGCCGCGATCACGCTGGTCGCCGGTCTGGCCGCGGGAATGTTCCTGCTCCAGCGCACTCCGCAACCGTCGTTCCCGGTCTACAAACCGCTAACCTTCCGCCGCGGCATCGTGCTCTCCGCGCGCTTCGCCCCCGACGGCAAGACTGTGATCTACAGCGCGGCCTGGGAAGGCAAGCCGCTTGATCTTTTCACTACCCGTCCCGAAAGTCCGCAGTCGCAGGAGATGTTGCCGCGAGGCGCTCAGGTTCTGGCGATCTCCTCCGCCGGAGAAATGTTGTTGTCGCTGGGCAGCCGTCCCCGCGATGCGTTCCTTTATTCCGGCACGCTGGCCCGCGTCCCGCTGGTCGGCGGCGCGCCCCGCGAAATTCTCGACAACGTGGAATGGGCAGACTGGTCGCCCGATGGAACAACTCTGGCCGTCGTGCATGAAGTCGACGGACGCAAGCGCCTGGAATTTCCCCTGGGCAAAGTCGTCTACGAAGCCGATGGCTGGATCGGCAACCTGCGCGTCGGGCCCAAAGGCGACTTGCTCGCTTTCGTCGATCATCCTCAGCCCCGCGATGATGGCGGCTCGGTCGCTGTCGTCGATCTCGCCGGAAAAAAGAAAACTCTCTCCGAAGGCTGGGACAGCATTCAGGGCCTGGCCTGGTCGCCGAAAGGCGATGAAGTCTGGTTCAGCGCCACCCGCACCGGGGGCGACCGCTCATTGTTTGCCGTCAACCTCTCGGGGAATGTCCGCCTGCTGGCGCGGGTTCCCGGAGAACTGACCCTGCTCGATGTCAGCCGCGACGGCACCGTGCTTCTGACCCGCGGCAACGATCGCGCCGGCATGATCGGTCTGGCTCCCGGCGAGACCAAAGAGCGCGACTTGTCCTGGCTCGACTGGTCCGTCCCCGCCAGTCTTTCGCCCGACGGAAGCCAAATTCTTTTCCAGGAAGCCGGCGAAGGCGGCGGACCAAAATATGCCGTCTACATCCGCAAGACCGACGGCTCGCCGGCGATTCGCCTCGGCGAAGGCAGCGGCATCGCGCTCTCGCCCGACGGAAAATGGGCACTGGCCCGGCTGAACCAGACGCCAGCTCCCTTTGTCCTTCTGCCCACCGGAGTCGGCGAGATGAAGCCCGTCAAAGATGACGGCCTCAACCATACCGCCGCAGCCTGGCTGCCGGATGGCGAGCACATTGTTTTTTCCGGAATCGAAGCTGGCCACGGCATGCGGCTCTACGTCGAGTCCCTGACCGACGGCAAGCCCAAACCCATTAGCGGCGAAGGAGTCGGTGCCAGCACCATTCTGTCTCCCAAGGGCGATCTCATCGCCGACACCGGCTCGGACCGCAAGATCTATGTATACCCGATCGCAGGTGGAGATCCCCGCCTCGTCCCGGGAATCGAACCCTCGGAAGTCCCCACCGGATGGTCGCCCGATGGCCGCGAACTGTTTGTCATCCAAAGGGGCGAAATTCCCGCTCGCGTCTTCCGCGTCGACATCACCACCGGCAAGCGCACTCTCTGGAAGTCTCTGGAACCGGCCGACTCCGCCGGCATCGACACCATCGGCCGCATCAACCTCTCCAACGACACGAATTCCTACGTCTACAGCTACGTCCGCACCCTCTCGGATCTATATCTAGTAGAAGGCCTGAAGTAAGCGAGCGGGAGGAATCGCCACGGCAGAGGTTGCCCTACTCTTCGCGGTTTTCGACGAGTGGAATACCCCGGACCTCGATTCCTTGTTCACTCCTCACAGACAATACTCAACGCCCTGAGCGGCCCCGCGCCGCCCTGCACGTTCCCGCCCCCTGCGGGTTTATAATCCCCTAGGCTGTGTCGTAATGATGACCGATCAAATCAAGCGAAAATTAACTGACGAGATCAACGCGCTCGAACACGAGTTGATCCACGAGCTTCCCAAAGAAATCAAAAAGGCCGCCGCTCTCGGCGACCTCAGCGAAAACGCCGAATACCACATGGCCAAGCAGCGCCAGGAATTTGTCAAGGCGCGGGTCCGTGAGCTCGGCAAACGCCTCGCCGACCTCTCCATGGTCAACATGAACAACATCCCCAAGGATAAAGTTGGCCTGGGTTCCACCATCAAGGTTTACGACAGCACTAAGAACGAAGAGATCGAATACAAACTCGTCACCAGCGAAGAATCCGACGTCGCCGCCGGAAAAATTTCCACCACCTCGCCCATCGGCCGCTGCCTGCTCAACAAAAAAGTCGGCGACACTGTAGTCGTCGTCAGCCCCAATGGCAAGCGCGAGCTGGAGATTCTCCATCTCTACACCATCCACGACCTGGAGGAAAACGGCGAACCGAAAGAGGCGAAAGCCTAATGTCCACGGCCTCCGCCTCGAACTCGCCGGTTTCCAGCGCAGCCGTTTCCGCCGCGCCTCTGGCAAAACCCGCCGGATGGAGAAGCTGGACCAGCGCCTTCGGCCGCGCCTGCGGAGTGCTCCTCAAGACCATCGTCCGCTGGCTCGCACTGTCGCGCATCAATCCCAACGTGCTCACCTTCATGGGGCTGGTCGTCAACACCTGGGCGGCAATCCTGTTCGGCTCCGCCAACGCGATGACGCAGAAGCGCCTGTTCTTCTACGCCGGCCTGGTAATTTTCTTCTCCGGATTCTTCGATCTCGTGGACGGAGAAGTCGCCCGCGCCACCAACCGCGTCACCCGCTTCGGAGCCTTCTTCGACTCCGTCATCGACCGCTACAGTGACGCGTCGCAATTTCTCGGCTTGCTAGTCTTCTACGCCCGCGGCGACCGCTTCTTCTACGTCGTGCTCTCCGCCTTCGTCATGGTCAGCGCCATCATGGTCAGCTATACCCGCGCCCGCGCCGAAAGCCTGATCGGCAAATGCCGCGTCGGCTTCATGGAGCGCCCCGAACGCCTGGTCCTGGTAATCCTCGGAGCCCTCTTCAACCGCATGGCCCCCGTCCTTTGGATCATCGCCGTCCTAAGCACAATCACCGTAATCCACCGTATGCGCTACACCTGGACCCGAACCCAAGACCCACCCGTAAGCGCCACAAACGCCGGTCAAGCCGCGTAAATCGGCGAAGTGTTCCTTCAGGAACACTGTGGCAACTCGGCACCAGGTATTCCATATAAGCACCTGCTATCCTAAGCGGTCGCAGCAAAGATTCTGAGGACAACTCTTGCCAACTGATCCCGTTCTCGTGGTGCATGGCGGCGCGTGGGCTATGCCGGACGATGTGGTTGAGGCGCACATTCGCGGCGTGAACAACGCGCTGACTGCGGGATGGCGCGTGCTGGAACGTGGCGGCCCGGCACTGGACGCGGTTGAGGAAGCCGTTGTCATCATGGAAGACGACGAGACTTTCGACGCGGGACGCGGCAGCTTTCTCAACCGCGACGGCAAGGTGCAACTCGACGCGCTCATCATGGAGGGCGCCACGCTGCGGGCTGGCGGCGTGGGGTGCGTGGAGAGGTTGCGCAATCCGGTGCGCGCGGCGCGGAAGATTCTGAGTGAGAGTCCGCACGTTTATTTTGTCGGCGAAGGCGCGGAGAAGTTTGCCGCGGAGCATGGCATCCCGCTATGCAGGAACGAAGACCTGATCATTCCGCGCGAGGTGGAGCGACTGCGCGAGTATCAGGCGAAGAACCCTACTTCTCGCGCGCAGAACGCGCGAGAAATGGGGCACCCGACGTCCGGAGTGGGGCAGCCGACTGGGAGTGAGATGTTCGCCCCGGGGGATGACGATGCAACGATTTCGCACGACACGGTGGGAGCGGTCGCGCTCGATCGCGACGGCAACATTGCCGCGGCGACTTCTACTGGGGGCACGCTGAATAAGGCTCCGGGGCGGCTCGGGGATTCGTCGCTGATTGGGTGCGGCTGCTATGCCGACAACCAGAGCGCGGCGGTTTCGACTACGGGCTGGGGCGAGCCCATCATGAAGCTGGTGCTCGCGAAGTGGACTGCCGACCGCATCTCCGCGGGAAACATGCCCGAGTGGTCGGCGCTTGAAGCGATGAATTATTTGAAGCAGCGCGTGAACGGGCACGGCGGAATTATTGTGCTCGATCCGACGGGGCACATCGGCATCGCCCACAACACACCTCGCATGGCTTGGGCGTACAAGACGGTGAAGAAGCAAGACGCCGGGTCGGAGCGAACCGCTCCCTAAGTAGCAAATTGATTCTTCTTGCAGAGCGGATTAGGGTTTGACCTCGAACACGACTCCATAATTGGAGTTTCCCCCTCCAAGAGTCGTTCCATAAAGATTTCCGGCTGCGTCCAGCACGAGGGCGCCATAGTTCGGCGCGGTTCCGTCACGTGCGCTCTCACCGAAGCGGTGAAGAACGGTTTCTGTCCAGGTGCCGTTCGGGCCGGGCGTGAGCGCCCAGCGGATTTTTTGCGCTTGACAGGCGGACCTGTCGGCAATCAATATTCAAACGTTTCAATAGGCCTTTGGTGGTTTGCCTACCAACCTTCGCGCTCTCAACGAAGACAGAGCCGTGGTAGAAACCCCATCTGGGCCGCTGAGAGCGCGGCGCTGATAGGGGTCCTTGGCATCGCTCTGGATAACAACACACAAAAGATTCGCGAAGCTATTGGCAGTTTTATCGGAGGATCGCATGCTGCACCTCAACTCGCGATTTCACTTTTATTGCTTGCGCTTCATCTTCATCTTCTTCGTCTTCGGGGTGCTTATTGCGGCGCTGCCTGCTTTTGGGTCTTCTGCGGTCACGGGGTATGTTCGCGTCAACCAGATTGGGTATGAGGCTGGGGTTGCGATGCGGGCTTATTTGATGACGTCGAAGGCGGTGAGCGGGGTTGAGTTTGCGGTTGCGAATGAGGCGGGACAGAACGTGATCACCGGATCGGTCGGAGCGACGCTGGGGACGTGGGGGAAGTACTGCGTTTATCCCATCGACTTTCAGGTGAGCGCTCCCGGAGTTTATACGGTTGCGGTGAGCGGGGCGGTTTCGGCGACGTCTCCTGGTTTTCCGGTGGATACGGCGGCGAATCTTTACGGAACGCCGCTGGGGAATAATCTTTATTTTTATGAGAACGAACGCGACGGGGCGGACTTTATCCCTACGCCTTTGCGCACAGCGGCGGGGCATCTCAACGACGCAAACGCTACGGTTTACATGAAGCCCAGGACCGACGTCAACGATAACATTATTGGAAGTTTGATTCCGAACGGCGAGACCATCAACGCGGAGGGCGGTTGGTGGGATGCGGGAGATTACTTGAAATTTGTGCAGACGCACAGCTATGTGGTGGCTCTGATGCTGATTGGAGTGCGAGATTTCCCGCGGCAGATGGGAAGGTACTCGGCAACGTCAGACTTCACGGATGAAGCGACGTTCGGCTTGAGCTGGCTGCAGAAGATGTGGAACGACGATACGAAAACGCTCTACTACCAGGTGGGGATTGGAACTGATTTTGAGAACTTCGACTATTTGAGCGATCACGATATCTGGCGCTTGCCGCAGGTTGACGATACCTACTTTCGAAATGACCCGGTGTATCAGTACATCCGGCATCGCCCGGTGTTTGTGGCCGCTCCGGCGAGATCGAAGATCAGTCCGAATCTCGCGGGACGTCTGACGGCGGACTTCGCGGAATGCTTCCAGGTGTTTGACGCGACGAATGCGGCGCTGGCCAACCAGTGTCTGCTGGCGGCCGAGCACGTCTTCGATCTCGCCGAAACCTCTCCCAAGGGGAATTTGTTGACGACCGTGCCTTACGATTTTTATCCCGAAGGCGAATGGCGCGACGATTTGGAGTTGGGCGCGACGGAACTCTACTTTGCTTTGCAGCTGGCGCAGGAGCGCGGAAGCTTGCCGCAAGGTTTGCCGCATAGCGACGCGAGTTATTACCTGACGCTGGCGGCGCAGTGGGCGAACGCCTACATTACTGGTCCTAGCGATGCGGGGGACACGCTGAATCTTTATGATGTCGCCGGGTTGGCGCATTTCGAACTCTATCGCGCGATTGCACTGGCGGGAAATCCTGCGGGGCTGGCCGTGACGCAAACTGATCTGGTGAACGACATGGCGAAGGCGATGGCCAACGCGATGAGCCAGGCCAAGGATCCTTTCGGATTCGGGTGGCCGTGGGGCAGCTATGACACGATCGCGCACGGCGCCGGTCTGGCGGTGATGGCGCGGGAATACTACTACCTGACCCACGACCGCACTTACGCGACTTACGCGCGGCGCTGGCTAGGAAATATTTCTGGCGCCAACGCGTGGGGAGTGACGTTTACGGTAGGCGATGGCGCGGTGTTTCCGGATTGCATGCAGCATCAGGTGGCGAACCTGGTGGGGTCGTTGAATGGAGAACCGCCGGTGCTCAAGGGCGCGGTGGTGGAGGGTCCGAACAGCGCGGCATCTTCGGGATTGGTGGAGCACATGGTGGCTTGTCCTCCGGGCGGCGTCGATGGGTATAGAAAGTTCAACGGGAATGGGGCGGTGTACGAAGACAATATGCAGTCTTATTCCACGGACGAGCCGGCGATTGATCTGACTGCGTCTTCGTTTTTGATGTACGCGTGGGGAATGGCGGGGGGACCGAAGGGGATTCGGTAGGGTGGGGTTCGATCGAGGCGTTCAAGAGCAAGGTCAAAGGCTAGCGGGCAACAGTGCCCGCTCCACACGATCAACTGTTCTCGATTACGAATTACGAACAGGCACAGGAAATCCACAGCTGGGATGTCGGGGAACATGCTGGGGCGGATCTACTATACTTTCGTAGTGCTTACCTTATGGGCGGGCCGTGCGGGGTTTTCGAAATTCGTAACAGGCGCTGGATGCCAGCGGTTTTGCACAACTCTCTGCAATGCTGACAGGGGGTTTGGTATCATGACTCGCATCTGACTTGGGGGGGTGGTCCGTGCTTCGAGCTGGAAAGAACCTGCGGACTCTGCGTGAGAAGCTGGGGCTGACCATGCGCGACGTGGAAAACTCCAGCGTGCGCATCGCCGAAAAATATCACAACGAAGAGTACGAGCTGCCTCCGAGCCGGCTCTCCGACATTGAAACCAAAGGGCTTCTGCCAAGCATTCACCGGCTGTACACACTTTCGGTGATCTACCGCCGCGACCTGCGCGACCTGCTGTCCTGGTATGGCATTGATGTGAACAACACGGCGGCGGATCTGGGTCTGGTGGCACCTCCGAAGTCGCATCTTTGCGATGCGCTGGCCGGGCTAACGGGGGCGCAAGTCCCACTGCGCATGGACCCGGGATTCGACGAACGCCGCACGATGCACCTGGGGCGAATGGTGGAACAGTGGGGTCTGGTACCAGCCGCTTATCTCGCCCAATTTGCCAACAGCGAATTTGCCTATGGCTACATTGGTTACGAGGATTTCACCATGTATCCCATCCTGCCGCCGGGCAGTTTCATCCAGGTGGATGAATCGCGGAACAAGGTAGTCGAGGGAGGGTGGAGGTCGGAATACGAGCGGCCCCTTTATTTCGTCGAGACCCGGGACGGGTATACCTGCTGCTGGTGCAGCATGCGCAAGGACGAGATCATTCTCCAACCGCATCCTTTGGCGCCGGTGGCGGTCCGGATTTTGCGGCATCCCCAGGAAGCGGAAGTGCTGGGGCAGGTGGTAGGAGTGGCTATGAAGTTGACGGGGTGGCACGCGCTTGAGCCGTCTCCTGGGTCGCTTGCTCCAGGTACCAAAGGGCCGTCAGCACTGAACTGAGATGGGTCGCTTTGGGCGAATCCTTGCGCTCTTCCAACAGCAGATCATCGAACTTGCCGCGCATTTCCTCGACGCAGGTTTGAGGGCGCAGTCCCTGGTCACGGCTGGTTTCCTCTAAATCCTCCGTGAGAGAAGCCAGAGGCGCCCGAAGCACGCCAGCCAGCACTTCTCCGTGGGCTGTTTTCAGCGCCCGCGCCGCGGATTCCGGCCCATAGACGCGCGCCATTCCCCAGTGCTGATAGCCACCGTCTTCCCGCCGTAAAGAGGCCAGGTAGAAGAGTTTCCCCAGCAGGCCCGAGACCGCGGCCAGCGTAGTTTCCCGCACATCCTGCAAAGCAGATTTCAGGGTCATCTGTTACGGGTTCCGGACATCTGTGCGCCGGCGCACATTCGTTTTTCCTCTCCCCAGCCGTGCCAGTATCTCCCCGCAATCCCCCAACAAAAGGAGAAACTTATGCAACGCCTGGTTCTTACCATTGCTGCAGCTTTAATCCTACTCAACACCCTTGTGATTCCGGTAGCGCATGCCGACGGTCCGCAGAATCCCAACTGTAACCCAACTCAAATCTGCCCCCCATAATTCGCTGAGGGTGTTACGAAAACCGAACAAGAGCTATCAGATTTGGCTGGCTGCTGGCACTGAGGGTATAGTGCCAGCAGCCACGATGTTTCAGCCTCATTCACTGCTCTGGCATTACCTCTGGGCCGCGCCCAGCATTCTTCTTCTTCTCCTCGCAGTGATTATCTACCGCCGCTCGCAGCAGCGGGAGTTTCCGATTTTTGAGACCTTTGCCATTGTCCAGGGGGCGGCGGGATTAGCTCTTTACCTGATGAGCGTCGCGTATTGGCACTTCAAGCCGCCACTCGTCTCACCCGAGTTTTGGTGGAAGGCAAATTTTGTCCACTTGCTGATTGAGGTGGCCCTTAAATTTGCGCTGATCGGAGAGATTCTCTCACGAGTGTTAAAGCCCTTTCCGGCGCTTTCCAAATTGGGAAAGCTCATGATTCGAATCGTGGGCCCGGCGCTGGTGCTGGCCGCCACATGGGTAGTAGCCTTGTCTCGACCAAGTCAATTCGCCCCGATCGTGGCAACCTCTCTTCGCTTGGATTTGGCCGACTACGTCATCGAGTGCGGCATGCTGCTGTGCATTTTCCTGTTTGCTGCATACTTTCACCTGGCTTGGGGACGCTTAGCTTTTGGCATCGCCCTGGGTCTGGGGATCGCGGGTTCCGTGCAGCTCGGGACATGGGCTCTGTGGTCGAATCTTCCGGTTACCTTTGACCAGCGCAAGCTGCTGGATTTTGTGAATATGGGGGTTTACCACCTTAGCGTGCTGATCTGGCTCTATTACGTGCTGACGACGCCGAAAACTACGCTCATGGACAAGCTTGGCATGGACAAGCTTGGCGAGAAGGACGACCACTCTGACGATCAAAATTCAGGGGGGCATGATTCGGGTGGAAACGATTCAAGTGGATCTGATTTGAGCGGTGAAGACGAGCGGCAACACGATCTCGTGGTTTGGAATCGCGAACTGGAGCGCCTGCTGAAGCGATGACTCTCGTCATACTGATCGTGGCTGCGATGGCGACGCTGGCCTTCGCTGCTGGGCTGGGAGTTTCGCGGGCGCTGCGGCCTGCTTCAAAGGCCGACCTTGAGGCGCAGCTGGAGCCGATCGATGTCGCGGCGTTCCGCAACCTGATCGATCCTGCGGAAGACGAATATCTGAGGCGGCATCTTTCGGCGGCGCAATTCAGAGTGACGCAACGTTCGCGGCTGAGAGCCCGTGCTGCGTATGTGAGGGTCGCAAGCCGAAACGCTGTGGTGCTGATTCGCATAGGGCAAACCGCTCTGGCGGCGAGTGATGCCGGCGCCAACCACGCTCACGCCAACAATGACGTTCGCGAAGCGGCGCTGCGGTTGGTCAACGACGCTGTGCTGCTCCGTCGCAACGCCGGGTTTGCTTTGCTGCGCATCTACGCTGACATGGCCTGGCCGAATCGCAGCACGGCCACCTCCGGCATTCTCGACCGCTACCAGCGTGTGAGCGACTCCGCGATGCTGCTGGGGAGATTGAGGAGTCCGGGCGTGGCGGTGCGGGTTACGGCAGGGTGAGGCTGGGCTGGCTGGTGCGAAGTCAAAGGCTAGCGGGCAAGAGTGCCCGCACCACACGATCAAGGTCAAAATCTCACTTCTGGCGGCTGGGATTCCCACTTCTCGCAAAAGAGGCGAGAAATGGAGCACCCGTCGGGAGTGACGTTTCTACAAACACTGCTATGTTGTTAAACGATTTTCTCTTGCGGTCTCCACTTCACCGAGCGGCGCGGGGGTAACTCTTCGATTACCCCATTTTTCCTTGTTTTCGCGCTACCTTCTGGTATAAAAACCAGCGGTAATCTAGCCGCCCTCAAATTGTCTTTTCTATCCACTTCGGCGTGCTGCCGCAAAGTTGGTTCGCCGTCTGCTCACGTTCCACGAGCGCACAGGGAGAAATCTATGATTCGCACCCGCTTGATCCGTACCCTCAGGTTGATTTCCGTCTCGTTGTTTTTCTTATTGATTTCTGCTCTCGCTTTCGGGCAGGGCGGCGCGGCTACGGGAGATCTGCACGTGACGGTTAAGGATCCGAGGGGGAACCTGCTGGCGAATGCGGTGGTCAAGGTGCGGGATTCCGCCAAGGGGTTGGAGCGCTCGGGCAACGGCGACGGCCAGGGAGGCTACAGCGTTCGCCTGCTGCCGCCGGGCACGTACTCGGTTACAACCGATGCGCCGGGCTTTAGCGGGATTTTAAGCACGGAGGTCGTGATCACCGTCGGAGGACTGATTGAGCTTCCGGTCACACTATCCGTGGCGACCGGCAAGGAAGTAGTGGAAGTGACTTCGCAGACGGACTTGATCGAGACTTCGCGCAGTTCCACGACCGATACGATTGGGCAGCGGCGCATCGATAATCTGCCGATCAACGGCCGCAACTACATCAACTTTACTTTGACGGATTCGCAGGTGGTGCGCGACAACGCTCCCAATACCGGAGCTGCACCCACTTCCGGCCTGAACATGAGCGGTCAGCGAGCCCGTTCGAACCTGGTGAACGTCGATGGCGCTGACGCCACCGACAACTCGGTGAACGGCGTGCGCTCGACCGTGTCGCAGGAAGCGGTGCAGGAATTTCAGATTATTTCGAATAGCTATGCGGCCGAGTATGGCCGCGCTGCCGGCGGCGTAGTGAACATTATTACGCGGTCGGGATCGAATGATTTTCACGGAGATGTCTTCGGCTACCTGCGCAACCGGAATTTTCAGGCGGTGAATCCGTTCAGCACGGTTCCGAATCCGGCCTATACGCGAGTGCAGGGAGGAACGGCCTTTGGCGGCCCGATCAAGAAAGATAAGACGTATTTTTATTTTTCTTACGAAATCACTCGGCGGCACGAGACGGGATTTTCCTCCATTGGACAGGATTGCCTGACCAGCGGCGGTCAGTCGTGTTTTGGGCTGGTACCTTTTGATACGGCGTCGCTGGGTTTACCTTTCGGCACGATCCAGGCCAGTCCTGCGCAAGTGGGCTTCTTCCAGGGTTTAACGCCCACTGAGATCGGGACCATTGGGCTCACCAATCTTGAAAACTACGTAGTGCTGGTGGGCGCCACTTCGGGTCAGGCGGTGCAGGGCGCGTGGCCTGCGCAAATGGTTGGAGCACTGACCGGCGGGCTGCTCACAAATTTCGCCGGATTCGCCGATACCTGCGGTCCTCCCGGGCCCTGTTTCGTTCCTGCGTCTTACCAAACTCTGACGTCGCAGATGGGCAACTATCCCGTGTTCGAAGGGACCAGCGTCTACTCGCTGCGAATTGATCACAACGTGAACAGCAACAACCGGCTGATGCTGCGCGCCAACGTAAGTCCCTCAACGATTACCGGCATCGAAGTCGGCGGACAGGACCAGCCGTTCGGCCAGAACGCTTACTCGCGCACCTCGCAGCAGACTTTCCGCGATGTTGCCGGCACGGCGCAAGATACCTGGACCATCGGCAACAACAAAGTGAATGAATTCCGCTTCCAGTATGCGCGCCGCGGCCTGGCTTATTTCTACAACACGCACACGCCGCAGGGAGCGGATCCGGCGGTGAATATCCCCGGCTACGCCTATTTTGGCCGCGAACCTTATTCCTACATTCAGCGCACCGAACAGCGCTATCAGTTCACCAACAATTTTTCCTGGACCAAGGGCCATCACGACACGAAGTTTGGCGTGGACTTTAACTACATCCCGATCAACGCTATTTTCACGGTGAACTACGGAGGTGTGGTTGATATCGGTTCGCTCTCCGCTTCTGACCTGGGATTGAACTTCGGCCCCGGACTGTCTCCGGTGCAGGCGTACGGCGCCGGAATCCCTGCCGACGTTATCCAGGGTCTGGGAAGTCCGAGCGATTCTTTCCACAACATCGCCGTTGGGGCATTCTGGCAGGATTCCTGGCGGGTGAATCCGAAACTTACCGTCAACTACGGGCTGCGCTACGACATTGAGAAACCGCCGACACTCAAGCCCATCAACTCACCGCTGGCGCAAGCCGCATACAACCTGCTCCACGTGCAAAAGGGAATTCAGACGGCGACGCACAATTTCCAGCCGCGCATCGGCATGGCGTTCGATCCCGGCGGGAATGGCAAGACCGTGATCCGCGGCTCTTATGGCATCTTCTACGATCACCCGCTGCTGGGTCTATACTTCCTCGGCGATGCTTCGGATGGCTCGAGCAGCGGACAACTCGCGTTTGGGCCGGGCTCGCCCTGTCAGGGAGCGGGGAGCCCGGGCAACCTGAACGCGGTCGAGATTTTTCAGGGGCTGGTTCCGTCGGCGTCCGGGTCCGCCACCTCCCGTTGCTCGCCCACCATGAACCCTGCCGTGCTCGGCTTGTTAAATTATTCGCCGAACCAGCAGCTTTTCTCGTGCAACACGGCCGGAGCGAACTGCGGCGTAGCGCCTGCGAGTCAATCTATTTTCCTGAACCAGAACTATCTCAATCGACAGAATTTTTTGCCTCTGGCGTTTCAGCCGTTTGGTTATCCGCAGGCAAAGAACTTCGTGTATGCCTACGCGCAACAGGCGAATCTTACCGTTGAGCGCGACCTGGGCCGCGGTTTCGCGCTGAGTCTGGCCTACAACTTCAATGGCGGACGGCATCTCAACCGGCCCATCAACGCCAACACGATTCGCGGCGACCTGATGACGGCGAACTTCGAAGCAGCGCTGGCCGATGGCCAGAATTTCCCCAGTCCCTTTACCGTGGTCGGGGAATGCAATCCCGCCGGCGGTCCATTTGGCCCCAAGCCTTTTGTGGACGCCTCGCTGATGAACTTTTTCCGTCCGGGCGGATTGAATCCGTCGATCATTGGCGCCTACGCTAAGGTCGGCGACCCGCTCGGCTGCCTTGCTCAGGCCGCAGCGCTC
>Ga0209006_10001733_pt1 | contig 19771 bp, 19 predicted proteins | sample JacPin_JW_Ref_O2_FD_188567 | JGI IMG/M metagenome (GOLD analysis project Ga0209006, IMG submission 188567) | Forest soil microbial communities from Algoma, Ontario, Canada - Jack Pine, Ontario site 1_JW_Ref_O2 (SPAdes) (version 2) | ecosystem: Environmental > Terrestrial > Soil > Boreal...
CACTGGCAGAGCAAGCTCCCAAATGCTCCATCCCTGCTTCGCCAATCGTTAAGCCAGATCACTCCGCATACAACGCTCCACGCTGTGTCCAACCATTAGAGAAAAGGCGCCCTGTCCAGCCTTTTAAACGGTCTAACCTACCTTTAAGAACGCCGGACCGCCGGACCTTCCTGGGTTCCGGTGTCGTCTTTTGCTCGTCGTTTACGATATCCCTAGATAGAAGCTCAATAGCTGAAGGCCAGCCCGCGGAAGGCTCGCAATCATTGTAAAAGGAGAAACCAGGTGAAGAACACTTTCAGAACGCTTTCCCTACTTTCGCTCGGCTCGTTCGCGCTCCTGTTCGCTGCGTCCACTCCTGCTCAAGACCCAGCTCGAGTCACCAGCGTGGATCAGATCATCAACAGGAATCACCCACAAAAGGTATCCAGCGACCCGTCATCCGACGCTAACAAGACGCTATCACCACACGAGCAGACCCTGATGGCCGACGCTACCGAAACCTGCAGTTACAAATTCACCAGCGGCAGCGGAGCCACGTATATGAATTACTGCGTGACAGTAAACGGCAACTTCGCCAATTTCCAGAGCCCCGCAGGCGTCGAAATGCTTGACCAGCACCATGCCTGGGAAGGCTACGGCGTCTGTGACGTCGGCACCAATGTGGAGTATTGGGACTACGGCTACGCCAGCAGCGGGAACTGGAAGGCGCCGGTCAAAGTTAAGGAAACCCCCACGGAGGTCGAAATCGAGCGAAGCACCAGTGACGGCCTGTATCTTCTGACCCAGACGATCACCGAACTCCCCGGCGCAAGTCCGGAAGCCAGAATTGTAATGGTGCTGAAGAATACTTCCGGCACGGAGAAGACGGCAATTCTGTCGCGCTTTGCGGGGTTCCTGCCCGATAAAGGTGCTAGCGGGAGCAATCTAAATGAGAACTACGACGGAAGCGAGGACAGCGCGTGGGGTTACATTCCGGCCAACGCTACATACACAACGCCGAGCACGCCGTATGGCCTGATGCTCAACAGCATCGGGGCACCCGCTCCTGCGAGCACATTCGCCTTCAGTTTGGGATTTGCGTACGGCAGCCAGTACGGCCCAGATCCTTGCCTCCCCACAACCCAGGACACGCAGGGAACTCACCTTTTTCCAGGAATAGTGATCAACAACTATGGCGCGGGCGCCTACACCTACGGCTTGATACTGAACAAGAATCAGACTTCCACAGTAACGCTCAGGTATCTGCCGTTTTGAGGGTTAATCGCATCGACTTTCGGGATTCGCTCGTAAGCGGCGCCATTTAGGCCAGGATCAAGATGAACGAAAAAGAATCTGCGAGGAGAAAAAACGTGAAGAATTCAAGGGTTGTTTCTCTACTGTCTCTCGCGGCGTTAGCGCTCGTGTTGGCAGTGCCGGCTCGAGCTCAAAATGATGCGGCTCAAAATGATGCTGCTCAGAAGATGGATCAGTACCTCAACAGGCTTCGCTCACAAAAACCAGCCAGCGATCCGTCATCCAACGCCGACCAATCGCAATCGGGAAGGCCGAAGGGCGCGAAATCCGACGCGACCACTGCGTGTAGCTATCCGTTCACCAGCGGCAGTGGCGCCACATACATGAATTACTGCGTGACTGCGAACGGTACTCTCGCCAACTTCGAGAGTCCTGCGGGCGTCGAAATGCTTGACCAAATGGGTGCGATTGAAGGCTACGGGGTCTGTGTCCTGCAGACAGGCGGGATGTATTACGATGACAACTTCGCCGACAGTGGGAACTGGCTCGCGCCGGTCACGCTCACGCAAAACGATACGGAGGTCAAGATCGAGCGCACTCCGATTGACGGCTCCTTTGTGCTGACCCAAACGATCACCAAAGTCTCCGGCGGGACTCCAGCAGCAAAAATTCAGATGACGCTGAAGAACACATCCGGCGTGTCCCGGGGCTATTATCTAATACGTTCTGCCGAATTCGTGCCCGATCAGGCCGCCACCTCTGGCATCTACAAGGAGACCTTTGACGCTAGCAACGATAGCGCGTGGGGTTACATTCCGTATTTCGCAACTTACAGCACCACTAGTACGCCCTATGGTTTGATGCTCAACGATGTTGGTGCGCCCACTCCGGCGAGCACGTCCATCGTCTACTACGGTTACGATTACAACAGCCCGCTCGGTCCAAATCCTTGCCAACCGCTGGCGTTTGATATTTTTGGGGACAAGCTCACTGTAGGAACGCTAGTGAATGGCGTGGGATCAGGGGCTGTTCTCTACGCCTTGATTCTTAATAACGAGCAGGCTGCTACCGTAACTCTCAGGTATTTCGGGTTCTGAAAATCCGGCGGCTTCCCTTCCCTGCGCTGCCTTTCCTAAGCTCTATGGGAAAGGCAGTGCGGCGGCCCCGCATAAGAATCCGTAAGCTTCTCAATTTCAGCTTCGCCAATTGTTGAGCAAGATCACTCCTCGTGAAGCTTCCCGCCGACAGCCAAGCGCTAGCGAGGCGTGCGCCGAGGACAATCAACAACTCCGAGCCGCGTTGGGGCAGCTTCAAATTTCTTTGGCCGCCTTGTCGTGTTTTGCTCGCCGTTTACGATTTCTTCAGTAGAGCGGGAATTTTCGCAATTCCGAATTGCTGGGTGGGGCCCTTTGAGGGAGGACTCCGCGGTTGTCGCGGTCAAAAAGGAGATTCCATTTTATGAGCCATCATCGAGTTTGGCTATCTGCTGCCCTCTTCGCATGTGCCGTGCTGCTGGTGAGCGCTTTGCCCGCGTCGGCGCAAACCCTGACCGCCAGCTTCAGCGTCGGGACCGGCCCCAGCGCCGTGGCCGTCAACCCCGTCACCAACAAAATCTACGTGGTCAACCGGGGAAGCAACACCGTCACGGTGATTGACGGCGCGACCAATGCAACCACCACCGTCAGCGTTGGGACCGAGCCCCTTGCCGCGGCCGTCAACCCGGTCACCAACAAAATCTACGTAGCCAACTTTTTCGACTCCACCGTCACGGTGATTGACGGCGCGACCAACGCAACCACCACCGTCAGCGTCGGGACCGCCCCCGGAAGCGAAGCCGTCAATCCTGTCACGAACAAAATCTACGTGGCCAATCAGGGGAGCAGTACCGTCACGGTGATTGACGGTGCGACCAACGCAATTACCACCGTCAGCGTCGGGCCCGCCGGGACCGACCCCGTGGCCGTGGCCGTCAACCCGGTCACCAACCAAATCTACACAGCCAACGAGGGCGGCGGCACCGTCACGGTGATTGACGGGGCGAACAACTCCACCACCACTCTCAACCCCGGGTTCGCGCCCGCAGCGGTGGCCGTCAACCCGGTCACCAACAAAATCTACGTAGCCAACTTCGACGGCGGCATCGTCACGGTGATCGACGGCGCGACCAACACGAACACCCCGGTCACCGTCGGGACCGAGCCCGTGGCCGTGGCCGTCAACCCCGTCACCAACCAAATTTACGTGGCCAACGAGGACTCTAAGAACATCACCGTGATTGACGGCGCGACCAACGCGACCACCACAGTCACCGTCGGAACCAGCCCCGACGCCGTGTCCGTAAACCCCGTCACCAACCAAATCTACGTTGCCAACTCCACGAACTCCAACGTCACCGTGATAGACGGCGCGACCGACGCGACCACCACAGTCACCGTCGGAACCAGCCCCGACGCCGTGGCCGTGAACCCTGTCACCAACAAAATCTACGTGGCAGACAATGGCAGCAACAGCGTGTCTGTGATTGACGGCGCCACGAACGCGACCACCACGGTCAGCGTCGGGACTGAGCCCTCTGCCGTGGCCCTCAACCCTGCGACCAACAAAATCTACTCGGCCGATCAGGGGAGCAACAACGTTACGGTGATTGATGGCGCGACCAACTCGACCACCACGGTCGACACCGGGACCGATCCCTTTGCCGTGGCACTCAACCCAACGACCAACCAAATCTACGTAGCCAACAACGGCAGCAACAACGTCACGGTAATTGACGGTGCAAACAACGCGACCACCACCGTCACAGTCGGGACCGGCCCCAACGCGGTGGCCGTCAACTCCGTCACGAACAAAGTCTACGTAGCGAATGGCGGCAGCAACAACATTACGGTGATTGATGGCGCGACTAACTCGACCACCACCGTCAGCGCCGGGACCGACCCCGTAGCCGTGGCTGTCAACCCTGTCACGAACAAAATCTACGTAGCCAATCAGGGGAGCAGCAACGTCACGGTGATTGACGGCGCGACTAACTCGACTACGACAGTCAGCGTCGGGACTGAGCCCGTGGCCGTGGCCGTCAACCCCGTCACCAACCAAATCTACGTGGCCAACGACGGCAACAACACGGTCACGGTGATTAACGGGGCGACCAACGCGACCACCACGGTCAGCGTCGGAACCGGCCCCGGCGCTGTGGCCGTAAACCCCGTCACCAACCTAATCTACGTGGCCAACGACAGCCTCAGCGGTACCGTCATGGTGATTGACGGCGCGACAAACGCGGTTATTACCATCCTTAGCGTCCCCACTCCCAAAGCCGTGGCCGTCGACCCCGTCAGCAACAAAATCTACGTGACCAACTTCCTCGACGACAGTGTCACAGTCATTGACGGCGCGACCAACGTGACCAGTACGGTCAGCGCCGGCGGCGAGCCCATAGCCGCGACCGTTGACCCCGTCAGCAACAAAATCTACGTGGTCAACTTCCTCAGCAACACGGTCACGGTGATCGACGAACAGCAAGTCCATCCCATCCCTCTGTTGGGTGAAATCACAGCGCTCGCCGGCAACGTGACCAGCAGCTCGACTCCGGCATTCAATTTCACGGCGGAGAGCAACTTCGCGCCTTTCGCGCCCAACCCGGATAACCTCTGGTTCCAAGTGGACACTTGGCAAGGGCCATGGACCGCAGCAACGGCCCAAGGCAACGGAGCTTTCAGCGGCCAGACCGCGACCCTCCAACCGGGTGTGCACATCCTGTATGCCTACGCCACCGACGGCCAGGACGCCACGTCCACGATGGGCGACGCATCGGGCGCAACGGGCGCCGGAAACGGCCCACTAATCAGCAACATCGCCGCTTACCTGTTCCTGGTGTCGCCACCCAGCGCCTCGCTTTCGCCGAGCGGTCTCAGCTTCGGCAGTCAGACGGTTGACACCACTAGCTCGGAGCAGACGGTGAAGCTCGCCAACAACTCCGGCGGACCTCTGGCGATCGCCAGTATCACAGCCAGCGGCGATTACCTCGCCTTGAGCAACTGCCCGGACACGCTCAACGCGGGACAGAGCTGCACTATCGGGATCAGCTTTACGCCTAGCGTCTTCGGCCCGGACAACGGCACGCTGACTGTAACCGATGACAACCTCGGCGTGAATGGAACGCTGCAGACCGTCAGCTTGACCGGCACAGGAGCGGCTGTCACCACCGTCGGCCTCACGCCAGCCAGCCTTTCATTCAGCAATCAAGCTGTTGCTACCACCAGCGCTACGAAGACGGTCACGGTGAAAAATACGGGAAAGGGCCAGCTCACTTTCTCCAACATCAACATCACTGGGGCCGACGCGGGCGACTTCGAGCAAACCAGCAACACCTGCACGGGTTCGATCGCGCCAGGGAAGACATGCGCCGTGGAGGTGACTTTCACACCCGCGGCCACCGGCAAGCGCAGCGCGAGCTTGGAGCTGACCGACGACGCACAAGGCAGCCCGCAAACTGTGCCACTGTCGGGCACGGGGGAATTGCAGGCGACGGTCAGTCCGGCTACGTTGACTTTCGCGCTGCAGAAAGTGGGAACGACGAGCGCAGCGAAGACCGTGACGCTGACAAACAATCTCGCGACCGCGCTAACCTTTAACGTCACGTTCACGGGCGCCGATCCGGGCGACTTTGCCGAGACCGACATCTGCGACGGTAGTGTGCCAGCCAAATCGCACTGCACCATAAGTGTGAAGTTCTCGCCGAAAGCGACCGGAACGCGCACCGCCTCAATGAACATAAATGACAGTGCGAACAACAGCCCGCAAAGTGTGTCGATAACCGGGACAGGCAACTAAGGATGGGAATGCTCTTTGGAGGATACGAACTTATGTCTCGAACAAATCTTTCGCTCATGATGCTGGTGTCTGCGCTTTTGCTTGGATTCGGGACGCCAACAGCGCGCGCCACCACGTACATCGTGGGTACGTGCAAACCCGGAACACAATTCAGCACAATTCAGTCCGCACTGGACGCCAATCCCGCGCCGACCGTCGTCGAAGTGTGCCCCGGCTCATACCCGGAACAAATAACGATCAGCAAGCCGGTCACGCTGGAAGGCGTCGTGGCCGGAAACTCGTCCTTCGCGACGGTGGTGGTACCGCCGGGCGGTTTGACGAACAATACAACGCTGGCGGGCGGACAGGCTGCGGCTGCGCAGATATTGGTGCAAAACGTTAGCGGCGCGGTGAATCTGACCAACCTGGTCGTGGACGAGACAAATGGCAGTGCAAACTATCCGATAGGGATTTTTTATAAAAACACTCCCGGAACGATGAATCACATGGTCGTGTTTAACGTGTCGGGCAGTATTGTCGGCTTTGGAATCATTCTCGAAGGCGGCAGCAGCGATCCGAAAGTCACGATCGAGAATTCCACTATCTCGGACGACCAGTTGGGCATCTTGGTGCAGGGCATGTCCGCGGGCAGCCTCACCACCGCCATAGACAACAACCTCGTCAACAGTGGCATTAACGGCATTCAAGTGACCTCACCCAACACCACTACGACCATCAACGGAAACGTCATCACCGGCTTTACCCAGACCGCGATTATTCTGGAGGCAACGGAAGGATCGGTGACCAACAACACAATCACAGGTCAAGGTTCAACCACGCAAACCGCGATCGAGTTGGGCGACGACGGAATGTCGATTGAGTCCAACAAGATTTACAACGTCGGCGACGGCATCGCTGCAACAGCGACGGAAATTATGAATTCCCAAATCACCGGAAATGTGTTCACCACGCTGAGCGCAGAGGGGATCGCGCTCGCTTGCAGCTATGCAGCCCCCTCGAGCAAAGTGCATTCGAATACCTTCGTGGATGTCAGCATTGCATATGTCGTTAAACCTGGATTCTCCATCTCGGGCAGCACATTTATCGGCGTGCAATACGAATCGATAAATTGCCCGATTTAGACACTCAAGTCGCCGGTTCAGAAATGCCATTCGGGGCTTATAAATTTTCTTTGCACCAAGGAGGACTAAGATGTCGCGAATTCTAGGCAAACTCATGTTTGTCTTGGTGATTGCCGCTGCACTGCTTTCGTTGGGCGCTGCAGAACTGCATGCCACCACCACATACATCGTGGGAACGTGCAAAGCCGGCACGCAATTCAGCTCCATCCAAGCCGCGTTAGATGCCGCGCCCTCGCCCAACGTAGTGGAAGTTTGCCCGGGAACCTATGCCGAGCAAATAACCATCATCAATGCAGTATCGATCGAAGCACTTTCTATAAACAACTCGTCCTACGTTCACATCACGGTCCCATCCGGCGGCCTCACCACCAATACAACTATCAATGGCGGCGCGACTTCGGCCGCCGCGCATGTCTTCGTGAAAAACGCCACTGGGGAAGTAAATCTGACAGGCCTTACGGTTGACAGTACCGGAAATAACGTGGCCACGGGTGCTGCACTGGTCGGGGTCCTCTACCAACATTCGCCCGGGACCGTAAATCACGTGATAGCGGCTCACCAGGTTTCAGGACAGAGCACAGGGTACGGAATTTATATGGAAGGCGGCAGTTCGAATCCGACGGTCACAGTCGAGAACTGCAGCGCATACGATTTCGATTTTGGCGGAATTTACGTGACCGGCCCCAACGGGCCAACCATCGTAGGTCCAGACGCGACGGAAAATGTCACGGGCCAAATCACCGCCAAGGTTACCGATAACTTTGTAATTACCACCGCGGCGGCCGGCACAATCAATATGCTCTTCGGCTCAAGCACGGTGGATACGGTGACTGGCAATCTTGCCGCGGGCGCCGATCGAGGCGCAGATGGGATGTATATCGAAGCAAACGCAGGATCCACTTTTTCGGACAACACCATCATCAACTCGACTGTAGGAATCACGTTATTAGCCGACGGTCCATCAGTGACGGACAACAAATTGTATAACGATGGCAACAGTGGACCCGGCGCGATTGCTGTGTACGCAAACTTGACCACCTCTAAGATCACCGGCAATTTAATCCAGAACGCGCAGTCTGATGGTATCAACTTAGATTGCAACACTGTGGGCACGCTCGTGAACTCGAACACGTTCGAGTATATGACTCAGGGTTTCTTGAACGCTCCGTCGGGATTTAGCGGCAGCGGAACCTACATCGCCACATCGCAGGACGTGGTCCCCTGCCACTGACGAAACGGCCCGCTCCGCGCGGCGGGGCCTTCTTTGGCTTTGCTTTGAGACTAGGGGATGCGCGGGCCCATTGCAGGTTTGCTGTTACCTCATCACATCAATCGAAAGGAGAAACTAGAATGAAAAGACTGAAGACACACTTGGCCTTGGCGGCGGTATTGGTCGGTCTTGCGATTGCGAGCATGATGATCAAACCGCACTCGACTTCCGCCCAAGTCTCCATTAGCCGAGTCGAGCTCGTACCGAGCGTTCCGTTTGCAGAAACCGAAAGTGGCGGCTTTGGGCTGCCTGCCACAGTCAAAGTCCCGGCCGGGCAAACCCTAATCGTAGAGACGTTGAGCCTTCAGATGGACGTGACACCATCGGGCAGCCAGCTCGAGGCCTCCATCAACTACAAGAGCGCGGGCAAGAGCGTCACGCTGTTCGTCCCGTTGTCGTACGTGTACACCCAGTCGTCCAATGGCTTCGATACTTATATCGCGACGCAGGCGGTCCGCCTATATATGCGGACCCAGGCACCTCTATCACCTTGACCGGCTATAGCCCTACTGGCTCGACCGGCACACTGTTCCTGACCGTGACAGGCTACCGCTCGGAACTTTGATAACCGTTGAATCCAGGCTCTCCCGCTGTTGGCACAGCTCAAGTCCCCATAAATCACAACTGTTGTGTTCCCTTGCGTTAGGCTTGACAGCCCATATCGGCGAAAGCTACGGTTAAGCGTAACGGTTTAAGCCATGGCCAATCAGATATTCGATCTCGAAGCTTTCCGCGCCGCGCCACTCGAACGGGAACCCTTCGAGTATCTCGTTCTTCGCGAGTTCGTGAAACCGGACGCGCTATGCCGCATTAATTCCGATTATCCCCGCATCATGCATTCAGGAAGCTTCCCGCTCGACTCCGTCAAATTCGGGCCCGGCTTCCAGGCCATGGTCAACGTGCTTGAGTCTGAGGATTTCCGCAAAGCCTTCGAGGAAAAGTTTGGAGTGGACCTTACCGGCCGTCCTAGCACGATCACTGTGCGTGGCCGCTGCGGCGCGCACGACGGCAAGATCCACAATGACTCCACGAGCAAAATTATCACCGTGCTGCTTTATCTGAATCCCGACTGGGACGATGCCGGCGGCCGCCTGCGACTTCTTCGCTCGCGGGACGACATCGATGATGTAGCGGTTGAAGTCCCGCCTTCCGATGGCACCCTGGTAGCCTTCTTGCGTTCTGACCGTTCCTGGCACGGACACTTGCCGTTCGAGGGCGAACGCCGCGTAATCCAGTTCAACTGGGTCAACGATAGGAGCAACCAACGGCTTGCCCTTTTTTGCCACCGGCTGTCAGCGTCCGTGAAGCATCTCCTAAGTTCCTTGCGGCCCGTAAAGGAGCCGCAGCCCGAAGATCCCGCGCGAATGTGACGCGCCTCGCTAGCACACGGCCATAGCCGCCCGCTTCGAAATCACTTATTATAATTCGCGCTGCGTCGTGGCTGCTTCCTTCGGCCAGTCGCGGTGTCCTTCATGACTGATACATCGCAACGTTTTCTAGTGGTGCGCCTCAGTTCATTGGGTGACATCGTCCACAGCATTCCTGCAGTAGCCGCCCTGCGTTCGAGCTTTCCCTCCGCCCGGATCGATTGGGTTGTGGATCAGCGCTGGGCCCCGCTCGTCGAGCTTGTTACTGTGATTAACGAAGCGATTCCCCTTGGACGCTCGGTTCCCGAAGTTCTCTCTTCCGTTCGAAGACTCCGGCGTGCTCGCTATACTTGCGCTCTGGATCTTCAGGGTCGCTACCGCTCGGCTGTCCTCTCATGGCTTTCCGGTGCACCTCGACGCATCGGCCGAGACCGCCAAGCAACGCGCGAACCTGGCGCCACCCTGTTTTATACCGACCGCGTGATTCCCACCGGCCGCCACATTGCGGACATGACAGTGGACCTCGCTGCGCGCGCTGGAGCACAGCCACAGCCGGAGCCGTGCTTTCCTCTTCGAGTTCCGGAAAGTGAATTTGGTGCTGTACGCGAGATTCTCACCGGGGAGGGTGTTTCCGGCGAATACGTTGTCATCAGTCCCGGCGGGGGTTGGAAATCGAAATGCTGGCCACCAGACCGGTTCGGCGCACTCTGCCGCTTGCTTCTCGATCGGCATGGTATCCGTGCAGTGGTTAATATCGCTCCGAGCGAAGAGAACCTCGCTCGTGGAATCGTATCTGCGGCAGGGCGGGCGGCACCGCCCGTGGTCTCGCTGCCGATTCCCGCGCTCGCCGCGCTTCTAGCTCGGGCGCGTCTCGTGGTTGCTGCCGACACCGGGCCTTTGCATCTTGCAGCAGCACTCGGAACACGTGTTGTTGGCCTGTTTGGCGCCACCGACGCGGAGCGCAACGGTCCACTTCCGCGTGGAACCGTGGTCCAAAATGCTTCTTCAGGACCTTTCGCTTATCTACGCGGCGATTACGTCCGGCTCGATTCCTATTCGGCCGCTATGCTGTCTCTCTCTGTCGAGCAGGTGCTTGCAGCCGTCGAACACGAAATCGACATCATCGCCTAGAGCTGTCTTCTAGCAAACTCCGGAATTTCTAGACGCCACAGGAATCAATCGCATCCAAACTTATACGGAAACTGGGCCGACGCCACTAAGCGAATTCCTTTTAAATCCGGCGTTGTACAATAAGGGCGCGAAACTACGCCTGAATGAGCTTGTTTTGAGACATGCACGTGTGGAAAGACAGCAGAATCAGCGAGGTTTTGGTAGGGGCGGTGGGGATCGAACCCACGACCTTCGGCTTAAAAGGCCGCTGCTCTACCACTGAGCTACGCCCCTATATCGTTTATACTCAATTAGTTAATGAAGTGGATTGCACAATTTCAGTGCTAGTTGTCCCTCTTTTGTCCCTCTTCTCGCCGAGGAAAGCAGCCAGTTTTTTTCCGGCGTCGGCGATATTTTTCTCGTCAACAATGTTGTACCTATCGAACACACTTCTTGTTTTCCAGCCGCCGATTTCCATCGCAATTTTCTCAGGCACTCCGGCGTTCACCAGATTGCGAGCGCCAGACCTTCGCAAGTCGTGAAAAATTGTTCCTTCGTAAACCATCTTAGCCTTTGGCTTGGAGCGTGGACGATCGGTACGTTGCTTCGTAAGTGTTGCCGCGCCTTCCGCGTCAACTACCGGAACCATCTCGCCGAATCCAGCCTTCACACACGCCGTGCGCCATGCCTTGGCGAAGCTATTAATCTTAACAGCGTGACCCTTGGCGTCCAACCTAAAACAAACGTACGGGCAATCAGGCTGACGCTTCGCGAATTGTTCCTTGAGCAACGAGCGCAGAGCCGGGATGATAGGCACGACGCGGCTTTCGTTGTTTTTCGTTTCCCCGGCCAGCAAGCGAATCTCACCCGCCAGAAAATCAACTTGTTTCCATTTCAATTGCAACACTTCACCTAGTCGCATCGCCGTGAAATACGCAATGCCAAGCGGCAACCGCAAGTAATCGGGCAAACAGTCGCCGAGTGTTTCGTACTGCTCACGCTCTAGAAATCCCTGACGCGGCGCGGCTTCTGCCAACATCGGAAAATGTGGCTTGTGCCGTAACGTTCCGTCTTGCACGGCGATGTTAAACATTCGGCGCAGCGCCGAGAGTGACCGATTGACGCTTCCGTTTGATAGACCCTTCGCTTGTTGGTCCACGATAAATTTGCGAATCAATTCCGTGTCGATTTCGTCCGCGCGGTAGCCAGTGAAGAAGGAATCGAGCCGCGCCACTTTGTCCAAGTGCGGATTCCCTTCCCCGTCACGGCGAAGCGATTTACGGCCATTGATTTCGTAATCCGCATAATAGCTTTCTCGAAGGCTCTCATACCTCACCTTGCGCGTGTCACGATGAATTCCGTTCAAGATCGCACCGGTGCGCTTCTTTAATTCTTTCTCGGCCTTCTTTGGGTCGTCCGTTTCGGCGGTTACGCGGATCTGCTTCCCGCGTTCGCTGTATTGAAGCCAGTAAGTGTTCCCTCGTAGGAAAATCCTTCCATCGCCATAGCTCATCGTCCGCCATCCTTTCGCGGCCGCCCGCCTTTCTTGGCCCATTTGGAAAGCGTTTTCTTGTCGTATTTCTTTGCCCGAGCCTTACCACCAGCGCTCGCCAGTTCAATACGCGCCTGACGCAGCGCCTCCTTTATCTCTTTGGTCATCTTCATAAGGGTTACAATAAACTTGCTCAGTAGGTTTTGCAAGTGGTATTATTCTCACCGAAAAGAAGAGGGCCCGGTTCGTGGCCGGGCCCGGAGTTTCCAAATTGACTTCGCGCAAGAAGATTACAAAGAAGACTCGGCCGTCCGCAACGGCGATTTCAGACCCATCGCTTGGGAGACTGACGGTCTCCGCCGTCCATGGCGACCGTGCGGCTAGAGATAAGCTGCGGAAGCACCCAGGGCCCCCGCCCGACTTTCTCGAACAGTTCATCCGCGCTTGGGAAGATCGTCCTGTCGAACTCAAGCGCCTCGAAGCCAAAGCTAAAGCAGAACCTGATTCGCAGTTCGCGCAAAGTTATCGGCGACTTGAAGAACAATTCGACATGGTAGAAGTCATGGAATTGCTGCAAATCGCTCGGGAAAAGCGCAAAAAAGGCGCCCCTACGAAAGAGCGGAACCGACAAATATTCGCTGAGTTTGCTGAGTGTGAAAAGTCCGGCGCACGACACGCTACCGTGGCACGAGCCAAGAAATATGACGTAAGCCAAGCCTACCTGCAAACCCTCCATGAGCGATACATGAAGAAGAAATTAAACAGCACCACTCAGTAACCCCTACACAAATACCAGAATTGTGTCGCCCCTACACAAATGCTCGATTTGTGTCGGAATATTTTGACGCCAACCCACCTTAGGAATTCAAACCAGGAGTTTTCTGTGGTTCACTCAATTTCGCTGTTCGACGCTTTCAATAATTCGGGAGGCAGAAATGAGTGCCAGTGCCACGAGTGTCGCAGAGCCCAAAAACTGCGAAATTAAAAAAAAGTTCTTCAACATACCGACGGCGGTTGAGCACCTCAAGTCCGTCGGAGTCGAGACTGCGTGCGAGTATATGGTGCGCAGACTCATCGTCACCGGGCAGATCGCGCATATCCGCCTGGGAAAATCCTACTACGTGTCGCAGGCCGCGCTCGACGCGTGGCTCTCGAACCACGAGCGAAAAGCAAAATAAAAAGAACAACTAAACAAGACCATGAACAACCGAAATCCAAACAAATTCAAGCCAGGCGATCGCGTGCGCGTAGTCGGCCAAGGCCATCGCGATTTTGGAAAGACGGGCGTCATTGTGTCGCTGGAAGGGATCGAAGATGAATCGCACGGTAAGCCGAGAGCGCATATTTCTTCTGAGCCAGGATTTATCCACGTGTCGCTACCGAATCTAGCACACGACCCGGTGCAGTGATTTTGTCTTAGCAGCGTGCACTAAAAGGGAGAACGACGATGCAGCGCCTGTTGTTGCTGGCGCCGTGGACGATGAACACGGCGTCATTGGAGAGATGGCATTGTCGTCACACAAATTCGCCCGTATCGATCGGAGAACGTCTCAACCACAGAACATGGGCGACGTCGCACGACCACTTCCCCATAACCTAGAAGCTGAGCGCACTATTCTCGGAGCAATCCTGCTCGATAATCGCGCTCTTATTCCAGCCACAGAAAAAGTCCGGACTGAAGATTTCTTCCTATCCCAACATCGCCAGATATTTGAACGCATGATCCAGCTTGCAGCGAAACACCAGCCAATCGATCTGATAACGCTGATGGACGACCTCACGAGCCGGGGCGAATTGGAATCTGCTGGTGGCATCGCTTACCTATCACAACTTGGAGACGGCCAACCGAGCGTTACCAACGTCGAGCATTACGCACGCATCGTCAAAGAGAAAGCAACGCTGCGATCGCTAGCTTATTCGGCCGAAGTAATCCGGGAACAAGCGCTCGCCGGCGAGGATGACGCGGCCACCATCAAAGAACGGGCGACCACGCTTTTCTCGCAGGCCGACACGTCGTCATCAAGTTGGCGCGATATGTTTCACAGTTACGACGAAATAGTGAATGCGCCTCCGCTCAAATTTGCCGTTCAAAACTTCCTGCAAAACGACGCAGCCACTCTACTCGCTGGGCTGTCCGGACAATATAAAACTTGGCTCATGCTTTCCATTTGCAAAGCCCTGCTCGAAGGCGAAGGAACAAAACTATGGGGGTTGTTCGACGTGATGGAAACCTCCACGCGTATCCTGTACCTGATTCCTGAAAGTGGCCTGGGTCCGCTCGTTTACCGGATCAACAAGCTCGGGCTTCTGCCGTACATGCGCGACGAGCGGTTGCTGGTGCGTACATTGAGCAAAGGTCCAGCGCCGAAGCTACAGGATCCGCGAATGCTTTCGGCGGCGAAAGGCGCGAAGATTTTCCTCGACACTGCGGTGAGATTTATCGAGGGCGATGAATCGAGCGCGACTGATAACAACCGTGGTTTGGCCGCTGACATATTCGCCCTGCAGGCGGCTGGTGCCGAGAGTGTTTTTGCCGCTGCCCATTCTCCGAAAGCGTTCGCACAGCAAAATTTCATGGAGTTGGAGAACATGGTCCGCGGTAGCGGAGATATTTCCGCTGTCTTTGCTACGGCGTGGGGCGTACGCCAACTTCCAGGGGACGTGGCCCACATTCAAAACATAAAACCGCGAGACTTCGAACCGTGCGGACCGTTTCAACTCGCCGCTCGTCCTCACATCAACGAAACCGGAAATTTCCAGCTTCACAAAGCGCCAGGTCAGTGCGGACTGCTCGCCGACGAAATGCCGGACACCAAACGTAGCAACAGCGGCGCCTCAAGCGATGCGCGCGAAACAAAGGCATTGAAGATCGCTTTTCTTCGCAGGCTTTACAACGAAAACCCAAACATCACTTGGCAGGAGATAACAGCGGCATTTCAACGCGACAAAATCGAAATCGCTCGCGGAACCATCCGTGCCTACAAAAAGGAGTTAGGCCGATGATCGAAAAACTCGCCCCACGTAGAATCAATAACTTAGCTGTTGCGACACGTTTCAACGCCGCAACACCCCATGTTTCCGGTGAACGCAACAGCCAAACTACCGAAAAGAAAGCCTGTTGCGAGTGTTACGAGAATTCTCACAACACCCTGTTGCGAGTGTTGCGACCCCTAGTACAGAAGATTCTCGCAACACCCTACCGAGATGGGGCTACGTCTTTGGACTACGCCCCAATTCTCCCGGTTGTCAGGGTGGCTTGGAACAGCCAAAGGCAAAATCACACCCCCGGGCACGCAGGCGCGCGGAACAGTTCCCGAGTCGGAAATGGCAGGGTAGAGCAACGGCTTTCTAGACTGATGCTCCAATTTAATTCCTGCGTGTTGAATGTCTTCCGGACGCTGTACCTTTTTTGTCCCTGAACTGCAGAAGAGGCGGAACGGAGCGAAACGAGGGCGGACATGAAGCAAGACTGTACGGTTTGCAACCACGCTGAACGCTTGGGGATTGAAGCGGCGCTTGGCGCGCGCGAAAGCTACCGGAAGATCGCCGCGGAGTTCGAGGGCGTCTCAATCGCTGGATTGTCGCGACACCGCTCGCACATGGTTCCCAATTCCCTGCCGGCAGACGCTGCGGATGGACCGGACGGACTGTTGCAGTCGATCGATATCGGCATCATCGAACTTCGGAAACTCGGCGATCGGCTGAAGCGTGGGAAGAACATCGCACAGAGCGTGAAGCTGGCGATTCAGGTTTCCCGGGAAGTGCGCTCGCTGATTGCGATGCGTGCGCAGGTTCTTTCCAAGCAGCCAATCGTTCCCGCGGTGACGAAGAAAGAATCTGTGGGCGTCGATGCGCAACTCGCAAAACTCGTCAGCGAGATAACGGACGGCTTCAACCCGGAAGTGATTGAGAAGTTAAAGAACCTAGCCGCAGACAACGGCAACGAGGGTGATCATGGATAACGACACGTATTTTCGGCTGAACCAGCTCTACGAGCAGAAGCGCCAACAAGCGCGATTCAATTGGGATGTCATCGCGCGCCCAAATCAACGGCTTCCGCAGCGTTCGTTCCGTGTGTGGTTGATCATGGCGGGCCGCGGGTTCGGCAAAACGCGCACTGGGAGCGAGACTGTTCGCCAGTGGAAAAACCGTTTTCCAATCACCAACATCCTCGGGGCGACAGTCGATTCCTTGCGCGATATTCAGGTCGAAGGTCCATCCGGGATTCTGGCTTGCTGCCCGGAGAACGAAAGGCCAACTTATTTTCCAGCACGTCGCAGTCTTGAATGGCCCAACGGCGCGCGAAGCTTACTATTCTCAGCCGAAGAACCGGAACGACTGCGCGGCAAGCAGCACGAGAAGCTGTGGATGGATGAAATCGGCGCTTGGAAATATCCGCGAGAGGCGTACGACCAGGCGATGTTGGGCTTGCGGCTCGGAACAAACCCACAAGCAATCGTCACGACAACGCCGCGTCCTACTCCCTTCATAAAAGAGTTGATGAGTGCGCCGACTACGTTCCTGACGAAAGGCACGACTTACGACAACCGCGCCAACCTGGCCGAAGGTTTCTTCACTGAGATCATCAGCAAGTACGAAGGCACTCGTCTGGGCCGACAAGAGTTGCTCGCGGAAATGCTCGAAGATAATCCAGGCGCACTGTGGCATCTGTCCAACATTGAAGCCAATCGCGTCGCAGTGGCGCCGAGCGATCTTGAACGCGTCGTGGTTGGTGTGGATCCGGCCGGAACATCGAACGCGAATTCAGATCGCACCGGCATCGTAGTCGCCGGCATGGATGGGCACGGGCACTTTTATGTCTTGGCGGACTACTCGCTCAAAGCGAGCCCCGAGGCGTGGGCCAGAAAAGCAGTGGAAGCCTTCCACACACACCGGGCGGATCGAATCATTGGTGAAGCTAATTTCGGCGGCGACATGGTTGAGGCGGTAATCCGTAACGCCGATCCAAACGTGAGCTACTCGAAAGTCCATGCGAGTCGTGGAAAGGTAATGCGCGCTGAACCGATCGCTGCGCTGTACGAGCAGAACCGCGTCCATCATGTCGGCACGTTTGCAGAATTGGAATCACAGATGACGGAATGGAGTCCGTCGGAGAAATCATATTCTCCCGACGCTTTGGACGCCTTGGTTTGGGCGTTAACCGAGTTGTCCGATAACGGCGGTTATGGCTGGCTGGACTTCTTTTCAAGCGGCGCGATGCAGCGAACGTACGACAAGCTGCTCGCAATGCCAATCGTGCGTGACGTGTTCGGACGTCGTGTTGAAGTTGAAAATCCGCGCAGCGAAAACGAAAACAAATCCGCGACTTTCGAATTGGAAAAAAAGTTGCGCGGTCTCGACAAGGTGCCGCAATTAAACCCGGCCACTCGTGCCGCATGGGAACCTGCGCCGGCGCCGCCATGTCCGAAATGCAAATCGAGTTCGGTGCGAATCGGCGGCGGTGGTAATCGCTGCAGCCAATGCGCCCATCAGTTTGACGCCCCGGGCCAAGAACCCGAAGTGACATTCATGAGCAGGTATGGGCCCGTCGTGAGGAGGCGTCCGAGATGAACACTACGGAGCAAGCATTGTTCGATGCCTATAACCGCGAGTTTGTGCCGAGGTATATCGGCTTTCTGGAAAAGCTCGCGGACGAACATCTCGCGACGAAACAACGTCCGGCCATGGCTTGGGAAAGACGCAAGGTCGCTCATTATCTCGACAGTGTGATTACGGCGTATTTGCATTGGGAAGATGCGCGTCACGCAATCGGCTACAAGGGGCCCGAAGACTTCGAATACTTGCGAGCTGTAGTGCATGAAAGAGTGGTAGCGGGTAGCGACGACCTGAAGCAGTACCGAGCGTTCTATTCCTTGGGGCCGGATCCGGTAGACGAGCAGCGAGTGCGTGAAGCGATTGTGCCTTACGTGGAGCGGGAATCAGACCGGCAGGCGTTCGTCGCCATGTGCAAACGGATTTGGAGCGATGTCCATAATTTGCGACGCCAGGCGGACGCCTTGAACGGTGCATCGGGTTGCGTGAATTGAGGCTGACGCGGAAACGTCCGGTATACAAGGACAAAGAATTGTCGGTGCTCGATCAATATCTCGTAACGCTTAAGAACGCGAAACAGTCGCCTGTTTAATACAGGAGATTTTTCGACTAAAGAGGAGAAGACACAAATGCGAAAGCAACACGAGCACGGAAATTTTTATCGGCGGCCGATTCCGGAAACGATGACGGCAACTGAATTCGTTGAAGGGCTTCGTGCTCTTTGCGAGGCGGCCCGATTGCTGTCGGACGTGGAATTTGTGAGGCGTGGATATTTCGTCCAAGACGTGGGCGCAGTTACCGCGGCCGAGTGGAAATTAAACGTAAATCGGAGCAGCTACTAACATGGACAAGAAAAACAAAGCGATCGACGAAATGGATCCAATTCTCAAAGCCATTTGCGGTTTCGAAATTGGCCCCGACGAAAAGCCTCTGCCAAACCAGCAGATCGATCCAATCGCCGACGCGGTCTTTCGCGATCGCTGGGGATTTGACCGCCCTAAGGCCGATGGTGGTAATCCTGCGCCGGCACAGAGGCAGCTATCGCGAACCGAAATTGCGGAAGCATTGTCGAATCTGCAAAAGCACCTTGGCGCACCTGGTTCCGGTTTTCGTTCAACGAAGGAATTGATCACAAAATTAGCGTCAGCCGCGCGCGAACACCTCGAGCCCGACAATCCCGTGCGCTCGTGGCTGATTGCTTACGCGGAAGGCGATCAGCAAGCCATGCGCAGCGCAATAGCAAAGTTAGTCGCCGCCAGCAAAACCGAAATTGTCGAGTACGTGCGTCGAGCCAAGGATCCTCAAATGCAGACAGGCGCGCCAGGTACCACCATCAAAAAGGGCAACTGGACTTTTGTGTACGACGAAACTGGCTCACTCACCAAATGTTACGAAGGTGACGACGAACCTTTTATTTTTAAGAATTGAAATTAACTTTCAGGAGGCACCAATATGAATAACAAAGATCACCAGTTTGAAGCCGAGAAATGCGCGTGTTATGGGAAAGCGTTTAGCCAGGCCGCTGATTCAGACCGCGCTCTCGAGCAGCATTACGCGGTGAAGGATCCAGTAGCGAGTAAGCATCACGCCGACCGTGCCGAAGCAGGCGAAGCCGCGGCCGCATTTTGCGCAAAAGCCGGGCAGCGCCACTTGGATGCCATGGACACGAATGAAGGACCGCAATCGGGCGGCGTTGACCGTGGTTCGTCGGAACTAAAAGCGTCGATCGACCGGTTGAACGAAAACCTGTCGAAGATGGCCGTTCCCAGCGGCGTGAGCGTCGTTCCCCGAC
>Ga0209006_10001734_pt1 | contig 19769 bp, 30 predicted proteins | sample JacPin_JW_Ref_O2_FD_188567 | JGI IMG/M metagenome (GOLD analysis project Ga0209006, IMG submission 188567) | Forest soil microbial communities from Algoma, Ontario, Canada - Jack Pine, Ontario site 1_JW_Ref_O2 (SPAdes) (version 2) | ecosystem: Environmental > Terrestrial > Soil > Boreal...
TGATAAGATGAAGAGGGACAGAGGATATGCGTAACAACGATCACTAACTCTGACTTTGATCGGTAAAATTCAAATAAGCGCCCCTCTAGCAAGATCTTTCAGACTGGGGAGAAGGACAATCGTGATGGTAATCTAAGCGACGAAAATTAGCAAGTTGATGCAATGGTCACGAACAGGGGCAAGGGTTATGTCGATGGGGGTTGCAGTTCAAAAGGTTTTTTTTAAAAAGGAGTGGGAGACGATTGTCGACGATTTTCAGATTTGAAAACTTGGTCTTGGTCACCTTTAACGAAATTATCAGGGAAGGGGGGGACCTTATGGAGGCGAGCAACGTTGCATCCCAAATTTATGGCTGAGGGAGCACTTTGCTGTTCACGCCGAAAAAACAAGGACAAATAACAACGGAAGTCGCCGTCATACCCACAAGTACAGGTATATACAAGTCCTTACCAGTACCAGTACCAGTACATACCCTTCAGCACGCGTACGGTACTTTAGACTAGCCATATTTACATCCTCGGCGACATATTCACCATGACCATAGCTTTAGAGTGAGTACAGGTTTACAGCTCATTCGACAAAGTAACCATTTTCCTTTCAGATTGGCTTTAGGCGTACGAAACGCCTTCAGATCCATCATTCCAGAACCTCACAATCGTGTACCAATCTCATGGCAAACCGTACCTTACGCCTTCATCGCTTCTGTCCCTTTCCTCTTCATGGCATACCTAGTTAGAAGACCAGACACTCATCTGATTCGAATACTCCTCCTTCCATCCGTCATTTATATCACCCTCGGAACTGCTTATCGATTCGTATGGACGATCCCACAGGTCAATGTATACAATTGGGGTCAATGTAAGTCTCCTTGTGCTTGCTCCATTTATCAGCCATGTCGTAAGCGAGATCCAATCATCTAGGTCTTATGGCCGTAAGTGTCACCGCAATCGCTTTGGACTATGCCTGCGCCAAACAAGGTATTCTCAAGATCGGAGAGATCCAACCAGGGCAAATGGAAGCTTCCCCTACCTCCGAGCCCGAGAATCAGAAATATCAGATGCGCTTCATTCCCCCATGGCTATATGACGCATTGGAGGTCACACTTAGCCCGCGTGGAATTGGATGGGAGTTTGGAAGAGGCGTTCACATACCCATACAAACCAGGCCGCTGGAACGACCTCTCTTCCTTCGCGCCACCTTACTCTCCTCCTTGCTCCACTTCCTTCTCTTAGATTTCATAGAGTCTCTCCTAAAATTCTTTCCCGGAGTCGGTACCCCACAGGGTGGGTCCATATTCTACCCACACCTCCCCCCTCTCCAGCGGTACACAGTATCAACTATCATTCACTTGCTAACTGGCACCGCCTTGATCTCGGGCTTTACCATGGTTTACGATCTCTTCACCCTTTTCGCCGTGACTCTTTTAGACAGTCCACCTGCAGCATGGCCTCCGGTCATGGACAACCCTTGGAGCTCAGACTCTCTCCATGTATTTTGGGCGAAGCGCTGGCACCAATTCCTTCGCCGCATATTGATGGTCTGCGGAGGATATCTCGGGAAATGGCTCCTTGGATCCTTTGGCATGATTCAAGGAATATTCCTTGCTTCGGGTCTATACCACGAGTGTGCCATGTATACCATGGGTCGCGGTTGGGACAACCGTGTCGTCGTATTCTTCGTCATCCAGGCTCCCCTCTTGGCCTGTGAAAAATTATGGTCAAAATCCACCGGTCGGAAAGTAGGTGGACTATTCGGGAGACTTTGGGTGTACTTTGTCATCTTTGTCCTGGCACAACCCATGAGTACGATTCTTTTTCTACTCACTACATCACGCTCTCTTCACTGACAAACGCCATTCGTCAGTGGATGCGTGGCACGTTCGGGGGCTCGGTGGGGCGATGCTTATCCCGCCCTTCCTCAGTCCTACCAGGCTCTTTTTGGTCCCCTTGCTTCAACTTACGCTCAATCAACATCGCCCTATCACAAATTTCGTCTAGCTCCCCATGACAATCATACTTTTTGTAGATTATGGATAGGGACAATCAACTAATTCCAATGACCTGCAACTCCAGGCGGCCGGAACAAGAACCTGACTGTCCCCTCGTTCCGGCCCAACAGAGCAATATCGTCTCCAACATGAAAAGCATTGGGATCAGCCATTCCTGATGGTCGCTGAGGCCGAGTGGGGTGTTCGGTCTCCCGCATGACGATCTTTAACCTTATGAGCTGGTCGGCTTTGTACGGAACCGGCGGAAGTTGAGAATGATGAGTGGCTGAAAAGTGTTGATGGCGCGGAGAAGGATGTGGGGAGGGTGATGAAGGGGTGCTCGGTGAGGTGTTCGCGGATGGATTTTGCGCTGCTTGGAGCAATAGGTCAATGATAGCGTGAGCGATTTCTGTCAGATAAGAAATTGTGAGTAGTAGTGTGCAAGCGAATAAGAAGAGAACAAACCTTCCAAGTCCTCAACATTGGCTTGAAAGTCTCGTTCCCATCGACCTCCTTTGCTCAACATGGCAGCTAATTCATGGCTGCTGTGATAGCGAGGTCTTGGGGGAGATGCTGGTTGTTCGAAAGACGATAGAAGAGCAGCCACATAGAGACTTCCCAAGGCGACGACATGTGGAGGATATTTCAGCGGCACAAGCGTGCGATGACTATGTATCATTTTAGGGTCAGTATGAGATTACGGGAAAACCTATCGAAAAGTGACACACCTATCGATCGCTATACGCCATGTTAGCTTTGTTAGTTTCTTTGTGGCTTGGTATCATTCACGATTTTAGTAATTGAAGCTGGACGATCCAAGTCTGTTATGTAGACTCACCGCCAAATGCTCGTCCGATCTTGATCACATACGGGAATGGCATTTTGGAGGTAAAGTTAAAACATATCGTTTCCAAGATAAGTCGTTCAACAGCCAGTAACCGTTGGCGGTCATGTTCCACTGTCTGTGAGGGACATTCGGCTTGTTTCTTATCCCCGTTGGCTCTGGATGAAATGACTCACTAGGGGGTCCATGTGCTCCATATCTATCTCTCCGTTTGCATTCTTTGATTTTGCGGCTAATTCTGGGAAGCGGATCGTGTACGAGACGGCGAGGAGTTCACGGGGCTTCTTCAAAGTATCATGCATTTTCGTTGAGACATAGACCGATGCCAAACAAACGTCCTGATATAATCCATTGAACAACTTTTGAGGCACAACTGGAAGGATGCAATGTGGACTTACGTGGTAATTAAAATCTTTGCGGGGAAAGAAGAGATGGAATCGATGGTACAGACTCTGCGCAGTTGCGATTGTTTTCCTGGGGCTAAGGCATGGAAGGTCATAGACGAAACCGACGATCAAGTGGCATATACTCACAAACCAATCCTAGCACCGATGGCCTCGATGAAAGCACACGCATTCTGTCTAACTTTTTCTTCCTGAGTCGCAGAAAGTTTACCTCGCTGTTTCTCTGATAAATATTCTATTTCAGCAAGAGTGAAGTACGGATGATGGTACTTTAACGAGGACAGTGGAACTGGATGAGGAGATGACATTGGTAAAGTCACGTGCTATTATCCAAGTTAAGCGAAATAAACCAAATCATTCTTCTTCTTACTTTGCACTGCAGAGACAGACTGAATGAATAAATGAACAACAGCGAGTCATGGTTGAGCATTTACCTTCTGCAATACCGCTCAAGAAATGTTCATGATTCAGTTTCGTTGCTCCCTCTCTCAACGCTATCATACCTGCCTCGACGCACACAGCCTTCAGTTGAGCACCATTGAATTCGTCCGTGCTTCGTGCCAATTCGTCGAAATTCACGTTTCCAGAGGTCGCCATTTTTCGCGAATGGATTTGGAGGATCCGAGCTCGTGATGTTTCGATCGGAAGCGGGAACTCTATTTTTCGGTCCAACCGTCCAGATCGAAGGAGAGCAGGATCAAGAATATCGATGCGGTTTGTCGCAGCAATAACCTACAAATGACCAAGTCAGATATCTCGAGAAAAGAAAGAAAACGAAAAACTTAAGTGAAGGGACGCCCACCTTTATTCGGTCGTCGCTACCAAACCCATCCAGCTGATTGAGAAGCTCCAACATAGTTCTCTGTACCTCACGATCACCGCTCTTCTCCGAATCGAACCGTTTTGTGCCAATGGCGTCCAACTCATCGATAAAAATAATAGACGGTGCCTTTTCCTTCGCGAGCTCGAATGCATCACGAACGAGCCTAGCACCATCCCCGATGAACATTTGTACCAGTGAAGGACCCGCAAGTTTGAGATAGCAAGCTTTCGTCTGAGCGGCGCATGCCCGCGCTACCAAAGTCTTTCCGGTCCCTGAGAACGATCAAGAACTGTGTGCAGAACATATGCAATGGATCTCGAATTTACCTGGGGGTCCGTAAATGAGGCATCCTTTGGGAGGTGTGATCCCAATCGTCTTGAATTTATCCGCTTGTGTCATTGGAAGGACAACCGCTTCCAATAGTTCCTCGATTTGTTTTTCCAGCCCGCCGATATCAGTATACGTCTCCGTTGGTCGTTCATCAACTTCCATGGCCTTGACGCGAGAGTCAAACTCGGGGGGAAGTGTGTCCAGAACGAGATACGAGTCCTTGTTAACCCCAACGAGGTCACCCGGCTTGAGATTTTCAGGCGGAACGAGACCAATGAGGGGAAGGAACACTGTCTGCCGTGTCGATGTTTTGATTACAGCACATTTTCCCTTCCGCATGGAGTCCAGATCTTGATTTGCGCCATCTTCCTCGCCTTCGGGGTCCATGTTCAGAATCTGATTGTTCAAGGTAAAATCGCAACCGTCTTGCTGTGTCTGGTAAACAAACTGACCTCAACCACGTTCCCGACGAGATACGGTAAAACTTTGTTCTGCTTGATCTTTTCTCCGTTGTCCCGAATTTTTTCCTTCATGACGCTTTGCTCATGTTGCAATCTCAAGGTCTCCGATCGCATAACCTGTATTGAACATTAGACATCACACACACACCAATACAAGCTAGCCAATAGCGTACCTTGATATCGTTTTCGATGAGTCGTATTCTTGTCAGGATATCATCCGTGTTCAAGGCCATTACATCTTCCGGTATGTCTGCCCATGTTTCCTCGACTGGCTGATCTGGTGTGGTATCCATGGCTCCACCTTCCGACGAAACATTACCTTCAGGCTGCTTTTCTGGATTTGCGGGAGGATCGGTAGGAGGGGGAGGTGGAGCAGACGACATTCAGAATATGCTTTCTGGTGTGGAACGTACGCGTCCTGAATCAACAAAGCCAAACATCAGAAATGTCCAACGATGCCACTGCCGCCTCTGAGCCAACAGCGGAAGACAAGGCGCGCTATGAGACCTTGAAGAAAGAGCTCCTGCAGGCTCTACCAGCAAAACGTGCAATTGACAAGCAGTTGGTGTGTGTTTTTTTCTCCTAACTTCCAGCTAAGTATCTACATCGCCAACACAACTCATTTTATTAGGCTCAACTCGAGGTCCAGATATATAACTTGGAAGGATCTTATCTGACGGAAACTACAGCCCATAGCGGAGGGAATATAATTCAAGGATTCGAGGGGTATTTGAAGAACCAGAGTGTGGGGAGGCGAAGGTATGAGGTTAGCGAGGCAGATCGCGTCTTCTCGACTAGTAGCCTCACATATCAAAGGGTGAAGAACTTGTTGCAATCTAAAACAAATTGAAAGCTAACTAATTGCGTGGTAGTCACTGGAGCTTCTCGGGGAAGGAGAGGAATCCACTGCCACAGCCGATGACTATGTGAAGCAACTCACTCCTGGTTTGACAACTGTAATTGTCCCTCCCGCCACACGCACACAAGAACTATCTGCAGCACAACAAGTACAACAAAAGAAAAATCGAGATAGAGAGTATCAAAGAAAGAAACGTGCCAGTAGCCGTCGTAGCGCGGGGACCGTCAGCGACGAGGACCCTGTTTCGTCAGGACGACGCCCCAATAAGAGAGCAAGATTGACCGATGATGATTGAATTGTTTGTGGCAAGTTGAGTGGTTTCTGTCCTTGGCTTACGCTGCTTACACTGTAGCAGGGGTGTCATGGCGTCTATCATCCGGGTCGCCCCTCAGTGTCGTGCAATGGCCGTGAAAACCTGAACGAACTATAACTCCAAAGTGCGACAGAATTTTTGGACCCCAGCTTCGTCCATGCCCCCACCATCGGGATCCACAGTTTCGATACATCGCGTCACAGCAATAGTCTGCTTCGTTTCTTTGGCATTGATCCAGACCCTACCATTCGTTCCAACCGCCACTTCCAACGGGAAAGTGGCACCAAGGAGAGGTAGCAGGAAATGATTCGGATCCAGTAGACTATGACAGTACTTCAGTACAAATAAGTGGTAAAATGTTGATCGAACTCACAGCCGACACATCTTTAGGCTGCAGCGCATCATAAAACCACCTTTCAGTTCCCCGAACCCCTCTGATTTGCGGGTTTGTGCGTCGAAACATTCCAACTCGGGCTCCATGTCTTTATGGGCCAGCGAGACTCGGGCGTAAACGAGAGACCCCACCTTTGCCTTGCTTGTTACGAATGAAACAATTAAATTGGATGATTTTTACCTTCAAATTGGGTCGGTTTCTTTTTGTTGCACCTTCAAAGGCCAAGGCGTCCAGCAAGGCAAAGTGAGCTGCACCGATGTCTACCCGCCAACCGTCGCCGCTTCGAGCTGCAACGATACCCACAACGGATTCTTGCGAAGCTGGTACATACTATGGGACAGACTCATAAGGGAGACTGGAAAACCACGAAGTCTTGCTAGACTTACCCGACGCGAATTACTTTCTACCCACCACTTTTTCCCATTAGCTGAGTGGTTAAGCACTCCTGCCCGAGTAGATATGATCGAACCTAGTCCTTGGGGACTTGAAAGCTGCAAGAGGCCAGGTCCCAGCTTAAGATTTACGTGTTGGCCAGGTTCTACCAGTTCACCAGGGAGGATAGTCGCCATGTATGTATGATGTTGGGCGTGACACAAATATATCAATCGAGTCAGCGCTCCGCTACGTAGAAACTCTCTGCGCTGAAGTTCGCGATGTCAACGCCCCTGTTAGCAGACTTTCCTGAACTCGCCCATTTATCGTGAGGCTCCAGCTCCTTGATCTCGAGAGCGTCGCTTCTCAAAACGCTACTTCGGCTTGCAGACGGGAAGATCTGGAAGACTTGATCGCCGAACCAGCTTACTTCAAAGCCGTATTTCATTCTTTGGACAGTGTGAAACGCCTATACCATGCACAAGCTGAGCTAGGCGTAGCCAATGAGTCGATCGCTCGTGTGTTTCCTCTGACTCACTAGGGACCTTAAGAAGTTCAAACTTTATGTTTCACAGGCAATAATCTCGCTTTGCAAGACAGTCTCTACAAATTGAGAGCCGACACCAAGGACGCATATGATGAGGCCAAGGCACTGGAGGTCAGGTGGAAAGAAGTCGAGCGAGAACAGAGGGAGGTTTATCAGGTTCGCGCTTTCTGCATATACTTTCCAAACATACTCAGGGGAGAGACACACAACAGCGTTTTACCCCGCAATTTTTGCTGATGCGATTAAGGCATGCGACGACGGCCCAGGACGATCTATCTGAATCACTGGCGTCCGCGTTCGTCCAGTCGTCATCTTCAGACGCACCATCAGCAAGTTCAACTGGTAAAGACATCGAAGACTTTGTGAGACAGTTCAAGAATTTGAGAAAGACATATCATAAACGGGTCATATGGGGGGAACGTTGGGCGGCAGGTCAGGTCAGATGGACAGATGACTGATTTTATATTAGTTATTTGCATATTGTGAAAGGAACATGCAACAGTGCCCGCAGTTTCATATCCCTTCTTCTGTGATGTTACCCCACTTGAGCACGCTATCCCAACTTCTCCACATCCGATCAACAACGCGCAGCTTTTCACTCCTGTTCAAACTTGGATCCTCCAAGTCGCCTACATCCTGCAAGAAACCTTCCTGTAGCTGCGAATCCGCAGGAAGGCAGGTTTCCGCGAAATTTCGCAAACGCGTGACCGAAAGCAGGAGCAGGCCAGTCGTAGACGGAGGTATATCATTATCTCCGGGCGAGAGACGATCGGACCGCGAGATAAGAAGACGCTCCAGACGTCTATAAACATACATATATTCATCCGGAAGGTCCCTGAACTGGGTGAGGCTCACCGTATCGCTAACCATGCTCCTGCTCGCCTGCGTTTACCACCGTATTTGCCGCGACTTTTCCCAACTGACCAAAGTTTACGAAAGAAGCCCCCAGCAAAGTACAAGATAGCAAAGGCGGGCGCGACTCCGACAAAGGCAAAGGTCAGCTCTTGTGACCTGAGGAGCTTGTCAATACCTGCTAATGCTTGATCGAGGTCCACCTGCATAGGGACGTGGTGAGTATTCTCGTATCTCGAAGCATTCAAACCTACCTTTGCTTTCTGTACCTGAATGAACAACGATCTCACTAGAGTTCCCAGAATCGCCGACTTCCAAGGACTCTTGATGTTTGCCTCATAAATCTGCAATATAGGTGTCAAGTCCCCAAGTCGGATCTGTTGTGAGAGCGAAGCCAGCTGCACTGGGTTGTAGTGTAGTTTATCCTGTGCAAGGGAGAGCGCCATGCGTTCAAGTGACTGTCAAAGCGAAACTAACTCTGAGGGAAGATTTCACAAAAACATTCCAAAAACAACCTACGTCAAGGTCTGCGTTGATGCCTTCTTTCCGTATGATTATTCCATTCTCTCCACCTGTCCTGACTGTTTTCACCACGTCTTTCAACGGCTCTAGTATGTAACCCCTCAAGAACCCTTCCATGGTTCGCACAGCCTCCTTGACTATCTCTATTACAGAAGTCGGGGACGAATAGAATTGGTGAATAACGTAAAGGCCGCCAGGAAGCAAGAAAACGGGACGAGGCCAGAGGAGAGTCAGTCGGGACGGGCGGAGAAGGTTCCCAGCCCGGAGGTGAGTGGTGTGAAGATAAGTGTGATGTCGTAAGATGCCCTCGGCAAGTTGCTGAATAGCATGGCACAACTCCATACTGTTGCACGTATGTTCAAGGGGTGACGGAGAAGGAAACTTCGTGTCTGCAAGGTGGCTTACTTCGCGCACGAATTGAGCCAACTCCCATGTACGAGCGTCCGGGTTTTCATCTTGAACAGTTGGCCTCTTGAAAAGAGCAACTTCCAACGATTCTCTCATTTTCGACAGCGCGCCCAGTACCTTAGCTTTTTCATCTCTGATCTCCTCAAGCGCCTTTCTTTTAAACCTGCATTCATGGCGAGCGAGATCAATGGGAAGGTTAAGCCCATGACACAGCCGTCGTGTGCATTGAGTTACCAGTGTCGTTATAGAATTCACCGCAGGTAATGGTGGAAATGAGTGCAGAGATGCAATATACGCCAGATGTTTGCGGTGCTGAAGGTGAGGGAATATCGCTGTTACAAGGGCATTCGGACGAAGGTCGCCGGTAGATGGAAATAGATGACGAAACGATGCGGGTGTGAAGAGTGACGGTCGGACTGAAATGCCTCTGGTATGAATGGTGTGTAATATGGTTCGCGTTAACTGGGCCAGTCGCGATGGAAGAGCTGGAGGGCATCATCAGCAAAAATGCTTGGAAAGTCAAAATTGACTCACTCTGAAGTAGATAATACGCAACACTTAGGCGGTTTGAGTGTTCAATGTCTGCCCACCACTCTGCCTCGGTCTCTACCGCGATAGCCTCCAACAGGTAGGTGTCCAGAGTTTCAGCATAAACACCAACGACGAGTTTGTCAAGAATGAGTTTCTTCAAGACGATCTCGTCAACATCAGAAGCACTCGTACTATTTCGTTCAAGGTATGTTGTAGCATCGTATATTTGGGATATCGTTGGGGGTGATTTCAGGGAGAGCAAAAGAGAACTAAGCGTGCGGCGTGTAGCTGTGGTGGATGTGGATGGGGGAAAGACGCCAATATCAATGAGAGCCTTGGTGTGGTGCTGAACGAACGTCGATGGCATTTCTTTCTTATAGCAAAAGGTCACAATAAATTGGGTACAAAAAATCAGATTCAACAATGCTTGGTCAATTTCACGTCCTTCACTTCGAAGTCGGCCACTTCAGCTATGGCAACCTGGAGCTTCTCAATCTCTTCGCCTTTGACGCCAGCGTGGTGTGCCTAACGATAATGACTTGAGTGAGCTTTAACCAGAAACATTGATACTGTATAGGTTATTCACCTCGATGCTGTCCCACCCAAAGATAGCTACCGCACGATCCTCCTTCTCGATCGTCCATCCGAATAGCCCAGGAGCATGAGCACCTTCCGCATTTTCCAAGACTTTAAGGAAATCGTCGACTCGAGTCGTCAAATCATCCTTCGATTTGCCTGGCTTGAGAGTGAGAATCACCACCTCAGTCACGGGTGCGGATAATGCTTCTGTAACCGATTTCTCGAAAGGAATGTGTACCATCTGGAATTCGCCCGTGTATAAAGGCTTGATGGACTGCAAAACCTCACGGTACGATTCTTGCGCCATGATTTTCTTGTGGTGCTCATGGGTCTCCCAGACTGTTCCCATCAGGGTCAATAAACTGTCTAAATAATCTATAGTATCTTACCGATGACGAAATACCCCGTCTTGCTATCCTGGATTTGTATGCCTTGATAGGAGCTCCAGGAGGGTCAGATCCGTGAGTACCTTCATGCATTATTTGCTCTTACTTGACGTGTCCTTCCGCTTTAGCCATGTAGTTCATCCCGTCATTAGCAAGGCTGCTGTTGGCGAGATACTCATCGGAAGTAGTGAAGACGCAAAGCTCTAGTGTCACGGTCATAACGATGGGGACGATGTATTTCTTCAACGAATCCCATGCCTTTTTATACGGTTACCAGGTGAGAGACACATGACGCTTCCCTGCCTACTCGAAATTCACAAATACACATGAGAAGAATCGTCGAAATTCCGGCAAGGGTAACCTTCGAAACCGGACCTTCTTCTGAAACATTCAGGGCCTCAGACTTCATACCATGGAGAAAATGTTGCCATGCCATGGACAAATATATAGAGAAATACCAAGTAGGCTGCAAAAAAAAACAGGAAAGAAAGGGAAACAACAAGGTACTGAAGGGGATGGGGAGAAAAAAAAATTAGAACGAGCCTGTGCACTACTATGTAACAATGATTCTGGCCCGGTCAAAGGGGTCAGGGATAGAACTAACGGATTAAAGCCAAGACTTAGAAAAACAGATATGTTGTGATGAATACTCCAAGTGCGATGATGACAACCACTTGCAATGGTACACCCTCCTGATGAAGTTGATGTTCCTCGATCATCGTTCCAACATCGGTCTCGCCCATTGTGCTCCCATCGTCTGACAACGCCCTGTTTCTCCGTCGAAGCTCACTCGTGGGTGAGCTGGGTACCGAAGCCAACAAACTTTGCAGGCGCTCAATCTCCGCTCGAGCCTCGCGATACTTGGTCAGTAGTTCTGTGTCTCCTCGGTTTTCGGGGACAGGTCCGGGTTCAGGAGATGATGTCAATTCCGGCGAAGGTTGTAATATGTTCACATCTGCGCTATCATTTCCCGGTTCTTCGGTTGACTCTTCACGCGCTACGCTGAAATCGGCAGGAGGGGTACCTGGCCGTTGATCGGAATCGTTTGTGACTCGCTCGGGATCCACACTTGTAAGCAAGGTTGGTTGTTCCGAAGGGAACTGGGACATCGGGTCTGCTGAGTGGCCATTGGGATGTTGGCGCACAGTGGCATATTGCTAACCAGATGATGCTATCAGATCCCCAAGGGGGACGAAAATTATGTATGACTCACAGATTCATTACCACCCGTTATGTTAGATGGACCCTCATCCTCTTCCTCAAGGGTTTGTCCTCCGGCTGGCAAGTATACGACTTTGAGTTTTTGTTGGTAAACTTTCGCTTCTTCTCCATTGTCCGTAGCAGTCCACTATTAGCAAACAGGTGAGTAAGTGCGCCTCGATGCATCCGAAGGTAAACTGACGATCTCTTGCAGAGTCATTGTCCGCTTTTCCCAGTTGATGATGGTACTTTGAATCAAAAACTTGTCCCGGCATTTGGCTGCGAGTGGCGGTTCCTCCTTCATGGCTTGGAGCATTACTGGAAATTTGGATGTTATTCCATTAAAACAACGATTAACCATGGGAGAGCACACCTGCAACTTCAACACTTTCGCCTGGGTCTATCCGCCCAGAGTTTGGCCGAACACAGTACAGCTGTCGAGGTAGTTGTGAAAAGGTGTGGAAAGAGGCAAGCTATGACGGCAATGAGCACCTTTGGAGCTGTAGTTTTTACTTTGAATGCGACTGCTTGGCTATTAGGATTGTGAATTGTCAATGAACGTTTCGCGACTTGGGTAAGAGGCCCTGAAAGTTCAAAGTTGGCGGTGAGAGAAAGAAGAGGAGTGAGATGAGCGCACTATTGAATCCCAGAGAGCTACTGGGTGTTAAGGAGACAGACATTTTGGAGAGGAAGGTTGAGAGCGATGATGAGGCTCTAGTACTTTTGAGCGGAGTCTCACGGTTGTATCAACCCGTATAATCAACTGGGCATGGTGTACGTCACTCAAACTTTCCGACTCATGTATAAGGCATGGCCATCGTGTGGAGCTCGAAGACGGCATTAACGATTACTTACATACACTACCCGACGACATTATTTAACGATACTAGGTCCATGTCTATCTATCTTTACTCCTTTTTACTCAGAGCTTGCAACTGTACGTACTCGCAATAATCCCCTTGGCGAGCGAGAAGCTGGTCGTGAGTCCCCGATTCGCTCACTGTACCATCTTTAATGAAATAACTAGGTCAAGATTTCGCATAAGCACAGTTTCCGGGACAAAAAAATTAGTGGAGAATCATACATTCGATCCGCGTTCTGTATTGTTGATAGTCTATGCGCGATGGCAATTGTTGTTCTGCCCATCGCCGCCTGGTCAAGAGCCTCTTGTACAACTTTTTCCGAATTAGAATCTAGAGCGGAGGTAGCCTTAAACACATCAATTTCAGTCAAGTGCCACAGATTCGTCCAAGGAAGAACAATTACCTCATCGAGTAGGAGGACCTTCGGGTTTCGCAGCAGGGCTCGTGCGATGGCAATTCGTTCTGCACAACCTGAGATCGAAGATTTACGGATGGAAAATGACCTGACTAACGTTTTTGACCACCAGAGAGCTGAGAGCCTTTCCCACCAACTTCCGTTTCAAAACCGCTGTATAGATTATGTATCATCAGCCAAGGCAGCTTATGTACATCAAAGGGAAGGACACAAACTTCGGCAGGCCGTTGATGAAATCTAAGATATTGGCACTGCGGCAAGCGTCTTCTATTTCCTTTTGCGTGACCTCGGTATGAGGCTTGGCGGCTCCTAGAAGGACATTAAACCGAATGGTCCCTGCATAAAGGGTCTGGGAAAATTTAGCGACTGGGAAAGACGACATCAAAATCACAAACCGGCTCTTGAGAAACCAAGGCCATGTGTTTACGATAATCTTGTATGTGCAAATCGTCGATGGGTTGATCATCAAGCTAGAAACGAAGTAAGAATCGAGTAGAAAAGGTGCGGCAGAAATTCGATCATACGTATATTTCCCCAGCCAGAGGGTCGTAGAAGCGCTCGATTAATTGAATGCTACATGTTCGTATGTCACCTAGTTGTCGTCAAGCAAAGACGGGCATGCTTACATGGTACTCTTTCCCGACCCACTGGCGCCGACCAATGCGATGTACTGGCCTGGTTCCACCTGTAACGACAAGTCGCGCAAAACGCGCACGCCAGGCCTAGTGGGGTAACGGAAGTGAACATTCTCAAAACGAATACGGCCTTGAACGTTCTCAGTGATGAGTTTTTCTCCCGCTGAGGATTCAGCGTCTATCTCTGGAGTTTGATCCACTAGTTTGATAATGTTGGATGCTGCGCCTTGTGCCGATGAAACATCAGGTACGAAGGCGAAAACGTTCCCAGCCTGGATGGCACCGAATGTTGTGCTCTGCAGAATGTGATGGTTGACAGCAGGTAACGCTTGAATTTGGAGTGACGTACCATGAGTCCAACGAAGAAACGGAATGTGGAGTATTCCAAGAAAGAGACAAGACGTGCTCCATACCAGAAGACAAGTGCGATGACGAAGAACATGAATCCCTGGGAAAATGAGAATAACAGGTTACTCCAGATTGCTGCTCGAGCCGATTCACGCAGCGGTCCCTCCAAACTTTGGCTATAGATCTCACAACAGTCATCCTCTCGGGTCAAAGCAGCTACAGTACGGATAGATCCAGCTGCTTCACAAGCTAGATGAGCAGATTGTGCATGCCCCGCCTTGTTCTTTTGGTCCTTGAGCACAACCACGCGCTGCGGAGATCAAGTCAGGGCATAGAACGACACACAGAAGCAACGCCGCGACTTACCAGACGGATGTAACCAGTAGACAGAAGGAGAGGTGTGCAGGCTGATTTATGAGGTTTACTGAAATGGCTTTTGAAGAGTATAACATTTCCTTACCCATACCGATAAGCGCAAGCTTCCACACAAAAGCAAGACCTATAACCGACCCCGCAACGACAGTGGATAGGCTTTGGACAATGCTGACGGAAGGCATAAAATCCGTGAGACACTTCCGAGGGAGACGACCGCGGAAACTCACGCTCCGAGTGAGATACCTGCTAAGCCACTAATCTTCTGTGGATTATCACTCAAGTTTGACGTCAAACTTCCGGTCTATGAGAGCGGTTTTGAAACAAGTTGAATGGAACGAAGATCAAAACTTACAGTGTTTTCCTCTTTATCGAAAAATTCAACTTCATGAAGAAAGACGATCAGTTTGTTATGCTCGATGTTGCTTTACCAGACACTTACTGTCCTGTCTGAGGATACTTCTAAAACTCAAGGACCGTAATTTTGACGTCAGGGTCGCCGCCGATGAGGCGAAAAGGAGGTTCTGCATGCCAATAGTGAACCCTGAACAAATGGAGATGACGAATAGCCTTATTTTTAAACGATTAAGTAAGTGAACGTGTATTCGTGCGAAGAACTTACCACAGTGCAGTCCGATTATTGTCAGCTTGACGCGAGTGCGGCGAAAGTTCTGAGAAGCCTTGGATACCCTTGGCTACGATTGGATAGTGAGAAGAAGGACATAGTAGAAAAGGGCACAAAACACTCGCCATAGACAATTCCAAACGCGGGATAAACCATTCCAGTCACTGCCAAAAGCGAATTGGATGAGAAGATATAAACTGCAAAAAGCTTGGCACCACATACTGATTGCGAACATTGCACCAAGAGCGTACTTCCACCATTGGTCACTATTGATTTTGCCCATCCGCATAAAAAGATAAGCCAAGCTGTGGTCTTTTTCCTTGTCAGGATCATTGCCAGCTTGCAACTTTTGCTCCAAAATTTCACTCCCAAGCGAACGTCCAGTGTCTTTGCGGCCAAGAGGCTCTTCTTTCAGAACTGCTTTCTCCGTATCTTCAGATTCGCCGCCAGGAGTTGTATCACCATCATGACCTTGCTTCCCCTGGCGTTCACGGAGTCGCTGAGCTCGAACAAGTCGGGCATATGCACCGTTTTCGTTTTGAAGGAGTTCGTTATGTGTGCCATTTTCGACAATGCTGCCTTCGCCCATGACGAAGATACGTGCAGCATCCTTGATAGTCGACAGACGATGCGCGATGGTGATAGTGGTGCGACCTGGCGGGAGCATCAGAAATGTGACGGGACCGACTGTTTAAAATAGGCGTACCGGCGGCGGCTTTGTCAAGTGCGTCTTGCACGATACCCTCCGCTTGTGTGTCCAGTGCACTGGTGGCCTCGTCCAGAAGTAGGATCCGAGGGTCGGAAACAATAGCACGGGCTATGGCAACACGCTGTTTCTGACCTCCGGAGATGAGATAACCACGTTCACCAACCAAGGTATCATACCCCGAGGGTAGTTTACTGATGAAACTGTCCGCATTTGCCTTGACACAAGCTTCCTTGATCAAGGCAAATTTCTCATCCTCAGGTAAGTGTTGAAGATGCGTGCCGATAAGCCCGTGAGCAACGTTATCCCTTATGGTAGTGGCGAAAAGGGTCGGTTCCTGTGAGACAAGGCCAATCTGAGAGCGTAACCACTTGATGTTGAGATCTTTGATATCGACGCCATCCAATTTGATAGCACCTGACGTGGGATCGTAGAAACGTTCAACCAACGAAACGATGGTCGACTTCCCCGATCCGGAGGCACCCACGATGGCAGCGGTTTTGCCTGCTGGGAATTTCACAGATAAATTTTCAACAACCGTAACCTCTGGTCGCGAAGGGTAGGAGAAAGTGACGTTCTCCAGGACTATCTCGCCTTCGACCTTGTCAGGCTTGGCACCGTCAGGACTAGCAGAATCAATATCTGGAACGCGATCGATTGTTGCAAAGAGTTTCGCGGCAGCTGCGCGTCCGTGACTAACAGCTACACAGATGAATCAGCAAATATTGGTCGGAAACTCATGCAGGATGCGCACCTTGCATCTCTGGAGCAAGAAGTGCCAGGGAGAAGGAACCAATGAGGATGGCCAAAAACACGTTCACGATTTCACCAGCAGTGGCTTAAGAATTACCAGGTTAAGCGAATGGCTAGGCGCAAGAAAATAGGTGCAGACCTTGCCCACGGTTCAAAAGGGTGGTTCCGAAAGAAAACGCTGGATATTGGGCGGACATAACTTATTAGAAATAACAGTCATCTTAAACCAACGCACCTAGTGCATACGCCGAGTATATTACGAAGAAGAATGTCGCCAGACATCCTCCGTGCCAACCGGAAGCTTTAATATCGACTCTGTGAGCTTTCTCAATGTGGGTGTCATACAAACCAGACAAGGTATGTTGGGTGCCGAAGGCTTGGGCCGTTCGAATAGTCGAAATTACCTCTTCAGCAACCGTACCCCCCTCGGCGACGTGTTTGAGAGATGTTCTATGTTGCAAAGTCAATCAAGTTTACGATAAGGCTCATCAAAAGGAACTGACTGCATGTATCTGGACACAAATTTATTCATGATGCCACCAGTGATGGCAATGCAGGGTAGGATAGAAGACATGGCAAGAGCGAGTCTCCAGCATCGGATATACGCCAAAGTGAAGCCAGTCAGGAAAGCAGAGATGAAGCTCACGCAAAGCGCGACTTTCTCGGAGATACCTTGCTGCACCAAGTCTAGAATAGAGTGAGATGAGTGGCAATGACGAGCGGGATGATTAACTTACGAGTGTCAGTTTGTATCCTTGTCGCAATTTCGCCCGCTCCGACGTTGTCAAAAAAGGCGATATCTTGTCGGAGAACAGCTTTCAAGTAACGTTCTCGAATTCGTTTCGAGATCACTTCTCCGGTGTATACCCAAATGCCTATGTAGGTGTATGTGCACAAGAATATTCCAGCACCTAACGCGTAGAAAGTTTATGTGAAAATAGTTTAAATGGACGGCCGTGGAGCTCACCAATTAAGACAAGATAGCCCGAATCTTTAGCGGCGACACGACGAAAATGAGCAGCGGCAGAGGGAATTTGTTCACTAGCGCCAGGAATCCCCAGTCGTGCTTCATTGAGGATGGTACCGAATTCGACGAAGGACTCCGTAAGATTGCCGAAAAGAAGGCTCATAAGAGGCTTTAAGAGGAGGATTAGTGATAGGGCAAATGGATGCGCGTGTCAGCTTACTTGCGCGGCACCACCACCAATAGCAGCTATCAGCCCAATGGCATTCAAAAATAACTCAAATTTGGTGGCAAATCTGTAGAACTCATCGGTATGGACTCGTCATGGTAAGGACTTGTATACGAACCGGAATAAGGAAGTAAACGAAACGGGTGGAATGTCGGGCTCTCCTGACTTGACATTGGTTGGCGGTCCATCCTCTGCCAGACCTTGGACTTTGGTCGTCCTTGGCTTTTTGAACGGGAACCAGAACCTATTAGTTGGGGTTTGTTCAGCGGAAGGTTTTTCGCTGGAACGTTGTGGTGGAGACATTGAAGTGTGAAGTTATTTCTGCATGGACGAATGTGCCACCACCGCAAGTAATATAGGTTTTTTGACCGTTCCGCATCATCTCAGCCGTATTACGTAGTGACTTGGCTGGCGCTTAAAATCTCACGGGTTCAGCCAAGGACCGAAATTCGTTGAGGTAAATATAACCTTTTGGGCCTGACGAGTCACTGAAGCCCCGGAGGGGTATACGACCACGCCATGCCGATGACTCGTACCCATGCAATTATCTGATAACAGATAGTTTGATCTCGAATTTGACGAATCCCCCTGGCAGCCCAATCTTTCACACACGGCTGCCGGACACGTCACGGAATCTATGACTCAGGACTCGGTGACCTCATCGGCCGGCATACTCGGTCCGCTTTCTGATCACATACAGAATTCAGTCGGAGCTCGATTAATATTAAACCTGCTCGAGTTACCGCATTAAGCCTGACCATGGATCATCAAGGTCCTCGACGTTCGAACGATTGGCCAGGGGGCTCCAATTCGACGCAAGCATCTTCCTTTACATTTGTAGGTGGGAGTGGCGCAAGTGAGGGCTCAGCAAATGTCACTGGACTGGAAGAGGCAAAGGAGGTGAGAACTTGATTGTTATGCAGGCGTCTAACCCGTTCCACCAATCACTCATTGTAGTTACTCCCATGCGCTGTCTAGCTGGAAGCTCTCAATACCCAACTCAGTATTAAGGAAGGAGCAGAAAAGATACTTGATATGCCATTAAATGTGAGTTGTTATATTGACTTTCAGCGCAATCATTTCATATGTGTCATATTTTACATCAGGCCATCTTACGGCTGAAAATAGAATCTGAACTGGACATGGCCAACAGTAAGATTGAAGCTATAACGAAACGCATCGACATGCGTGAGCCTCCTCGTTCTGTTCATCCGCCGCCCGGCCTAAATAATCACCGATCAACAGAATCTACTCGTGGAAAGAAGAGAGTCAACGGGGTTGACGCGTCCGGGCCGCGCAAACTGACCGGACAAGGCCAATCGACTGGAACGAAAACAAAAGATGAGGGCGGTGATCGAGGTATTTCATCCAGTGCAGTTTCGTTTGCTTTGTCCAACCTGTCTACGGCCAGACGACTTCCGCACTGCATTGCACCATGCTTCCAGCTACATCAAAACTTTGTCTTCCCTCAGTCGTTCAGTCGCCTCGCCGTCAACTGCATCTACCTCGCCATCAACTTCCTCATTTACCCAATCCCACACATCGCTGGAAGTTGACCGATCACGGATAGAAACAATGTCAAAACTTACCAAGGTCTTCCAGCGGAATCTACGTGTTCGATACGAGGTAAACTTTGCCGAACTTATGCAAGCGTAAGGGAGACTTTGTTTTTCATCTGGAACTTTGGGTTTGTTCATTCTACCTTTCCTTAGCGTTATCCCAACCCTTTCGGACGGGTGCTCGAAACAATGCAGAGCGTCTGCTTACCGGCTTATTCGCCATGGACTCGTTGATGCGGATTCCGTTAAGCGTTTAGGGGAACACCCCCTTGATTGGTACATCGTGAAGTGAGCTTGGGCGCCCTCGCTGCACTTCATAAATCTTATATGCCTTTTCAGGTCGTTAACCCGCGATAACAAGCATGCTGTGGAGAAGGAGCAAGTCATCAAACTCATCCGCTCTATTGTTGAGATCGGTGCGGAGCGGCGAGAATCACCCGTGGCAGCGGGAGCGGGGACCGTACCCCTTTCTGAACCGGTTATGAGGG
>Ga0209006_10001735_pt1 | contig 19763 bp, 15 predicted proteins | sample JacPin_JW_Ref_O2_FD_188567 | JGI IMG/M metagenome (GOLD analysis project Ga0209006, IMG submission 188567) | Forest soil microbial communities from Algoma, Ontario, Canada - Jack Pine, Ontario site 1_JW_Ref_O2 (SPAdes) (version 2) | ecosystem: Environmental > Terrestrial > Soil > Boreal...
AGAATTTGCCGCAGCAATATGTTCCCGAGCAGGAGAATGTCTGCGAGCTCACTGAACGATCGGTGATCCAACAACCGCCGAGTCCTTCACGGAGACCTCGATTCTTTCAGCGCCCGAGTGTAATTTCAGCCATGGCATTGCTAGCTGTGCTTGCCATGTGCGCGGTGATCGGCGCTATTTTCACTGTCCACAATAGCCTTGAAGTACCTAAAATCGATCGGCCTGATGAAGTGGCATGGCTGCCCCAGAACTGGACGGACGAGCAGCGTCACACCTACTACCACACACCGCAAGGTAGCGAGCTTTTACCCTACGCATGGTTTCTCGCGCTGGAGCAGCCTCGCATCAGCCTGACCGGTGCGCCGGCGTTTAAGGAAAATTCTTACCTGCAAGGGTTTGGATTCATTCCCGATTCATCGTTCGAGCAGAATCCCGATGGCCTTCCGGTTGGATTCGTGCGGGACGATCGTTTCACCGACCCGTATACGGGTACGAGAAATATCGTTCTCGGTATCACCTGCGCAGCTTGCCACACGGGCGAACTGTTCTATGGCGGAAAAGCGATTCGCATCGACGCTGGTCCGTCGCTGATCGATCTGCAGAAATTCACCGAGGCCCTCGGCCTGGCGATTACGTGGACATACTACGACCCCTTGCGCTTCCATAGATTTGCCAACCGCGTACTGGGTCCCGATCACACATCCGCCGACCGCAAGCTCTTGCGTGAGTCGCTCAAGTATTATCTCGACACCAGCTTCGCTGAATTCAAAACGACCCGGCATCTTTTTCCAACTCCTGAGGGCTACGGGCGCACCGACGCGCTGGCGCGAATCGGGAATTTCGTCTTCGGCACGGAGCTGAACAACAGCAAGAATCTGACGATAGGCGATGGTCCCGTGAACTTTCCGCCGCTCTGGGACGCCTCGTGGATGGATTGGGTGCAGTACAACGGTTCCATTCAACAGCCCATGGGCCGGAACGTCGGCGAAGCTTTGGGGGTGCGCGCACGCATCAACCTTCTCGGATACCCCGGTGAACAATTCCAGAACACGATCCACATCGACAATCTTCATGAGATCGAACTGTTGCTCGGCGGCGATGCTCCGGGAAAAGGTGTGTGGTCGCCAAAGTGGCCTGCGGATATTCTGGGCAAAATTGATGCGGACAAAGCAGCGAAAGGCGAAAAGCTCTACAACGAACTATGCCTGCATTGTCATCAGTCTCCGATGTTGTCCGATGCAGGCCGCCAGCCCGAGCATTGGACCAATTTCACCAATAGCGAAGGCCGCCAATTCTTCAAAGTAACCATGATTCCGCTGGCTGAGATTGGAACCGATCCGAAGGAAGCGCAGAATTTCGCAAACCGGACAGCCGATAGCGGACCTTTAGGTAAGGGAAGAATATCCGCTCAGGACGGGTTGAAGTACATCACGCAAAAAGTAATCGACTATGCTTATGCCGATCTGAAACTTTCTCCCGAAGATCAGGCGAACTGGAGTGGCTATCGGGAAAATAAACTGCTTGCGCCGCTGGCATACAAGGCGCGTCCTCACAATGGTGTGTGGGCCACGCCTCCTTATCTGCACAACGGTTCAGTACCGAACCTCTATGCGCTGCTGTCACCGGTTTCGGAGCGTCCTAAAGTTTTCTATCTGGGCAATAAGTGGTACGACCCGGTCAAGCTTGGTCTGGATACCGATCCGTTAACCGGCGCCAGCGAATTCCGCACCGACCTGCCCGGCAATTCGAATGCCGGACACGAATTCAATGACGGTCCCAAAGGCAACGGCATCATCGGACGCAAACTCTCCGACGACGAGCGGATGCAGATTATCGAATACCTGAAAACCTTGTAATCACCCCTCTGCAAGCGGAGAATGTCACTGCTTGATGCTAGTCAGCAATTTGATTTCATCGGGAGATGCCGGCTCAAATCGTCCTCCTAAATACTTCGCGAGGAATTCTTCCGAGGCCGCATTAAACGCCATGTTGTTGGTGGGCCGGGCAAATCCGTGCCCTTCATCCGGGAACACGTAATATTGCACCGGCTTGTCGTTCTTACGCATGGCAGCGACAATCTGATCGCTCTCCGCTTTGTTTACGCGAGGGTCGTTCGCTCCCTGACCGATCAGCAAGGGCACTTTGATCTGATCCGCCTTGAACAGCGGCGATTGCTGCGAGAGGATTTCTTCGGAATCCCCCATGCGCTTGCGGAACGTGGCAACAATCGTCGACCAGTACGGCGGAATGGTCTTGAGCAGTGTATTCAGATTCGAGGGACCGACGATGTCGACGCCGCACGCGAATGCATCGGGCGAGAACGCCAGCGCTGCAAGCGTCGCATATCCTCCGTAGCTGCCACCCATGATGCACACCTTGGCAGGATCCGCGATTCCTTGTCGAGCGACCCAGTCTTTGCCGTCGAGCAGGTCGGTGTGCATTGTGCCGGCCCATTGCCGGTCGCCAGCATTCACATACTGCTTGCCATAACCAGTCGATCCGCGGAAATTAAGTTGCAGAACTGCGTAGCCGCGATTCGACAACCATTGTGCATAGCGGTCGAAACCCCACTGGTCACGCGCCCAGGGACCACCATGCACGAACTCCACCAGCGGCAGGTTCTTAGCGTCCATTCCGGCTGGAGTGGTGAGATAGCCATAAAGCTTCATGCCGTCGCGGGCTTCGAACTCGACCGGTTTCATTTCCGATAGTTTGTATTTTTCCAGCAGGGGCCGACTGCTGAACAACGGCGTAGCTTTCCTGGTTACTCGATCGTAGACGTACCAGTACGCCGGAGCGTCGTCACTTACGAAGCCGACAATCCACTTGGTGTCATCCAGGTTCGGCGAGATGCTGGCAATGTCTCCCTTGCGAACGCTTTTCAGAACCTCGAAATCCGCTTTAATTTTCGGATCGACGAAGACATACTCGGTGCGTTGCTTAGCATAGCTGACCGCCTCCAGAGCATTCGTTTTAGGATTATTAATGGTCGATCTCACGTCGAACTGCGGATCCTCCGTAATCACTTTGCGTTTGCCAGTCGCGATGTCGATTTCAAGCAGCCGCGCCGCATTCACGTCGAGGCTGGTGGTGACCCACAACGATTTGTTATCCGGCGAAAAGCCATTGACTCCGCCAAAGGTCTCATCGGAGCTCCATTTGATCAGGTCGCGCCACGGTGACTTGCTGTCATCGCGCACGCGAATAATTGTACCGCCGTCCGCGGTTTGCACTTGCGCGCCACGGATTTGAAGATCGTTGTCAGCTTGCCAGCCTCCAACATCTCCTGGATTCTCGGTATCGAGTTCGATCTTCCCAGTAGTCAGGTCGATGCGCTGAACGTCAAACACCTTCGGATCGCGCTTGTTCATCTGCACCAAAATTGTGTTCGGGGACTTCCACCCGTAGGCAACGACATCCACACGAACCTTGTCGAACGGCGTCAAGTCTTTCGTTTGTTTCGTCGCAATGTCGGTTTGATAAAGGCGCCAGTTTTCATCTCCGCCAAGATCCTGCGTGTAAAGAATGTGTTGATTGTCGTACTGCCAAAGAAAATTGCGGATGCCGCGATGCTTGTCTTCCGTCACCACGCGATCGTCATTCTTCCCGAGAGTGCGAATCCACACATTCAGCACACCATCAACCGGCCGGAGATATCCCAACTGCGTGCCATCCGGTGATATCTGCGGATCGGCGCGCTCGGGATTACCAAACAACACTTCGCGGGGAATTAGAGGCGTTGTAAATTTTTCCTGAGCGGGAAGGAATGCTACGAGAAGGGCCAGTACGACACCAAGGGATAGAGTGCGTTTCAACAGGGGCATAAAACCTCCAGGTCCAGACATTGCATTCTTAGCAAACAGCTAAACAGTGACGAATTGTTAGACGACCCCGTGGCATTTTGGTACCTAAACCCGTTGACTTCTATTGGTCGAGCGGGTTCCACCCTTAACGTGAGACAAGAAACTCCACCTGCGCCTCAATTTCGGAAATCGCTATGGGATCGATGTGAGAGTCGCGGAGTTGCTGATTGATCTGCGGCAACTTCGTTTGCTTGAAAACCGTCCACTCTGCGATGCGGGCAGTAACCGGTCCGCTCGAAACGTTATAAACCGCAAGCGCTTGCGAGGGTACGGCACGATCTCCTCCCGCGACAACCCGCAACGCGGAAGCCAGATTTGCATAAGCACTCTGTAGTCCCGGGGCGTCTCCGGCCGCATGGTCCTTGTCCATAAGAATCTTGCCGATCGCGGATTGAGCTTCCGCAAGCACTGACTTGAGTGGGGCGCTTTGCGCTTTCGACTTCTGTTGCGTGTCGGCCAGTTGCTTTTGCACCGAGGCGATCTCGGCTAGCGCGCGCCGGGCTTCGATGGTTTCACCGAATATCTTTCGCCCAAGTTGTAACTGTTGCGCGAGTGTTTCAGCCGTGGCCGGCGATCGCGGATCCATAACGATGTTCAGTGTTTGATTTTGCGTCTTGCCATCGACGGTCAACCGTACCTGATAGATTCCGGGCACCGTCTTGGGCCCGCTCGGGGTCTGAAACTCGGAATCCTCTTCGGCACTTTCTGCTCCGGAGTTTCCCCAGGTTAAGTTCCAGACAAAGCGGTGCATCCCCGCGGTTTTCTCCAAGACTTCGGGCTTCGGGAACCAGCGCTCGGCTACCGGAAGGGGCGGATGTTTTGGCTCTGGATCTCCAGAAGAAAACTTCCGGACGAGATTCTGCTGCTCATCAAAAACCTCCAAGCGAACAGCACTGGCCGCGGATGGAAGAAAATAATCAATGATGGCCCCATTCGGAGGATTCTCCGCGGTCGGCTCCTCCGGGGGAAGGGGCGTCCCCGGAAACGCATCGTTGTCTATGCGAACGGTCGTTGCCGGACGCAGGAGCCCTGAAGCCGCCAATTTCTTTCCATCCAACATTTGCGTTTGGCGAAGGGGAGTAATGTTGTCGAGAATCCAGAACGAACGGCCGAACGTTGCAATCACCAGGTCGTCGCCATGAATGGTAAGATCGCGCACTCCGCTCACCGGGAGATTCAATTGTAAGGACTGCCAGTTTTCGCCATCATCAAAAGAAACGTAGACGCCGAATTCGGTTCCCGCAAAAAGTAGACCTTTGGTCTCGGGATCTTCACGTACCGCTCGCACGAATGCTGGAGCCGAAAGGCCACGCGTAATAAGCTGCCATGTGGCTCCAAAGTCGCGGGTGCGATAAATGTAAGGGGTTTGGTCATCGAGCCGGGCACGATCAACCGCTGCGTAGGCCACGGCGGGATCAGAATGCGATGCTTCGATCAGCGACACCTTGCTCCAGTCGCTCAGCCCTGGCGGAGTAACGTTTTTCCAATTCTTTCCGCCGTCGCGCGTCAGATGAATCAGTCCCGTATCGCTACCCGCCCAGATCAGATCGCGGTTCAGCGGGGATGGCGCAATCGTAAAGACCACGCCGTAACAATCGCGTTTCGCAGTAGCAATTGTCGGAGTAATGCTGCCTGCGGTACTAATTGCCGCGCCGCTGACCGATTTGTTGTTCTTAGTCACCCGAGAATCGCGCCCATCGTCAGTGCTAAGAACGGCGCCCGTGAGATCAGGGCTGATGACATCCCAGTGCAATCCGCCATCGCTGGTCTTCATCACGAACTGCGCACCGAAGTACAGAGTCGCAGGTTCGGTCTGCGACGAAACCAACACCGGAGTCCAGGGGTCACGATACTTGCGCTCGTTGATTTCGACATCAAAAGCAGTTGCCGGCCAGGGAGTTATATTCTGGCTCAGGCCGGTCCGTTTGTTGAAACGATCGATGGCCCCATACCCCCCCGTCAAATAAATAATGTTCGGATCCTTCGAATCGACTACCAAATATCCGCTCTCGCTCGACCCTGGCAAAAACCAATCTCGCGGAGTAATTTGACCATGATCGGTACGGCTCAGCACGGCGGCGCTGCCACTATCCTGCTGCGCACCATAGACGGCATAAGGGAACTGGTTGTCAGTGGTCACGTGGTAAAACTGCGCCGTAGGTTGGTTGTACCAACTGCTCCATGTTTGGCCGCGATTCAAGCTGATCGAAGCTCCCTGGTCAACTCCAAGAACCATGCTCGCGGATTTCTTAGGATCAATCCAGAGTTGGTGATAGTCATCGCCACCCGGCGCGCCGCGCAATACGGTAACCGTTTTGCCGCCATCCTGCGAGCGGTAAAGGGCTACGTTCGGAACATAAATCACATCCGGATCTTGTGGATCGATGGTCACGCTATTGAAATACCACCCCCTGCTGGTAAGCCGGGGATCACTATTTATAAGCGCCCAAGTATTGCCACCATCCTCCGAACGATAAAGTCCGGATTGCTTCCCAGCGGAATCTCCCACCCGAATAAGGGCGTAGATATGCTTGCCATCCGGTGCGACGTCGACGCCAGTACGCCCCCAGTTTCCGTCGGGGAGCCCGTTCCCGCTGAGACGATTCCAAGTCTTCCCTGCATCCAGCGACCGATAAAGACCGCTGCCCGGTCCGTCCGTGGGAGCATAGGTAGTCCACGGACCACGCCAGGTGTGCCACGCTCCGGCAAACAGAAGCTGCGGATTACCCGGGCATATGGCAAGATCCGATGCGCCAATTTCAGGTCCAAGATTGAGGATGTGCGTCCAATGCATTCCGCCGTCGACCGATTTATAGACGCCTCGTTGTTCGTTGGGCCCATAAACGTGGCCTAACGCGGCGACGTAAACCACGTCGGCGTTCTGCGGATCGATTACGATTCGGCTGATCTGGCGTGTGTCCTCAAGGCCAACGTGAGTCCACGTCGTGCCAGCATCGCTCGATTTGTAGACTCCATTACCTGAAGAAAGATCTTCGCGAATATCACTCTCGCCCGTACCCGCGTAAATCACTTTCGGATCCGACGGAGCCACTGCAAGCGCTCCGATTGATGCGACGGGATGTCCATCAAAAATCGGCGTCCAGACCATTCCAGCGTCAACGGTTTTCCAGATGCCGCCATTGACCGCACCGAAATAAAAAGTTGTCGAGTCACCAGGAACGCCGGCCACAGCTGCTACGCGACCGCCACGGAACGGTCCAATCAAACGCCACTTGAGGCCGCTCAGAAACTCTGGAGGAACGGGTTGAGCGATTGCAGCAACGGCAAACAACAGCGCGAAAAGTGCCGGCAAACTGCAGCTGGCGCGCGATCTGATTTTCAGCAAGTAACGAGCCCTCTTTTTCATTTCCCGGATGGTTCAGATATTATGCCCGAGTCTGTGCTCCCGTAGCCATTTCACGGCTCGCGCTGGTTGCGAAGACGGTTTCTCGAGGGTAAGTAACTCATGTATTGGAATGATGCAGTGATTCTCCTACTGATTCTACTGGTGATGATCGCAGTGTTGATGCTGTTGCTGCATCGCACCCGTCTTGGCCGACTGATGCGGGAACGTATCGCGGAACGCCCTCGCCGCCGCCTTTTTATAGCCTCACTCAGCTTCTTTCTGACCTTTGCCATCGTGCGCGGAATGGTGTTTTGCATCGTGCATCATATTCCACCATTCCACTACATCATGATGGATGGGCGCCACATCCACCATCTGGTGCCTGGAATTCTCATTCTGCTGTTCGTTGGCTATGGATGGCTCTGCGAATTTGGAAACGGCAGCGACTCTTCGTCAATTGTCGCCGGAGGATTGATGTCCGTGCTTTATGGAGTCGGTGCCGCATTGACGCTGGACGAGTTCGCTCTGTGGCTCAATCTGAAAGACGTTTACTTCGTGCGTGAGGGACGATCGAGCATCGACGCCGTTGTACTGTTTGGCTCGTTGCTGGCAATCGGAGCGTGGGGTGCTCCGCTGTTTGGCGGCCGGGCCAGAGGAAAAACGAAGCAGTAATGACGCGGCCAATCCGACTTGTCTCCAGTTTTTATCGTGATAGCATCAATTGCTCTAACGATCTCAACCCTGGCAAGCTGCAATGACTCGATCCGCTCGTTCCGTCGCTTCTCCCCGCGTAGTAAGCATCATGGATTTTCGCTCTATCGCGCAACGCCGCGTCCCGCGCGCCGTTTTCGATTATCTCGACGGCGGAGCTGAAGGTGAAGTTACTCTCCGCGAGAGTTGCCGCGTCTATGATGACCTCACATTTCGTCCCCGTCACGCGGTGGCTTTCGAAAAATGCAATATGCGGACACGCGTCCTCGGCTTCGATCTTGCCCTGCCCTTTCTGCTCGCGCCCGTAGGCTACAGCCGGCTGATGCACCCCGTAGGCGAAGTGGGTGCCGCTCGTGCCGCCGGTAACGCGGGGACTGCCTATATTCTTTCCACCATCTCTGGACACAAACTGGAAAACGTAAAGGCCGCGTCAACCGGGCCGGTTTTTTACCAGCTTTACCTTATGGGGGGGCGAGGGGCCGCCGAAGCGTCGATTGAACGGGCGCGGGTCGCCGGATTTTCCGCGCTCGTCGTCACCATCGATACGCCGGTTGCGGGAATTCGCGAACGCGACTTCCGTAACGGAATGAAAGAACTGGTCAGCGGCAGTGTCTTCCAGAAACTACCATATCTTCCGCAAGTGCTTTCACGGCCGGCATGGCTGGCCAGTTTTCTGCTCGACGGTGGTGTTCCCTTGCTTCCCAATGTGGTAGTTCCGGGCAAGGGCCCGATGCAACTCGTCGATGTCGCGGCCGCACTCGCCGAATCCACCGTCACCTGGAGTGACCTGAAATGGATTCGTGAACTATGGCGGGGCCCCATCGTCGTGAAAGGCGTCCTCACCGCGGAAGACGCGCGCCGGGCTGTCGATGAAGGTGCGGCCGCAATTTCAGTTTCCAATCACGGAGGACGTCAGCTTGATTGCGTTTCCGCTCCCTTGCGAGCCTTGCCTGAGGTGGTAAAAGCTGTTCACGGTCAAACCGAAATCTTGATGGATGGCGGCATTCGTCGCGGTACCGACATCGTCAAAGCCTTGTGTTTAGGAGCCCGCGCCGTACTCTGCGGACGCGGTTACGCTTACGGCCTCGCTGCCGCCGGAGAAGCTGGGGTTAATCGCGCGATTGAGATTTTGCGCACCGATCTCGATCGCACTTTGAGGTTGCTTGGGTGCCCTTCCGTTAGTGAACTAGATCGTTCCTACGTAAATATTCCATCAAACTGGAACGCGAACTGACAATTGAGAAAGCTTCCCGCATAAGGAGAGAACATGCCCCTGGTTCGAATCGACCTTCTCGAAGGCAAAACACCGGAATACCGCGCGCAGATTGGTCAAATCGTGTACCAAGCCATGTTGGACACTTTGAACGTCCCGAAAAATGATCGTTTTCAGATCGTCGCCGAACATGCCAAATCTGGTTTGCTATTCGACCGCGATTATCTAGGCGTTCATCGCACCGAAGATTGCATCTTCCTGCAAATTACTTTGAACAGCGGCCGCACGGTTGAAATGAAGCAGCGTTTCTACAAGGCGGTTGCTGACGGATTGCACGATGCTTTGAAAGTGCAGCGTGAGGATGTCTTCATTAACCTGGTTGAAGTATTGAAGGAAAACTGGTCGTTCGGCAACGGTGAAGCGCAATACGCAACGCCTACAACGTAAAACGCCGCAGGATCGAAGCGCATGAATCGTCGCGATTTCAATCTGGGTATTTTGGGACTATCTACTGCGGCTTTCCTGTCTCCGCGCCTGCCGGGTCTACCGCCGGCCAACTCAGCCGACGCCAGTTCCATCGTCAAGCTTTATCAGAATGCCATCGTCATCGACTCCCTCTGTGCTCCGTTCGCCGAACTGGACGCACCGCCGACGGCCGAAACGCTGGGTGCGGTGCGGCAGTCCGGAATTACTGCGATCAACTTCACCGTATCGCAGCCAACCTTCGAAGCCACGGTCCGTGGCATCGGTGTTGTCGAAATGCTGGTAGAGCAACATCCCCAAGCGTTTCTCATCGTGCGTCGCCATGCCGACATTGCTCGCGCCAAGCGCGAAAGCAAAATCGGAATTATACCCGGCTTTCAAGACACTGCGTTCCTCGAGGAAGATCCCGAACGCATAGATATGTTTCGCCAACTCGGCGTGCGGATGATGCAGCTCACCTACAACAATCGCAGCCTCTTCGGCGATGGATGCCTCGAACCCGGCAATGCCGGCTTGAGTAAAGCGGGAATCGCCGCTGTTAAAAGGATGAACGATCTCGGAGTGGCCATCGATCTCAGCCACAGCGGGTATCGGACCACTTCTGAGGGCATCGCCGCATCGACAAAGCCGGTTCTGATCACGCATTCCGGATGCGCCGCCGTCTACGCTCATCCCCGCAACAAGCCCGACGAACTCCTTAAATCGCTAGCCGATCATGGTGGATATTTCGGCGTCTATCTCATGCCTTACGTTGTCGCATCGCCGACTGTACCGACTCGCGAGCATGTGCTCGATCATGTGACACACGCCATTAACGTGTGTGGTGCCGATCACGTGGGCATCGGATCGGATGGCTCGATCCAGCAAACCGTGCTTACTCCTGAGCAGAAAGCCGCTTTCGATCAGGATATCGCTCATCGCAAAAAGCTCGGCATCGGAGCACCCGGCGAAGATCGTTATCCGTACGTACCCGATCTCAACGGGCCCAATCACATGGAGATCATTGCATTGGAACTGGCAAAACGAGGGCAGTCCGCGGCTGTGATCGAAAAGGTGTTGGGGTCAAACTTCCAGCGCGTGATCGGAGAAATCTGGGGCCCGATTTAAAGTTCAGTTCTTGTCGGACCCTAGAGTCCGCCTCCGCGTGCGTTCTCAGGTTCATTTTGAACGTGTACATCTTGCACGTGCCGGTCAAAAGCCCGTTGTAGCTTTTCTTGATATTCAGCTTTATTTGGCCTGTGACCGCTGGCGGTGGGTCGAAATAACTCTTCCGGGCACAGCGAACAGCAACCCTCTATCGGTATATCCGCGAGCCATTTGGTGACGCGCAATATTGGTCTTTTCATCCGAGATCGTCCGCAGGAACGAGAAGAGAGAACTGGAAGGTATTCGCGCTAGCCGAGTTGTGATGGAGCTAGCGCTTACAGATTCGCCTCTCCATCAGTTATCCAGTTATCGCAGTATCGTCAATTCGTCAGTTATCGCCGATCCGTCAGATCAGTGACTGAAAAGAGCAATCAAAATGACTATCGGAAGGGGCACGCCGAGCAGCAACAATAGAATTGAACGCATAAAGCCTCCCTTAAATGATTTCCAATCCTTAATTTTCAATCGTTAAGAAATAACGCGGTCGCGCTGTCTTCCGCCAATAGTCCCCGCATAGCTGGCGCAGAACGCGCCGCTCAGCAAAGCTACAAATAGCCACAGGGAGAGATGCGCGAACGCTTTTCGAGCCGTGTCGGCCGATTGCTGCGCCTGCGCAAACACATCCGCTACTCGAGCCTCTGCATCGCCCTGGCTCAAGCCGGTTCGGGCTGCGATCATTTGCGCCAGATAGTTTCTATCTGTCGTCGAAAGGTTTCCTTCGCGCATGGCATGACTAAACAGGCGCTCCGCTTCTTCGCGAGCCAAGGCATCGCTCCGCTCGGTTACGGCTCCGTTTGAGCGAAAGAGAACATCCACCATGTACGTATTCGGATTCAACACAGGAGTTGCATTGGCTTCACCTCCAGGGGCGCGTTGCACCGCACCGCCAGCGATGGAGGTCACCGCGGACGCCAAAAACGCCGCTGTAACCACCAAGCCGAGCGCCCACACCAGAAATCCGTGAGCCGTATCGCGAAAGTATACTTCGTCGGTATGAACATTCACCCACTTGGTCCGGAGCCGGCCGGCGAGGTATCCGCCCATCGCGCAGGCGATAATCTGCGTGGCAATCAGCCAAATAATCGCGGCCCTGCCAATTGTTGAAGCGGTTGCGGCCAGATTAGCCCACGGCGAGATGGACGAGAATCCGAGTCCCGTCCCCAGCGCCAGCAGAATCAGAGAAAGAGCAGCGGAAACGAATGCCCCGCCGATAACCGCCGGCCACGAAATCCCTCCGGAGTAGGCTTCATTTTTCCCCGCCACTTCCATGGGAGGGATTTGCATTTCAACAACAGGACGTCCAAGAACGGTCGGAGACGATTGCATGGCGATTCTCTCTTTTTGGCCTCTGCGGGCGCAACGTTGCATTGAATTCAAAATGATGCCGAGTCTAAAAACAGACTCGGCACCGGGGGAGCTATGCCGAGCGACGTTCTTTGAATTCGTCGATCTTGTCGTTGACTTTGTTCTTTGCGTCCGTCACGGACTGACTAATCTTCTCTCGCGTGTCGTCGGCAGTGTCTTTTGCCGCGTCCTTGTGCGAATCCTGGATCTGCTTCGCAGCGTCTTTGGCATTGCCCCAGGTTTCCTTGGCCGCACCTTTGGTCTGGTCAACGACGCCTTGGTTCGCCATCTTGTCGCTTCCAACCGCCTCGCCGACACTCTGCTTTACCTTGCCCACCACCTGATCCACTTTGCCTTCCACCTGATCCTTATTCATAATTTCTCTCCTCCATGCATGGGGTCGCAATTTGCGAAGCGCGACCCGAAATCAACTCTCACTTGCAAACAAACATTAAAAGAGCCCGAGCATTTGCCCCATCGGGCAAACACGGTAGAGTGCAACAATTCGTACCGCAGCCGCCAAATCACTGGATAAGCTCAGCTTCCCTCTGTATGGAAGTTTTGACATCAGCTATTTTCTAGACTTTGCGATTAGCCGGCCATGCGATAGTTTGGAAATATCGACTTCGACGCAAAAAAGGAAATTTGTGAATTCGGCGCGTGAAAGGACGTCTTTGCCCCATTCTCCTCCAGGCGAACCTCGCTTGGCTTATTTTGCCGAGCATCGCGAAAAAATCGTGTCGACGATTCGCGAACTCGTAGAAATCGAATCTCCGAGCGACAATAAGGTCGCCGTCGATCGCATCGCCGACGCCATCGCCGAGAAGTTCTCCAGCCTCGGGGGGCAGATACGCGTCCATCCGGCAAAGGGCTTTGGCAACCATCTGCAGGTCGACTTTGCTGGAGAATCTTCCGCCCAGCCGGTGTTGCTGCTCGGTCACTATGACACCGTTTACCCGCTGGGAGCGCTCGCTTCCATGCCGTGTCGCGTTTCCAAGAACAAACTCACTGGCCCCGGAGTTCTCGACATGAAATCCGGCATCGCCCTTATGCTTCATGCCATCGCTGGTTTACAGAATTGGAGCGAAGAAGGCCGGAGTAAAAAAACTCGGAATCAAAAAGTGCAGCATGCAGCGCTACCGCGACCCATCACTGTTCTACTGGTCTCCGACGAAGAAGTCGGCAGTAACTCGTCGCGAGCCATCACCGAGTCGCTGGCCAAAAAAGCGTCCGCCGTGCTCGTACTCGAACCGTCTTATGGCCCCCGGGGAGCCGTGAAAACCGCTCGCAAAGGTGTCGGAGAATATGAACTCAAAGTCAGTGGCAAGGCGGCACACGCCGGACTGGATTTCCAGAAAGGCGTGAACGCGATTCTCGAGCTGGCGCGTCAAATTGAGAAAGTTTCGAGTTTCACCGATCTTAAGAAAGGATTGACCGTCAATGTAGGAATTGTCAGCGGGGGATCACGCACTAATGTAGTTCCCGCCGAAGCCGTGGCGCAGTTCGATGTTCGCATCGCTCGGCTGAAAGACGCAGCCGGAATTAACAAGAAAATACGCGGCCTTCGTGCCTTTAATCGTAAATGCAAAATCGAAATTACCGGAGGAATCAACCGACCGCCGATGGAGCGCTCCGCCGGAGTCGCTACTCTCTATGCGTCGGCCAAATCGATAGCCCGTGACCTGGGCTGGAAGCTCGATGAAGCCGCGGTCGGCGGCGGCTCAGATGGCAATTTCACCGCTGCTCTGGGCATTCCCACCCTAGACGGCCTAGGAGGTGTAGGGGATGGTGCACACGCGATCCATGAGCACATTCTGATCTCAGAGCTTCCGCGTCGCGCCGCGTTGCTGGCTAGCCTGATTGAGAGGGTGTAGGCCGGGTCGAGAGGGTGTAGCCGGGTCTGGCATCTTTGACCTGAGGGGTCCGCTCACTTAGAATTTGATTCAGGTCGCATCCGCTCTGCCGCATGCGAGAGTGAGACCGGAGGATTTATGGGTGAGGGACTATTTTCGCCGCTTCACATTCTGTTGATTATCGGTATCGCGCTGCTACTTTTCGGACCAGGCAAATTCGCCGATCTGGGCAAGGGCCTGGGCGAAGGCATTCGGAATTTCAAATCCTCGATGAAAGAGGAGGAAAAGCCAAAAGACCCGCCGAAGCCGGAATCCGGTACGACCACGTAAACGTCCTGAGTGGTGCAGGGATAATTCCTGCCCCGCCGGCACAACAGAAAATTCCGCCTAAATAATGCCAGCCCGCAATAACATGCTGTACACCAATGCCAAGGGCAATCCCACCACGTTGCTGTAATCCCCTTCGATGCGAGGGATCCACCGCGAAGCAATTCCCTGAATCGCATAAGCGCCGGCTTTATCCATGGGTTCCCCTGTCGCCACATAGTCGGTGATGTCTTTGTCAGTGATTGCGTTCAGCGTGACCTGGGTGGTTTCGCTTGAGACTGACGGTTGGCCGCTGACCATTAGACAGACTCCCGTAATCACCTGATGCGTGCGTCCCGACAACAGGCGGAGCATGCGTGCGGCGTGTGCGGCATCGGTCGGTTTGCCTAGAATTATGCCGTCAACTGAGACTACAGTGTCCGCTCCCAGGACATAGTCGTGTGGACGCCGACTTGCGATCGCGAGCGCCTTTTCAAGGGCCAAACGTTCGGCACAGTCCTTCGCGGTTTCCCCGGGCAGCACGTCTTCGCAAATATGCGCGGGCTGTACCTCGAATGGAATCCCGGCGTTGCGCAGCAACTCCTGGCGACGCGGCGATGCGGACGCTAGAACCAGCATAGATTGATTTTAAAGTCGGATATCAATTCTGAATTGTCTCGTCCGACCGAAGGAAGGATGTGCAGTTTGTCTGCCAACAACAACGCAAAATGCTAACAGAGACGGCGAGTTACTCCAGCGCTTCCGGTTCAATAGAGATATTTTTCTCGCCCTGCGCGCGCTTCTCCCAATACTTCTTCACCCAGGCTTCGTAGCTCTTGCCGGCAGCGGTATCGCGTCCAGAGAAGGCGATCGCGGCAATTTCAAAATAAGAAATGGCCGGACGTTCGTTGCTGTTGGCCAAGATCAAACGAACAACGGAGTTCCCCAACGTCGCACCAACCCGCCGGTCGAAGAGATATCCGGTGATTTCCGAATTATCTTTTCGCGTGATCGTTACATCGCCGCGATAGTCAAAAGCTTTTTCAATGACGGCACGCACATCCGCTTCGGAGGCAAGTTGCGGAATCCATCCCTGAAGATTTTCACGTTCAAAACCAGGGACTACTTCCAATTCGTCGCTAACATTGGAGTGAGAATGTGGCGGCGGGGCGACGACTTGCGAACCGTGGGGTAGAGGACTGTCATGTCCATGTTCGCGCCCGCTCATGCGTGGCTTTCTTCCGTCTGCGGAGCGTCCGAATGAGCAATCTGCACCAGCGGATTGTAGGAATGCACCGGCCGCACTTCGCGATCAAGATCGGCCAGCGCCGATTTGTCCGGATACAGCGAGAACGTCGCCTTGACGGTGTCGGCGAAGCCGCGCAGCGATCCGAACGTATCGTTCACCGAAGTGGGCTCGTAGCCGCAATGGACCATACAGTTCGCGCACTGGGGATTGCCCGACTCGGTGCCATAGTTCGCCCACTCCGTGGTCTCCATCAGTTCTTTGTACGACTCGGCATAGCCATCCTGCAGCAGGTAGCAGGGTTTCTGCCATCCGAAAATGTTGTAGGTGGGCATGCCCCAAGGGGTGCAAGCATAGTGCCGCTTGCCCATCAAGTACTCGATAAAGAGCGGCGACTGGTTGAAGCGCCAGGTCTTCTTACGATTCGACAGCATGGCGCGGAATAGCCTGCGCGTGCGCGCCCGTCCCATGAAATGCTTTTGATCGGGTGCCTTGTCGTAAGAGTATCCGGGCGAAACCATCATGCTCTCGACGCCGACTTCCATCATCTCGTCGAAGAATTTGCGGACGCTATTAGGATCGGCGCCATCGAACAAAGTCGTGTTGGTAGTCACGCGAAAACGGCCTGCGATGGCTGCGCGAATTCCTTCGAGCGCCAGGTCATACCCGCCTTCGCGGCACACGGAAAAATCGTGGTGTTCTTTTTGTCCGTCCATATGTACCGAAAAGCTCAAGTACTTGCTCGGCTTGAACAGATGCAACTTTTCTTTCAGAAGCAGCGCGTTGGTGCAGAGATAGATATATTTCTTGCGCGCCACCAGGCCTTCCACAATCTTATCGATCTGCGGATGCATCAGGGGCTCGCCGCCGGGAATCGACACCATCGGCGCTCCGCACTCATCGACCGCCTTGAAGCAGTCTTCGGGCGAGAGATCGGTTTTCAGGATGTGCGGGGGATACTGAATCTTGCCGCATCCGGCGCAAGCCAGGTTGCAGCGGAACAGCGGCTCAAGCATGAGTACGAGTGGATAGCGTTCGCGTCCAGCTAGTTTCTGGCGCAGGACGTACGAAGCGACTGTCCACATTTGGGATATAGGAACCGCCATTACCTAATGATACCGGATTTGGTGCGCGATTTGGCTGGATCGTCGTATCTACCTGATGACACAGGGACTGCTGTCATGCTGGTGCCCTAGATGCCCGCGTAACGCCGCGGAATCAATTACGCGTCTTGGCAATCTCCGGAACCGGCGGCTCGACGCCCGCGACGCGCTTCGCCTGCTGTTGCGGAGCGAGGTGATATTTGGTCAACCCATCCTTCAGAAACTCGAAACTTTCCTCCGGCGAGTCGGACATCTTGAACAAATCCAGGTCTGGAGCGGCAATCACACCGTCATCCACCATGGCTTGAAAATTGACAATCTTCTTCCAGTAAGCGCTGCCGTAGATGACCACAATGATCTTCTTAGCCAGTTTGTCGGTCTGCGCCAGGGTAAGAATTTCGAAGAGTTCATCCATCGTGCCAAAGCCACCCGGAAAAATCACCAGGGCTTTCGCCAGATATGCGAACCAGAACTTCCGCATAAAAAAGTAGTGGAACTCGAAGTTCAGCGAAGGGGTGATATATGGGTTCGGGTTCTGTTCGAACGGCAAGGCGATATTGAGGCCAATGGTTTTTCCGCCCGCCTCATGCGCGCCCAGATTTGCGGCCTCCATAATGCCCGGACCACCGCCGGTGGTCACCACAAAGCGATGGCGCTTGGCGGGAATCTGCGCGGTCCATTCCGTCATCATGTGAGCCAAGCGGCGCGCATCTTCGTAATAGCGGGACATATCTACAGCAGCCTCGGCGCGCTTAATATTCTGTGCCTGTTGTTCTGCTGCGACCCCATCCCCATTACCGCGAATCCCGGTCAGAAGATTTTCCGCATATTGGCGACTCTTGATTCGAGCGGAGCCAAAGAACACGACCGTGTCCTGAATCTGCTCCCGGCGAAAGCGTGATAAGGGCTCGCTATACTCAGAAAGCAGGCGAAGAATTCTGCCATCGGGGCTATTGAGAAATTGTTCATTCTGATAAGCAAGCGGGGCAGACTTTAGCTTTTGATCAGTCATAAGTTTGGTCGTAGTCAGGCATTGATCGAATAGTCGATGTCGTTAGTCTTTTCGCAAGGTTGTCCGTCGCCGGTCATTCGTGGCTTAGGCCATCGATATGAGCGAGTTCCAATAAGCTCCAATAAGCAAGCGAGCAGCCAACGGTAAATGCCGGATGCCCTTTACTCCTGATACTGAATAGCCTCCCAGAACCCGATCCACACATTCAGGACGCCGAGGCCCGTAGCCGCACCTCGCGTAAAACCACTGGCCATCATCGCGCGCAATGTGGGATATGACAGCAGCAACGGGTTGTCCGACCATTCCGGACGCCACGGCAGGATCATCAGCATCACTCCCAGCGTGGCGCACAAAAACACGAACATCAGAACTCCCACACGCCGCAGCCATAGATGTGCCAGCGAGGGCGGTTTGGAGGGCTGAGGCTCGGAGGATTTCATTCCAGAAACCGGGCCCAGGTCCGATAAGACACGGGTTTCTGCAGATTTAAGCTCCCCCACACCGGTGGAGTCGCTGGCAAAGGGTAGCTTAGGGTCGGAAATCATTGCACGCGTCGTGGTGAAAGTGGCCGAGCATATAGGGCCGTGGATAAGGCCGTATTGTCAGCACGGGATCGCACCGCATCCCTGGCACAACTTCCGAACCCACTTCGTGCATTCTACGACTTCAGAGCCTGTATGCGCTCGGCTACGTCGCGATAATCGATGTTAGCGCCGTAAACGCTCGTGAAGTAGCGCAAGGCGGCAGGCTTGTCCATGGCCGTTTCAGATGCCGATCCAAGTTCGTAATTGATGGCTAGGCGCGCTTCCGCATCGAGTCCTGGGATGGTCAACGCCTTTTCATACCAGCGGATGGCAGCGTCTGGAACTCCTTTATCAAGGAAGCACTGCGCCAGCCAGGTATAAGTCTGCACCGGTTGGTCGAAGGGTTTGCCGCGTTCGATCGCCGAACAGACTTTCTGCAATTCCGCGATCGCTTCATCCAGCAGCCCCATTTCACGGAACGCGACGCCAAGGTTGTAGTGCGTTTCTGGATCGTCATCCCCGGCCGCCACGTCTTCTTCAAGTTCCTGTTTCAACTCGCCAAACATCTCGGAAAGATCAACGCTGTCCGAAGGATGCATGGCCTGCGCCCCGGCTCCCAATGGACGCACCGGAGTCGGGCTGTAGCTCATAGCGGGAGCCGCAGCCGATCCTCCTGCCGACACCGCAACCGCAGCCACGGCAGGTACAGCGGGTTCGGTAAACGGAGTCTCGATCTTTGTTTTTGTTTTTGTTGTTGTTGCTATTGTTTTAGCGGGCTTTGCCTTGGCCACCGGCTGTGGTTCCAGCTCAGGTGCAGCCTGCGGAACCGGCGCTTTGGCACTTTGCGCCGCCCCTGGCCAACCTTGTAGCGGCTGCTTGTCGGAGGGCTTAACTTTCGGGGGTTCGGGAGCCGGAGGCGCCTCTGGGAACGAATCACCCAAGGAAGCTTCCAGGTCGGCCACAAATGAACTCAGCTCGTTGGTATCCTCGTGCGCTGGCTCCCCAGGCGCGGGATCGGCATCAGCAGGCACGTCGAATATAGATTCCGCATGCCCAGCTTCCACGGGCGCGTTTGCGGCAACTGGCTCACCATAGCCCGATTCGAGACCGGGATCGGCCGCGATTTCATTCTGGTTTTGCGCGCCGTCCTGGCTGTCGTACCCAGACATCAGCTCAGGCGAGACCGTAAATTCGGAATTGCCACCCTGCGCATCCATCCCAACTTCGAAAGGAGCGAGCTCGGTACTGCCGACCTCATCAGCACTGATCTCATCAGCACCGATCTCGTCCGCGTTAATTTCGGTAATTTCCGGCTCTGCTTCGACCGGAGGTTGACTTGCGGTCGCAACCGCCGCGCGTAGCGGATCAAGAATCGCAGCGCTGCGCGTCATCGATTCCAGTTTCTCGATCCCTGCTCGAGCCTGGTCCATCATGAAGTGCTCGAGATAGAAGTGAACTTCTTCTACCGTCTCGGCAATCTCAGGATTGCTGGCCGCGTCGCCGCCATCAACACCATCGTTTGCCGCTGCAGCCGGAGCGTCGACCGAAAGCGAATTCTCCCACTCCGACGATAAATCGGAAGATGCCTCGGAAGATTCGTCGGCAGGTGTATC